>Ga0074046_10002844_pt1 | contig 14746 bp, 15 predicted proteins | sample BogForMeECP23OM3_FD_94441 | JGI IMG/M metagenome (GOLD analysis project Ga0074046, IMG submission 94441) | Bog forest soil microbial communities from Calvert Island, British Columbia, Canada - Bog Forest MetaG ECP23OM3 | ecosystem: Environmental > Terrestrial > Soil > Wetlands ...
CCATTCAGTATCGTTACGCGAAACGAAGGAGACGTGCAAGGCCTCCTTCGACTACGCCTCGATGAACTCGTAGTCTCAACGGATCTCGTTACCTACGCGGTAAAGCATCTACCAGAAGGCCCGACCAGAGTGAAAATCCCCCCCATTATTCCTGCAGGGGAACATTCTTCACATTGCGAAGCTCCGAGAGGCGAAATATTCTACTACGTAAAGTCAACAGGCGGCAGAACACCCGACCGAGTGAAATCACGCCAGCCGACCATGGCGAATCTTCCCACAGCCCTTGAGATGCTGAAAGGACAAACAATAGCGGACGTACCCATCGTCCTAACAGCAATTGACCCTTGCTTCGGATGCATGGATAGAATGTCATTCTTAGACACTGAAACCAACAAGAGCTGGACATGGTCTGGAGAGCAACTGCGACAGTACGGAATCAAATACTACAAACAGCGGAGGACGTAAAACTGATTTTCCAGATTATTGAAGCAATAATCTTCCCAGGCGTGTTGTTCACGATTGGCGTTGGATTTCTTTTTGATTGGTTAGATAGGAAAACTTCAGCTCGAATGCAAGGACGAATAGGACCAAAGATCGCTGGTCCCTCCGGGATACTGCAACCAATTGCAGATTTCTTGAAACTGCTCTTCAAGGAAGAAATCATCCCATCCCATGCTGACAAAACGATCTTCCTGTTTGCGCCCGCCCTATACTTCCTCGCACCCTTACTTTCAATGCTTTTCATTCCCATCGTCGCACTCACGCCCATTGCTGGCTTTGATTACGATATCCTGGCAATTCTATTCCTACTAGCCTACGCTGCCTTCGTGGTCGCCGTGCTAAGCTATTCGTCTGCAAGCAGCTTCACCACAATCGCCACGGGCAGATTGGTTCTTCAGTACGTGAGCTATGAAATCCCGTTAGTACTCTCCATCATCACAGCCGTATTATACACACGGAGCCTTTCAGTTGAGGGAATCGTAGCCGCGCAGAGCAAGTTATGGAACATCTTCGTGATGCCGTTTGCCTTCGCAGTGTACATCATTGCTCTGATGGCTGAACTTGAGAAACCGCCTTTCGATATTCCTAGCGCCAAGACAGAGATAGTGGCGGGATGGTTAACAGAATTCTCAGGACGCGCGCTTTCATTCCTGAAGTTGACTAAAGAGGTGAGCTACGTCTTCGGATCGGCACTTGCAGTCTCACTCTTCCTTGGTGGTCCACTTGGACCAGAACTCCCAGGAGTGCCATCTTCGATACTCTACTTCTCATACTTCATGATCAAACTTCTAGCTGTTGGATTTCTGATTTTCGTACTCAAGACTGCGATGGCCCGTATCAAGATTGGCCAAGCTACTGAGCTGTTCTGGAAGATATTGACTCCAATCAGCCTTGGACAAATCATCCTTATTCTTGTGCTCATTCAGGGAGGAATCTTAGTTGCCTCGTAAACGTAGCAGGAGAGGTGCTGGCGTAGTTATTCCCCAAATGTTCCGAACTATGTTGGAAACTCCAAACACTCGCACATACCCATACCAGAAGGTGGACCTTCCGCTCCGTTTCAGAGGAAAACTGGACATAGACCCCGAAAAATGCACGGGTTGCCAGGTCTGTTCACTGGTCTGTCCAGCATCGGTAATCACAATGGTAGATCTCGGAACAAGAAAGGTTGGAGATCGAGAACTCCCAGTGAAACGTCCCCTCTTCGACTTAGCAAGCTGCATATTCTGCGGCGAGTGCGTGGATAACTGCGCTTTCAAAGCTCTTGAAATGACGAAGCAGTTCGAACTGGCCACGCCGGACAAGAAAAGCCTGATAATGAATAAGGCGACTATTCGATGACGTATGAGCTTACATTATTCCTCGGAGTGATGTTAGTCGGCGTAACAATCGTCGCGCTTATGGTCGGTAAACTTGTCTGGTCGTTGATCCTTCTATTCTACTCGAGCATAATCTTCGGGCTGATACTGATAACGTATGGAGCTAGTTTTGCTGGACTATTCCACATTATCACTTTCGCGGGGGCTGTTTCTGTCCTGTTCATGGTCATACTGATGATCGTTGGCGGTGAAGCGTCGAGTTCCACTGACAAGTTACGAAAGGAGAATTACGTTGGCGCAGCACTTGCAATACTAGTTGCAATACCTCTCGTATTGCTTGTCTCCAAATTCACTCCACTACCGAATATGATCGACGAACAATCACAACTTGCGCAATTGACATTCCAAGTGAACGGCCCACTAGGGTTCCTGTGGAATGTACGATCATGGGACCTTCTGCTTGTCGTTATTCTGGTGGCAGCAGCGATGCTTGGCGTTATGAACTTATTCTCACGTGAAGGAATTGTTGAAGGATGAACGAACAGCAACTATTGCAAGTATTCGCGGCCATACTCTTCGTTTCCGGCTTTGGAACTATCGCCTCCACGAAGAACCTTGTCAAGATGATTATGGGGTTCCAAGTTATGATCTGGGGTGCAAACCTAGCATTATTCGCAGGAGGTCTCGTAAATGGTCAGCCCACTTACTTCTCATCATCTCTAGTTGTACTTTCCATCTCTATAGGGGCGAGTGTTGAAGCATTAGCCCTCTCGCTCGTGATTCTAACCTACCGGAAATTTGGTACCCTGAACCCGTGGGAGATTAAGAGGCTGGCACATTGACAACGCTCTACGCAGAATGGTTAGTATGGTCACTGCCATTCATCTCAATACCATTCGTGTTGCTTCTATCACGTTGGCCGAAGATTCGAAACTGGTTCGCTGCGGCAGTCGTCGCAACGACGTTCCTGCTTGCCGTGAACTTGATCGTAGAAGTTCAAACTAGCGGGCCAATTACTTCCTCTGTCCCATGGCTATCAGCATACGGCTTCCAGTTAACTGTACATGTAGACGGTCTAGCGGCATTTCTAGCAGCCATCGTGAATTCGCTGGGTTTCCTAATAGTTGTCTACTCACAAGGATACATGGGTCACGAGAAAGGACTTCCCAGGTACTATGCGTTAGTTCTCCTATTCATTGGTGCAATGACGGGGCTAGTCATTGCGGGCAACTTCCTCCAACTCTACATATTCTGGGAAATCGTCGGAATATGCTCAGCCTTTCTCATATCATTCTGGTACGATAGACCCGAAGCGGTTCGCGCCGGCCTTAAGGCCTTCCTGGTTACGCGCGTTGGCGACGCAGCTTTGCTGATCGGTTTCGTGTGGCTCTATGCTACTACTGGTACCGTTGACTTTCAGAGATTAACAACCTTGGCTTCCCAGGGATTTGTACCGCTCTCCATTCTCACGGCAACTGGACTCCTCATCCTGGTTGGTGCTATGGGTAAGTCGGCGCAAGTACCTCTCCACGTGTGGTTACCGGATGCTATGGAAGGGCCAACTACGGTGAGCGCCCTTATTCATGCAGCAACCATGGTTAACGCAGGAGTATACCTAATCGCAAGAACATACCCGATTTTCTCGTCAAGTCAAACTTGGGTGACGACAGTTGGATGGGTAGGTGTGATCTCAGCTCTCCTGGCAGCAAGCATAGCAACAGTAACGACTGACATAAAACGGGTTCTCGCATATTCGACCATCAGTCAACTCGGCTTCATGTTCGCAGCATTAGGAGCAGGAACACAGGGCGGTTGGTTCGCGTCTCAGTTCCATCTTATGAGTCAAGGCTTCTTCAAAGCACTCGGCTTCTTAGCTGCCGGTTCAATTATCCACATGCTTGGAACGCGTGACATGGAAAAAATGGGAGGATTGCGCAAGCGGATGCCTCTCACCTTCATCGCATTCCTGTTTTCCACGCTTGCCATAGCAGGCGTTCCACCCTTCGTAGGATTCTGGAGCAAAGATCTGATCGTTACAGAACTCTCCTTGGCTGGTCAGAACATTCAGTTACTGCTTATGCTTCTGGCGTCGGTGCTCACTTCGTTCTACATGTTTCGCGCATTCTTCAAAGTCTTCTTCGGTCCAGAGAGTAAGCTTGCAATAGAGAAGGATCTGCATGAATCTCCAAAGATCATGACGGTGCCTCTTCTCATTCTATGCGCCTGCGTTCTCGTTCTCGGATTTACTGAAGATTGGGCGGCAGATCTGCTAGGCGGGGCGGCAATTCATTCATGGATTGTATTTTCGCTGCCGATTATCGGCGCATCAATGATAGCAATCCTTGTTGGATTTGCACCTTCATACATGGCGTTCTACTTGGGTAAGCCGAACCCTAAAGAATTCCTTCAGGCACACCCGATACTAGGCTCCCTCAGGAACGTTTTGCTCGCAGGTTACGGATTCGACGCACTTTACCTAGCGGTCTTCGTTAGGCCATTCTCGAAAATCTCGGAAGGCGTCAGGAGTGTACAGACTGGCATTTTAGGGAAGAATCTGTGGCCAATCCTCGCAGTCCTATTCCTTTTGGTGTTATGGATCGTGATGAAGCTATGACCTACAATTGGACTCTTCTTCTTGAAACATTCTTCCCAGGATTTGTAGGTGCCTTCGGTATTCTCCTGTTGGACCTCAAGATGAAGAAAAGTAAGCATCGATCCGCAGTAAGTGGAATAATCTCCTTAGTTACTTTCGCTTTCATCACGTTTAGCAATTGGAACCAAGCCTCTCTCGTTTTAGGCCTAGGGAGTACTGTTACGATTCGAGTAGAACCAATTCTACTGGCCACTACGTTCACGTTGACTGAGCTAGGGGTCTACATCTCAACAATTGCACTAATACTCTCGATACTTATCACAATCTATTCAATCGCTTACCTGTCGAAGGATAGGAACTGCGCACTCTTCCAGTCCCTGATTCTCCTACTTTACTTGAGCATTTACGCCGTCACAATCTCAGGTGATTTGCTAACTTTCTTCATTGGATGGGAGGGCATGAGCATTGCCGCGTACGGGCTAGTAGCTTTTCATAAAGAAAGTTGGGAAGCCATTGAAGCAACCGTGAAATATCTCCTTATGAGCGGCATCGGAAGTCTGACAGCACTCTATGGAATCGCCCTTGTCTACGGCTTAACCGGCTCACTCAACATAGAAGCGTTCGAGAAAGCTTTCGCAACTCCGACACCCGTCGGAGTTCTGGCGGTCGTATTCATCTTCGTCGGGTTCGGTGTAGAAGCAGCGGTTGCGCCATTACACATGTGGCTGCCTGATGCGCATCCTGCAGCACCAAGTCCGATGAGTGCACTCCTCTCAGGCATTATCATCGAAGTGGGCAGCTTTGCGTTCATTCGCCTGCTGGGAGGAATCCTGATTCTGCCTACATACGCAACCCTTGCGCAGCCATTGCTAGCGGTAGCTGCTGTCGGCACAATGTTCATTGGCAACCTATCGGCCCTTCAGCAGGACGACCTGAAGCGTTTGCTGGCTTATTCCAGTATAGCTCAGGTCGGATACATCCTACTCGGCATTGCAACACTGACCCCTGCAGGGTTCTCAGCCAGCATTTTTCACATCTGGAATCATGCTCTCTTGAAGGGGATGTTATTCCTCCTCGCTGGTGTCGTCACATTTCAGATCGGAACGAGGAGTCTCAAGGAGATGACTGGATTGGGAAAGAAGAGCCCGATCTTAGCAATCCTCTTCACGCTCAGCGCTCTTGCAATGACGGGAGTTCCTCCCTTCGGAATGTTCTGGAGTGAATTTCTAATCGTTGTCTCCAGCCTCACCGTAGGTTCACCTATACTCACAGCAGCAGTCGTTCTAATGCTGGTTAACCTATTGATTTCAATAGCCTACTATTTCCGGATAATTCGAACAATCGCATTCGGACAACCTAGCGACGCATTAAACGCAAATAGCGGGGGGAAAGTACCGAAACTTCTAATCATCCCATGTGTCATATTGATTTCGTTAAGCTTGATAACTGGACTGTATCCGAATATGTTCTATCAACCAGCTATGAATGCGGTGAAAAGCATCCTAGCTGGATTTTCAAGGTGATTTGATATGAGTCCAAGTGGAAGAGAACGAATAATCAAAGACATCGAAACCGTTGACCAAGCTGTGAAAGCCGAGAAAGACGTTGAGAGCGGCTACCATGGCGTAATAGATGAGAGTATCACCTACTGGCTCGCTGTAGAGGAAGATATCGTAGAGAGCTACACTAAACTTCTTAGCGGGACGGATAATAAGAAGATCAAAACCACACTGACAAGGATAATTGAAGATTCAAAGAACCACATCCGAATGCTGACGTCGATAAAAAAGAGTTTTACGAAGATAATGAACGACGAACAGCGTCATGCAGCACTGCTGGAATCCCTCCGAGAAGAATTTCATAAATAACCAAAGATCTCAGCTTCCGTGCCCCGTCTCCTTTACTCGTAGATAATACTCACATCTTATGCGAGCCCTATTGGTCCACATGATGCCAAATAAGTAGAGGAAATATTGTAGAGAACGTAGTATGCATACTACGTTGCTCCTTCCCGAGTCGAAGTAAGTTTGAATGAAAAACGGCGCTTTGAGCATAAGATGCTGAGAGAGATACATGAACAACCCGTAGCGTTGAGGAGAACGCTCGACCAGACTCGTGATGAAGCAGAGCGCATCGCGGACAAAAACGCGCGCAAGATTAAGATGGTTTACTTTACAGGGAGTGGCACGAGTTATCATGCCTGCATCGCTGCCAACTACGTTGTTTCAAGGGTTACTGACTATCCGTCAAGCACTCTTCCCGCGTCAGAATTTTCAGCGTGGACGGGCAGGATTAAACATCATTCAGGAACTTGGCTAATTGCGATTTCACAATCTGGAGAAAGCCGAGACGTAATAGATGCTGTACACTCAGCGAAGCTTTCGAAAATGCGAGTTCTAGCTGTAACGAATGACGCCCACAGTAGACTTGCAAAACTCGCTGATTTCTCCATCGCGTCGCAAGCGGGAAAGGAAGAGGCAGTAACAGCAACGAAGAGCTTCACTGCCACGCTTTTGGCAACTTACGAGTTTTTGACGGCTTTAACGAAGCGTGATGAGTTGAAGGCCGAACTCGGCAGGTTACCTAGCTTAGTCGAAGAAACTCTGCAGCGCTGTGAGAAAAAATGTAGAGCTCTGGCATTTGAATTCCGCGATCGAGAATTTCTGTTCCTTTTAGGGAGTGGAGCGAATTATGCTTCAGCCCTTGAAGGAGCGTTGAAGCTTAAGGAAAGCTGTAATGTCTACGCTGAGGGTTTCGCGACGAGAGAATTTCTGCACGGACCGATGCAACTTGTAGATGAGAGAACTCCGGTCTTCATCCTGCAACACGAGATATCTGATGAATCAGCGGAACTGACCGACCGGTTCAAGCGACTTGGGGCGCCCACTATAATAGTTGGGCCTCATACAGCAGGTAGGGGGAGTGATGGAATCGAAATCGCTGACGGCGTTAACGAGATCTATCAACCTTTGAGCTACGTTATCCCACTCCAACTCTTCGCGTACTATTCTTCCGTTTCACGAGGATTGAATCCTGATCAACCGACCAAACTCAAGAAGGTGGTTGTATGAGTTCGAAATTGAAAGCAATCATATTCGGAATCGATGACGTACTCTATGACGCGACGCTACAGAGTTCAAATGCTCGCCTTAGCGCCGTCAAAGCAATGATTGAGGCTGGCCTCCCGGTAGACGTGGAAACAGGCTATCGTACTTTGGAGGAGATCGTCAAAGCCGTCGGCCCGGACAGCACGAAGCATTTCGATAAGCTCATGGAGAAATTGAGGCTAGATTGGAAACCATCAGTGGTAGCTGCTGGAGTAGTGGCCTATAGGAGCACAAACCCCGTCTTTCTCAAACCCTACCCTGATGCTGTTCCTACCCTGCTGAAGCTCAGGGACCAACGGTACAAACTCGGTGTCGCTTCAGAGGGAAAATCAGTCAAGCAGTGGCAGAAACTGATTAGTCTAGGTTTACAACACTTGTTCGACTCCGTTGTGACCTCGGAAGATCTAAAACTCGAGCACTTATCGGAATCGGCAATAAAACGAGTGTTGGACGATTTAGGAGCGCATCCATCAAATGCAGCCATCGTGGACGTCAACCTAGACACGTTAGACATGGCTAATCGAGCTGGTTTGATTACGGTTCGCTTAAGGAAAGGAGAAGCAAAACTCGAGAAGACAAAACGTAGCCAGCCTAAATACGAGATTAGAACGTTAAGTGAAATTCTCCAAATTCTTGCTAAACCGTGACCGATTCCTACCCAGCAGTATCCCGATAATTCTGAACGTTAACCCCCAGATCACGTTCTCTCCAACTACGTAAGAATCGACTGTGCGCTCGCACTTTTCAACTCTAACCTTACTTCTCACGACCTTACTGTGTACTAGTTCGTTGACTGGCACCCAAAATACATCTGCTACCTCCCTGTTTGGACGGAGCTTAACCCTGCCCTTCAACTGAAACACGAACGGAGCGACTCTAATCCTATGGGTGTGCGCATGGACCGGGGGCAGAACTCCGAGCATTGTATGAGCTCTCAACGAAATCCCCACTTCTTCATCGGCCTCTCGTATGGCCGTCTCCAAGAACGAGCGGTCAGCAGGTGCTCGATGTCCGCCTGGAAACGCGATTTGGCCAGACCAAGGGTCACCGCTCCTTTCAGTCCTCCGAATTAGAAGGAGCGAACTAGTTGACTGTGATGATTTGATAATTACCGCAACTGCAGCGTCAGGGAAATTCTCCTTCTTCACCGATACATGATCCGGTGGTAATAGTCGACGACGCAACGATTCTATCGTGAATGCGGTAACCACGTGATTCCAGCCTGGCATTTGAGTACTTTTCAGATATTTACGCTGAACCAGTCAAGTTTTATGTACAGCCGTCTTACGCTCAAATTTGGTGAAAGTGAATGTCCCTATCACTCGCGCTACAGAATATCGACAACTCTCGCCAAGAGATGACTCAATTCATGGTTGACATGCTGAAGATTAAAGCAGTTAATCCTGACGACGGAGGAAGCGGCGAATATCAACGTGCCATTTTCGTACAGAAATGGCTAGAGAACCTTGGAGGTAAAGTTTCAAGGTACGATTTCGCAGATAGTCGAGTGGCAGAAGGCGTTCGGGTAAACCTCACAACCGTGATTGAGGGAGCAGACCGAAGCAGGACACTTTGGTTCGCCGCCCATTTGGATACAGTTCCAGAAGGCTCACGTGATTTTTGGAGCACTGATCCCTATGATCCTGTGGTGAAAGATGGAAAGATATTCGGCAGAGGTTCAGAAGACAATGGACAGGCCGTCGTCTCCACGCTGTTCGTATTCAAAGCACTGAAGACTTTGAAGGCAAGACCGACCGTCAATGTGGGTTTTGCTTACGTATCTGACGAGGAAACTGGAAGCAAACGTGGCGTAATTCCAATGATCGAGAAAAATGTCTTCAAGCCTCAAGACATGGCAATTGTGCCTGACACGGGTAGCAAAGACGGGAGCGAAATAGAAGTTGCAGAGAAGAGTATACTCTGGTTGAAGATAACGACTAAAGGAAAACAAGTTCACGGTGCCCTCCCCTATAAGGGGTTGAATGCTAACCGCATCGGTATGAAGTTCGCATTGCAGGTTGATGAATTCCTGCACTCCAAGTATTCGGCAACGGATGACCTCTTCGACCCCCCAGCCTCCACATTCGAACCAACGAAACATGAGTTGAATGTTGAGAACATCAACACCGTCCCGGGTTTGGATGTGCAGTATTTCGACTGCAGAATTCTCACACGGTACAAGTTAATGGAAGTGATGAAAGACATTGAAACCGTGAAATCGAAGATGGAGAATGATACAGGAGCAAAAATCGATCTAACACCAATCCAACTTGAAGAAAACGTTGATTCTACGCCCGTAAATTGTGAAGTGGTTCAGAAACTGAAAACGGCATTGAAAGAGTTGCGAGGCACGGAAGGCAAACCCGTTGGAATTGGCGGAGGAACCGTGGGATCATACTTCAGAAGAAAAGGTATCAATACTGCGGTTTGGTCAACACTCGATGACATGGCCCATCAACCAAATGAATACTGTCACATAGACAATCTTGTCAACGACGCGAAAGTTTTCGTCCATGTAGCTCTGAATTGAGATCACATGACAGAGGCTGATTTCTCGTTAGAGGTCAGCGTTGCTCGGACGTCCGATTACAAAGTAATTAGTCGCCTTTGTAGGAGAGCCGTTGGTCCGGGCGATTATGTTCTGTGGATCTTACGCGAGATCATAAACGACCGTGGATTGTTTCTGGCTTGGGCTGGAGATCAATTGGTAGGTATGACCAACTTCGACAAATGTGTCGATGGGAGCGGATGGTTGAGCATGGCACGAACGGACCCTGATTGGCAGGGTCTTGGTGTTGCTAGATTTCTTCAACGTGAATTAGCTAAGAGAGCAAAGAAACGTGGCATTAGGATTCTGCGTCTGTGGACATTGTCTACGAATCATGCTGCCATACGCGCTTGCGAGAAAGGGGGATTTAATCGAGTTTGCGAAACGGTGCATGTATCGCACAGCTATAGATCCAAAATTCGCGAGGAAAGTCCGCATTTAACTAACAGTGTGAATTCGACGAAGAAAATTCTCGAATCATCCTACCTCTCGGAAACACGCGGATACTTCGCATACAAATGGCAGTTCGTTAAGGCCAACGAAGTGCTCATCGAAAAGATAAGACGAAAACGTGAACTATGCTCTCACGATAAGCTGACATTCATCTTGACCAAACCTGAGAAGAGTTTCCGTAGACTGTCTTGCAGTTTCTCCCTCCTGGAAGGTGACCCAGCTAGATCTATGCGGGTTATCCTATCGAAGGCGAAAAGTCTGAGAGCCGCGTGGATTGGAGGTTACTTGCCGTATGATCGCGAGCTCTTGACTGCTGCGTTACAGTCTGGATTCAAGGTTGACAGCTGGGGCAATCACTGCTGCGTCTTCGAGAAAATCATCTAACGGGCGCTGACCTTTCGAACCGGGCACCAGTGTAGCTGTTATTTTGATTTCTTCCTGATGCGTTCTCCCAGTTCAATCCAGTTTCCATCAGGATCTTTCACGTAGGCAAGAAGCCATTTCCCTTCCTTGAAGGGCTCGATTGCCCCACTCTTCCTTTTCGAGAGTTTCTTGTATTCTTGGACGGCATCCTTAACCTCGTAGGCCAAGTGGTCTAAACCAGCGTTACCTCCATACTTGTACTTCTTCGGATACCAATTCAATTCGAGAATTTGGCCTGATCCTTTTGATCTAAGCCACGCAACTTTGCCGCCGGTTTCTTTGATTTTAGTCTTGAAAAGCAGTCTCATGCCTAAGGATTTCGTGTAGAAAGTGATGGATTTCTCTAGATTTGATACATGAATACCGGTGTAGAAGAACTTCAAGAGATCACTTACCTCTTCATTCAAAGTTTCCAAGTCTTTGCTTCATAATTATACGCTCGAACCCATCGACTTAAGTTTCATAACTAATCCTAGTATAAGAGAGAACTAATGAAATTCGGTATACAACACCCGAACTTCTCCTACGATGGCGAAGGTCCTGAAATCGTCGAGTCACTTCGCCGAGTTGCCATAGAAGCCGAACGTAGCAATTTCGATTCATTCTGGGTTATGGATCACTTTCATCAGATTGCTAACGTCGGAGCAGCAAATGAGCCCATGTTTGAAGGTTGGACAACGCTTGGAGTTATAGCAGGTCTCACATCGAAGATTAGACTCGGAACAATGGTGACAGGCATCGTATATCGATATCCATCCATCTTGGCGAAAATTGGTGCCACTCTTGATATCCTAAGCAAAGGAAGATTATACATGGGGATTGGAGCCGCATGGAATGCTGAAGAATCTGAAGCTTACGGAATTCATTTTCCTTCAACCAGTGAACGTTTTCGTCGATTAGAAGAGGCAGTTCAGATTATTCGGAAGATGTGGACAGAGGATCGCGCTAGTTTCAAAGGAGAGTTCTACGAGATCAAGAATGCGTATTGTAATCCTAAACCAATCCAGAAACCTTACCCGCCGATACTGATCGGAGGCAGTGGTGAAAAGAAGACGTTGAGGCTCGTTGCCAAGTATGCTGATGCCTGCAATGTTTTCGGCTCACCTGAGACCGTGAAACGGAAGTTCAGTATACTACGTGAACATTGCAGGGCAGTTGGGAGAGATTATGATGACATTGTCAAAACTAAGTTGGGCGCCGTGGTCATCGATAAGGATTCAGATTCACTTACGCGCCGCGTTTCGGAGGCTTTCAATAAATGGCCTGATGACATGCGAAATGAATTCGTCATTGCAGGTAATCCGGACGAAGTTCGTCGAAAAATCGAAACGTTCAGGGACGTTGGAGTCGACTACATGATAGTCAGTTTCGAACCGAAACGAGAGTTGGAATCATTAAGATTGTTTGGGGAAGAAATCTCAAGAAGATTCTGATGAGGGGCCGAAATGCCTCCTCCACGTCCACAGTAAGGCTACAATTGAGATCGATATTGGAAATAAGACGTATTCTCCCACAAAGGCAAACACGATTATCGATACTAGTAGAGTAATGTACGGGAAGACTCGGAGGACTCCTCGGAGTTTCAATAGTTTAACTGCAGAGGCTGAACCGAGAATATACAAGGCCATGAATCCTGCTCCAGAGAGCAAGAAGAGTTGACCAAGTTTTGCACCCAGAAAGGCGTCTATACTTAGACTTATGGCTGAACCTGTGAAGAGAAGAATCAGGGCCCTAGCGGGTGCGTTACGATTATTCAGGGCAGAAAGGGGAGTGGGCATGCTTCGATCTCTGGCTAGAGCGTAGACGAGGCGGGAAACTCCGACACTGTAAGCGTTCATGGTTCCGAAACATGTTGTCAGAGCTAGGAAGAGGGTGATAGCTGCGGCACTAACGCCGAGAGAGCGTGAGAACATTAGAGCAACTGGGGCGTAGAGGCTCTGATTAACGTAGATGGCCGTTCCTATAGTTGCGATTGACGTCAGAACGTAAAGGAGGCCGGTGAAGAGTGCGCTGATTGCGATACTTAATTTGAAATCGCGTTGAGGATTCTTGAATTCCTCTGCCATGTGTGGAACGTTCTCGTAGCCTTGGAAGGACCAGAAGATTATCACGGCAACTGTGCCAATTGCAAGCCAGCCTTTAGGTGCAAAGGGGGTGAAGTTGCTCAGCTGAACGTGCGGAAGAGTTAGAGCTACGGCAAGAAATAGCAACGCGACGACCGTTCCAAGAACTATAGACTCGACTCGACTACTGATTCTAATTCCAGTTACGTTTATCAGAATTGTGAAACACATGAAGAAGAAAGCGATAGGGTAGAGCAGGGCCTGCGAGAGCCCTAGTGAAATAATCACGTATGATGATGCTATGATCGCCACTATCGGTGAACCAACAAAGAAGGAGAAAACGAAAAGCCAACCTGCAACAGTACCGATCGTCCAACCAAATCCACGTTTCACAAATGAGGATAAACCTCCAGCGTTTGGGTAAGTCGCTGCAAGTGCGCCGAAGGTGTACCCTATAGGATAACTTAGTAGTGATAGTAGAATCCAAGCCACTATCGAAGAAGGCCCGGCAATATTTGCAGCAATAGCCGGCGCAACCAAAATGCCGCTGCCGAGGACAGAACCAACGTACATGAAGACGCCTTCGCGCAATCGTATGCTTTTCCGTAGGACACGAGATTCATCGGGCATTAGCGTCACGAGTTACGATAGGAGCTATCGAGCTTGGAGTTTCTCAAGGTCACATTACGTTATGGAACTGTTTGCTTTTCTCAGCCATATCGCGCAGTCTTCTATCGACTAGGTCGTAGAGAGAATCCTTCTCGAAGCTACCATGGGCTTTTCGCTTTCCAGCAGGAATCCCGGTGAGAATTTCGATCCCTTCTTCGATAGTTCTGGCTGAATAGATGTGAAATCTGCCTTCTTTCACTGCGTCAATGACCTCCTTCTTGAGCATGAGATTGCTCACGTTACTTTCGGGAATTAGTACGCTGTGATTACCGTCGAGTCCTCTTAGGTTGCATACTTCGAAATATCCTTCAATCTTCTCATTTACGCCTCCGATAGGCTGGATCTCACCCTTCTGGTTCACTGAACCGGTGACTGCAAAGTTTTGTTTTATTGGAATCTCTGAAAGAGCAGATAACAGTGCGTACAATTCGGTACTGGACGCACTGTCGCCTTCCACTCCTTCGTAATTCTGTTCGAACACGACTCGTGCCGTGAGTGTCAAAGGCTTGTCATAAGCGAACATTGAGGTCAGATAACCTGCTAGAATCATGACTCCCTTCCCGTGAATCGGCCCGCTCATGTTCACTTCCCGTTGTACATCGATCACTCCTTCTTTCCCGACACCCACAGCGATTGTGATGCGGGAGGGAACTCCAAATTGGAAGTCACCCACGTCGATCACTGAAAGACCGTTTATCTGGCCGACCGCCCTTCCGGAGGTCGATATGAGAATCACGTTTTGCTGAATATACTCTCGAAGCCGTTCCTGGATAAGATTTGAACGATATACTCTGGCGTCGATGGCAGTTTCAATATGATCGGCGGTTATGTACTTGGAATTGGATTTCAGAGCGTAGAAATCAGCTTCTCTCACAACGTCGGCAACCAGCCCAAATTGAGTGGAGAGCTTTTGTTGATCATCTGCAAGCCTACTGCCGTGCTCAATCAAACGCGCAATGGCTGAAGCGTCAAGGTGGTGCAACTTTTCTTTTCTTACTAGAGCTGAGAGAAAGCCCACGTAATTGTAAAGGTTCCCATCCGTCATGGCCATCGTGTAGTCAAAATCAGCC
>Ga0074046_10002845_pt1 | contig 14744 bp, 13 predicted proteins | sample BogForMeECP23OM3_FD_94441 | JGI IMG/M metagenome (GOLD analysis project Ga0074046, IMG submission 94441) | Bog forest soil microbial communities from Calvert Island, British Columbia, Canada - Bog Forest MetaG ECP23OM3 | ecosystem: Environmental > Terrestrial > Soil > Wetlands ...
AGATGCGGATCGTCAAAAGTAATGAACGAAGGCGGCACCTGATCGCTCTTTCCCTGAATGTCTATATCGCGGGAACTGGTGTGGCGAATCGACAGCGTGCGAGTCTTTTCGTCAAAGGTGTACCCCTCGCGCTGCAAGTCATTGCGGCGAGCTATAGGTCTTCCCCCGGCATTCACCGAATCAGGAACAAAATTCAAGCGCAGTACATCGGTCGAGTCCACATCGAAGGTCGAATATGTAACTCTGCCTGCGCCATATGCCATCTTTGTAACTACAGAGATGGAGCCGAGCAGATGCGACTCATCGACCGGAGCCCATTCTGGCACCGCCCAGAAAGCATCCATCACCCTTCGAGGTCCATCCGCAAATTCATCCGTAAACCACCACTGATTGCTGAAGGGAGCGTGGGCCGCACCGGAGAGCCCCTGAAAATATGTCACCCAGTTGTAGGTTCGATAGGCCGCCTGCTTGTAATCCACGTCTCCAGTCTTTGCGTAGTAGAAAGCTTCGACGGCAGCAAGCCTTGCGCTGTGGCTGTCGCAGCACTGGTTCGGCAGGTTGCAACAGAATTCCTTTCCGTTCCCCTGTTCGGTTGTGACGGTTGCGCCGTGCACAATATATTTGGGCCACTTCGGCGTGGTCTTCACCCACTCAATCAACTGCCGCGCATGCTCCCGCCACTCAGCATCCTTCTCTGGATGCAGCAGGATATAGCGCGCAAACTCCAGGGGAATCACCTGGTTCATGTTATCCATGCTGCCCTGAACATCCTCGAAATAGCCAACCCAGACGTTGTTGCGCATCGGATACTTCATCAGCCACGCCCATGCTCCCTCGCGAACCCTCCTGTAGGAAGCCGTATCTCCCTGCTCCAGGCGAATCAGTTCGTCCAGCAGCATGATTGGCTCTACAACGTTTGCCGAGTAGGGGAACATCCCTTTGCCGCCCTCAACGCGGCCATCGCGCGCACGACATCGATAGGGCCACGGCGAATTCTTTTCATCGCCCGCCTTGAAATTTCTAACCAGCGCCTCGGCGCAGCGAATGGCGGCGCGCAGGTACTTCGTGTTTCCCGTCATTTCATAAAGCCGGAGATACGCATAGCCATCTTCCCCGACTACATGAGGCTCCACGAAATCCTCTCCGTGCTGGCTCCAGCCTGTGTAGCGGACGCTGCCCGGATTTGCGGACGGATAAGGCACCTGCGACCACGCATAGCCTTCCGGAGTCGTGCCATTTTCCAATTCGTAATCGACAAAGTTCTCGAGGAACTCCAGCATGCGCGCGTCGCCCGTATAGGGATAAAGGCGCTCGATAAAGCCCTGCATCATCGCGCGCAGATAGCCCGTGGAATTCGCCCAGTGCTGGTCCGGTATCAATTCAAATGTCGTGCGGTCAAAATCGAAACAGCAGAAATAATAAGGCAGCCTCTGACGATTGTATTGGTCCCATACGATCGTCCATTGCGAAAGAAAATATGCGGAGTAGGAGTATCCGATGTTATCCGGCATCGGCCACGGCAGCAGCTTTCCTTCACTATCCAATGCAACTGGACGTCCGGCGATGGATGACTCGTTGACCGTAGAGACAGCTGGAAAGGACTGCTGTCCTGCAACCACCGCCGAGCTCAGGAAGATCGCGATGAGTACGCTCGCCAGTCCGGCAGGTTTCTTCATAGTTAGATCAGCGTAAGCTATCCATCACCTTTTTGCCGGCACCAGAGTTCGGACCCCACCTTCGCGTGGCTAAGTCGGGCTCGATGCCGAGTGCGCCATAGCCTGTCTTGAGTAAAGCCTGAAGCGCCCGGATTTTCGGATGTGGGTTCTATTGTTTCCATGAAATTGTCATCCCGAGCGAAGCGCAGCTGAGTCGAGGGACTTGCTCTTCGGCTCCCTCGAATGGGCGTGGCGCTCCCTCACCTCTGGAAGAAACAGCCTCTCCGCATCCGCGACAAGGCGCTCGCCTGGCGAGCGTCCAGACTTTTCAGGACACGCTCACATTTCCGTGAATTCCTGACGCTGAGGAAGCTGTCTCTGATGAAGAACTCGGCTAATCACGACACTCTTGCCCTCAGCCCGGTAGAAGACAATGTGCTTTCCCTGCTCAATGCGTCGCAGACCCGGATAGAGCGCGTCGCACGCCCTGCCCATACCCGGCGTCTGCACAATAAGGTCGAAGCAATCCGCCAGCCCGGTGAGATAACGTTCTGCTTGCTCCTCCCCCCACGTATCGGTCGTGTATATCAGGATGCCAGCAATATCCGATTCGGCCTTATTGGAAAGCCGATATGCGCTCAAGCGCTACGCCTCCGGTTCGCCTTGGCGCGCTCGCGAATCACTCCCCGAAGCCTGCCCATCACATCTCCCCGCGCGATACCGCTGTCAAATCCCTCCTGAACCGCTGTACGCAGCGCTTCGACTTTTGCCCGATCCTCCGCTTCGGACTGCGCCAGCGCACGTAGACCAGCTCGTATCACTTCGCTGGCATTCTCGTAGAGGCCGCTCTTGACACTGTCGCCGACAAATTGGTCAAGCTCGACCGTCAGATGAACATTTCGAGTAGGCATTGCTTTCCCTCGGAATCCAGCTTACATCGTAATGGCAATGATTGCCATAAGCGGGAGGCCCGCTAAGCGGTGGGGCGAAGGGGTCCGGACTTTCGACGTAGGTCTAAGCGATGGCGACGATGATGGAATTTACTCAAAGAACTCCTCGTCCACCTTCTTGATGTCGAGGGTATATTCGACCCGGCAGCCAACATTGTGGCGGATCATAAGTTTTGCCAGGTGATCCCCATCGATTAGCACGATCCATTTGCTAAGGAATTCTGCGGTTTCCCTCGCAGACGACGAAAACGCTGAGGTGGTCACAAACAGACCCTTTGCGGCTTTATGACGGTCAAGGCTGCCGAAGAAATCGCGGATTGCCCCCGCTCCGATGCTATTCCCGATAGCATAGCGTTTAGCCTGTACATAGACGCGATCTAAACCAAGAGCATCCTGGTCGATCACGCCATCAACACCATCATCACCAGAGCGACCCAAGGTTCGACCCGCATTCTCCGCCGAACCGCCATACCCCATGCTGAGAAGCAGGTTCACAATTAGGCGTTCAAAGAAATCTGGCGGTGCTTCACGAATACGGTCGAGCAAGTCCTGCGCCAATGCAGTTTCAATCTGGCGGTGCGCCGTTCTCATGGATTCGTCTGGCGTCTGCTTCTGATCCTCTATCGAAGGAAGAACTGCCTGATTGGCAGATTCATCGGCCTCATTGGATCTCTCCCTGAACTGACGAAATTCCTCAAATTGCATCAGCAGTCTGTTATCGATGTGGGAGGGATGGTTTTCTAGTAGCTTCTGCCCGCGCTCGGTAATCTTGAAGTGTCCGCGACGAGTTATCTCCACAAGATGCGCTTTACTCAGATATGACTTCGCCCAATGAACTCGGTTACTGAATATCGTCTGCTTGCCAGAGGGTAGCAATTCGCTGCGCTCTTCCGGAGTAAGTGCAAGTTGATCCGCCAACTCTTCGACAACAAACCCGATACGTACCTCCCCTTTTGAGGAGGCGACCAGCACAGGCAGCATTAGGGATTGATAGTCGGAAATGGCCATTAGTTATTTCGGTCTCTTGCAACCACGCGATCTGTGGAGATACGCGTTGAACTCTCCGTTCCAGGTCGCTACCCACACTACACCATAATGCGTAGTGAAAAAACCTACAGGCCAACCTCCCTGCAATGCACAGGAGTCAGTTGCACATCGATCCGCGTCGCCAGCTTTCCGTCAATCACGCACGCATAAGCCCTCCGAAAATTAAGGTAGCGCCGGGCTTCAGCCCGGCGAATAATCGGACCGTCCGAAGGACCGCACCTCGCTGCCGCAGGCCGGAGTGAAGCCGTAGGCGAAACGACATAAAAAGACCCGCTCCTGTTCCTCGTGCCTTTTCGAGGAACAGGAGCGGGCCTATCCGTCGCGCGCAAGCGCATCCGAATTAAGCCCCCAAAATCCAGCGCCGATCACTTCCCCTTGAGATACTTTGAAATCGCCTGCTCCCACTCCGGACCCATCTTTGTGTCGGCCTGCGCCATCTCCGCGATGTCTGGGTTGACTGATGGAGACAGCGCCGTCCGCTCGTACATCACGCGAACGCTGGTTGTCGTCGCGTCCACTGGAGTCAGTTGCACATCGATCCGCGTCGTTAGCTTCCCGTCGCAGCGTAAGCTATCCATCCACTCATTTCACAATGTCGCGATGAGCAAATGTGACTGTACAATGAAGCCGCCTTTTGAGTCAGAGAGGAAATCCCCCGAAAAACGTGTGGAGATGCACTCATGACAACGACCGAGAGTTCTGTTCCTTCCAGCACCGCTGAAGTCAGCACTCCCGCTATTTCAATTCCGCCACCGTTCTCGACCACGGAGAATGGGCAGCCCGTAATCGCCCCGGTCCACCTGGATGAACGCATCGGCGCGGTCGACACCATCCGCGGATTCGCCCTCCTCGGAATCCTTCTGATGAATATCTGCGCGTTCGGTCTGCCCGAGGCTGCTTACAGCAGTCCCGTGCCTGCCGGCGGCTCAACTGGCCTGAATCTCTTCACCTGGTGCGTCATCACGGTCCTGGGCGAAGGAAAGATGCGCGCTATCTTTTCGATGACCTTCGGCGCCAGCGTCTACCTCCTCATCGATCGGCTCACCCGCAAAGGCGCTGCCGCCGACGCCGCGGACATTCATTACCGCCGCATGCTTTGGCTTCTGCTCTTCGGCATGATCCATGCGTATTTCATCTGGTGGGACGACATCCTTTTTCCTTACGCCATGATGGGCCTTCTCCTGTATCCGCTGCGCAAGCTCTCTCCCCGCGCACTGCTGATCGCCGCCGGTGTCATGATCCTGATGATCGCGGGCAGCGGCGTCGGCTACCACTTCCATCTCAAGAGCCAGCACCGTGAATACCTCCAGGTTCAGGCAGATGAAAAAGCAGGCAAAAAATTAACGAAGGACCAGCAGGAGACGAAGAAAAGCTGGGAAGACACCGTCACGGATCTCACTCCGTCTGCTGAAGACTTGAAAAAGGAAACGGACGCGCACCTGGGCAGCTATTTCAAGTTATTCGCATTTCGCGCCAAACTCGTCTACCACTCCCACAGTTTCCCCATCTACGTTCCGCCCGTCTGGTTCGACGTGCTCGACATGATGCTGATCGGCATAGCGCTGATCAAACTCGGTGTGCTGACCGGCGAGCGTCCCGTCAAATTCTATGTCTGGATGGCTCTCATTTCCTTTGCCATCGGATTGCCCGCGCACACCTGGAGCGTCTGGTGGGCCGTCAGACAACATTTCAGCATTGATTCCTTTACCCTCACGTATGTCGCTTACGAATTCGGACGCATCACCGCCTTCGGCTACGTCGCCGTCATTCTTCTCATCATCAAGGCCGGCGCCCTGCGTTCCGCCACGAAGACCCTGGCGGCCGTCGGCCAGATGGCTTTTTCCAACTACATCCTCACCTCTCTGATTTGCACCACCATCTTCGAGGGCTACGGCTTCGGCCTCTTCGGCAAGCTCCAGCGATACCAGCTTTACGGAATCGTCCTCGCCGTCTGGATTGTGATTCTCATCATCAGCCCCATCTGGCTGCGCCATTTCCGCTTCGGCCCCCTCGAATGGGCCTGGCGCTCCCTCACTTACTGGAAGAAACAGCCCTTCCGTATCCGCGACCGAGCCGTCGCCTAGCGAATCACGCCAGCAAATGAGTGGTGAGATCCAAAGTGCATGAATCCGTCAGCACCACGGCGCCCTGATTGACCTGGCTGCCCTGTGAATTACACGGCGTAGTGTAGAACTGGCACAACAGCGTCGGGTGCGTGCTGCCCGCGCTGGGCGTGAGAGTGACGGTTAGGAAGCCGTACGGCTGATTCTCCTGGTTCGTCCCGTCGGCATAGCACTCGATCGTCACCGTGGCGTTCGCCGGAGCCGTCAGGCCGGCCGGCGGAGTCCCTTGCGTAAACAGGTTGAACGGAACCGCCGGAAAACTGCTGCTCGTGCCCCCCGCGCACTCCGTCGCCATCAACTCCAGCTGCGTGTGCCCGCCGCACCCCACGATAAAGCACGGCACCTGCTGGCTCGTCTTACCCGAGCTGTCGCTGTAGGCCACAGTAATCCGCTGATACAGGTGCGCATGCGCCGCAAAGATCGCGTCCGGAATCTGGCCGCTCTGCGTAAACGCGTCCTGCAGAACCATACCTATCGGCACGGCGTTGGGATAGCTGTTGTCGTTACCGTACTTGGGATTGCCGCGCTCCTCGAAATCGATCGTGCCGTTGTACGGCGGATAATGCAGCGCCAACAAAATTGCCCGCGGAGTGCCGCTGGCATTCTGCGTCTTGCACCAGGTCAACTGCTCTACCAGCCACTTGAACTGCGGCCCCTGCGTCGGATCGCTATACGCCGTCGGATCATCCAGCACTCCACCGTTCGACACATTCGCATAGAGACCGATGACCCACGCCAGCGGCGTATCGAGCCGCCAGTACGGATAGGGCAGCGTCGACTCCGTCCGCTCCGTATCCGCCTGGTTATCCGGCGAAACTACGCCAGCTGTCCCGCACATGTTCTGATCGAAATGGCCGAACTCCGTATCCGGACCGGTCCCCGTCTTTCCATCGTGATTGCCGGCGATGGCAAAAATCGGCAACGGGCCGTTGCTGTCTGCATAAGCCGCGTACTGCGCGTAGAACTGGGTGTTCCATAGCGCGCCGGTCACGTCGGACCCGCTCTCCGTGTACGTAATGTCGCCGAGGTGATAGAGGAACGACGGAGCCACCGCCGGAGTGGTCGGCGAGCCGATCTGCGCAGCCATGCCGCCCGCCACCGCAAGCCCCGGCCCGGTGAGATCCGGATCGCCCGAACACCCAACCATGTGAAAGGTCATCGCACCAGTAGCAGACGGAGCGAAGACAAGATTCGTTGTCGCCGGAACCGCATTGGGCAGCGCCGTCCAGACGCCTTTTTCAATGCACGCCCCATTGGGATTGGTCTTGGAGTGTTTTTTTTCTGGAGTCGCCATTCAGTTTTCTCCGATCACGGGGCAATATACCACCTGCCGGCGAGAAAACCTCAATCCTGATGCTCCGGGGCGGCTGCGGCAAGTGACGCGATCCTGCGGGCATACAGGATGCTGCCCGGCATAGCGCTTAGTCCGTGGGCAAAGATACTCAGGAAGACCGTCACGATCACCGCGATTCGGATCGTTGGCTCGCCGGGCAGATGCAGTTCCTCCTCCAGGTAGACCAGCCCGAGCACGATGGAGGCCAGACCGCGCGGGCCGAACCATCCCATGAAGATCACGCTGGCGCGACTCAGGTGCGTGCCCATGAGCGCGACAGCCACCGGCAGCATCCGCACCAGCGTCAGGCTAAGACAGCATAGAGCCATGCTGACGGACCGAACTGCGGCCAATTCCGCACGACGACCATGCCGAAGAGGAAAAATACAGCGAGATTGAACAGCTGTCCCCATTCCTCGGCAAACTCGACACTGTGCTCGCCCGCCTCTTTGAACCCGATCTGCACCGCCAGGCCAGCAACAAAGGAGGCAATGAACATGCTCGCCTCGACCATTTCCGACACCACCAGGCAAAGCACCGGCAGCACAACCACGCCGATCGACAGGAAAGATTCGGCAATCCACTCCCGCCGCCGCGCGAGTCCCAAAAGCCATCCACCGACGAGGCCAATGCCTGCACCCACCAGCACGCCAAACCCAAGCTGCTCCACGATGAACTGCATCAGGCTGGCTGTGCGGCCTTCCACGCTGACTGCGGCCAGCGCTATGAAGAACAAAAGGAACGGAACCGAGAGGCCGTCGTTGAGCCCGGCCTCCACGTTGAGCGCTTGACGGATGCGCAACGGTACCCGCGGGCTGTTGACGATCACCTGTCCTAGCCCGGCGTCGGTCGGCGCCAGGATCGCGCCCAAGATGGCTGCTTCCCATAGCGAAAGATGCGGAAACACCAGCCGCGCGCAGATCGCCCCCAGCAGGATGGTCAGCAACATGCCTGTGCTGAGTAATCGCCCGGGCAGGCTCCCCAAATTCCGGAGAACCTTTAATTCGATGCGTCTCGCATCGGTGAACAGCAGCAGGACCAGGCCGACTTCGGCAAGACGGAGGAAGACCTGCGAATTAACCCCTGCCCGCATGACCTCCGGATGCAGGCGGAACATCAGCATTCCTGCGCCTGTGAAGAGGATGGGCGCGGTGAGCACAGTACGCTCCAACCGCTGAGATAGAAGGCTATAGAGGAAGAGGATGGACGCGAAGATGGCAAGTGCTGTCATCGCCGGGTACTGCGCTTACGCACGCCCATTCTGCTGACTATGCGGTACTGCGAGACAGTTTGATCGGCCATGTCCATGGATGAAGGGGATGGATGGCTGATGGTAAGAGCAAACTCGGTGCGAGTCAATTCCTGAGCCGCTCACGGTCGAGTAGGCCCCTATCGTCGTCAAGCCGTTATCGCCCACCCCGTCCCTTTGGAAATCGCCTGCTCCCACTCCTGACCCTTCTTCGGGTCGGTCTGCGCTATGCCCGCAAATATCAAGGATAGAGCGCTGCCCAGCTGTCTTCCGGCTTCAGCCGTAGCCCAGAAGCGCGGGTATCCGGCTCGCATCCACCAGAGGGAATGCCCTGGCTGCGGCATCGCAAGCTTGCCTGCATTGGACTTCTCAGATAACAAGGCTCTTTATCTAATCTCTGGTGCGGTACAAGGTTCGCTCGTGATATTTTTCTTCCACAGTTTTCTCAGCTGTGAAATGCGGGAGGTTTTGGCCGTGGACCCTATCAGTGCAGCAATCATTGCAGCTCTAGCAGCCGGTGCAGCCAGCGGTGCAACGGATGTAGCCAGGAACGCTCTTGTGGATGGATATAACGGGATCAAGAGCTTTATCAAGAAAAAGTGGGGAGGAGACAGTGACGTCTCCAAGGCGGTCGAACAGTTGCAGGCCAAGCCGGACTCTGAGGCCAGAAAAGGGATGGTTGTCGAGGAGATAAAGGCGGCCAAGGTGGCCGAGGATCCGGAGTTGATTCAAATGGCGCAATCTCTGCTTGAACTCGTCAAGTCGATGCCGGGTGGCGAGAAGATCATACAAAGCGCGACCGGAACCGGAATTGCTCAAGCGACCCATGGCAGTACCGCGACAGTGATCATTGAGAATTATGATCGCGAGAAGCTAAGGCGGACCGGCGGCGACGATGTCTGAGATGGCGCCCATAGTGCAACGGGCCGAGGGAACAGGCATTGCGCTGGCCGCTAGCGGTGGAGTGGCTATCGTCAATCAGCAGATCAAGGGCTTTACAGCTGCTGAGGTGAAAAGAGCTTATCAGTGCAGCTGGCGCGTCTCAGCAGGGAAAGATCAACGAGCTGAGCCAAACGCTCGATATCAGCACGGAGGCGCTTAAAGGGTTTTTCGGTATTTTGCGCGCAAGCAATGTGCCACTTGAAAAGCTGCCACAGACGCTCAATGAGATCGCTCAGCGTCATCTGGAAATGCAGCGGCGATTGTCCGCGCTCGATCCTGAAGATCCGAAAGGACGGGAACTGATTGAACAAGCGCGTGATCTTTTGGCGCACGCCGATTCGACCGCGACTTATGACCGTGCGGATACTCTGCTGGCGGAGGCAGAGTCGCTTGAATTGCGCGAACTCCAGGAGGCGGAAAAGCTCGCGCAGCTGGCTGAAGAGTCAGCGAGCCGTAAACGTCGGAATGCTGCAGAAACACGAGCACAACGGGGAGCGCTTAGCACTACGAGGCTGGATTGGTTGCAGGCAGCGGAGCACTTCAAGGCAGCGGCAGGTTTAATGGAAAAAGAGGGCTTTGCTGATCGGGAGCCATACCTGAGCTCGTACGCGAATGCACTTTATGAATACGGAGAGAAAAAGGGCGATAACACAGTTCTCACGCAGGCAGTTGAGGTGTACCGCGGTCTTCTGGAAGAACAACGGACTGCCAAAGATCGCGAGGGGTGGGCTAGGACGCAGAACCAGTTGAGTACAGTCTTGCGGACTCTCGGCGATCGCGAGCGCGATGCTGACCTGCTGAACGCGGCAGTGCATGCCTGCCGCGAAGCATTGACGGTCTACACGATTAAGGACAACCCGTCCGAATGGGCTACGACGCAGAACAACTTGGGGAATGCCTTGTTTGTTTTGCATGAGCCCGGCCGTGAAACAGCCGGACTAAATGACGCAGCTCAGGCTTACAACGAAGCGCTCAAAGTGAGGACACGAGAAGCTGACTGGGGTAAATGGGCGGCCACGAAGACCAATCTGGCTGCGGTGTTGAGAGCGCTGGGTGCACGAGAGCTCGGAACGGGGCGTCTTGAAGAAGCAGCCGCAATTTATCGAGAAATATTGAAGGAGATCAGTTCGTCGTCCGACCCTTTGGGATGGGCCGCAGTGCAAAACAACCTCGGCAATGTGCTTTACACGTTGGGAGTCCGGAAAAACGACAAGAAGATGTTGGAGGATTCGATCGGGGCATATCGGGAAGCTGGAAAGGAATATCTGAGAACGAGGCTTCCGCTGGACTGGGCGATGATTCAAAACAACCTGGGCAACGCGATGACGACTTTGGGAGAGCTCATGGGCAGCGCCGAGCAGCTGGGCGAGGCGGTTGAGATGTATCGGCAAGCCTTGATGGAACGCACTAGGCACCGTGTTCCTCTGGACTGGGCCAGGACACAAAACAATCTGGGTAACGCCCTCAGAGGACTGGGTGAGCTAAGGTGCGATGCAGAACAACTTAATGCAGCTATCGTGGCATACCGGGAGTCTCTGAAGGAACGCACGCAGGATATCGTCCCATTGGACTGGGCGATGACGCAGAACAATCTGGGGACAGCGTTGACCAGTCTTGGTGAGCGAGTTGAAGGGACCCAGGAGCTGCTGGATGCGGTTGCGGCGTATGAAGAGGCCCTAATGGAACGAACCCGGGCGCGCGTCCCGCTCGATTGGGCACTCACGAAGGACAATATAGGCAGGCCATTGGTAAGTTTGGGATTGAGAGAAAAGAGCATGGCTCGCCTTCGCGAGGCGGTAGCGTCCTGCACAGAGGCCTTGGAGGTGAGAACCCGAGACGCGGTTCCACACGATTGGGCAGCGACCCAGAACAACCTGGGATTTGCGCTGCTGGTGATTGGTGAGCATGAGCTAGGCGCAGAGAGCGTCAAGGCTGCGGCGGAAGCATTCCGTCGGGCGCTCGAGGAGCGGACGCGAGAACGGGACACAATGGCGTGGGCCAGAACGCAATATAATCTCGGGATCGCTTTGGGAATATGGGGCGAGCGTGAGGGTGGATCAGAGCGGCTGAAAGAAGCCGCAGGAGCCCTGATGCAAGCACAGGAGGCGTTTGATCAGCTCAATCGACCAAGGTGTGAGGCTGGACTTGAAGAACGACTCGCCAAACTAAACCTGCTAATCGTCCAGCGAGGAGGTTCGGTTTCAGCGAATCGCTCTTCGGCGGACGGAACGTCAACGGATTAAGAAGAGACCAGCATCACGCAAACTGAGATCTTGTGAGAGAGGGTCTTTGCGTCTCCCACTATGCGTTCGCCTTCACCTTTCGGTCTTGCCGCCATCCTTCCCTTTCAGATACTTCGCAATCGCCTGCTCCCACTCCGGACCCGCCTTCGCGTCGGCCTGGGCCATCTCGGCGATATCCGGGTTGATCGACGGCGACAACGCCGTCCGCTCATACATCACGCGGACGCTGGTCGTCGCCGCGTCCACTGGAGTCAGTTGCACGTCGATCCGCATCGTCAGCGTTCCGTCGATCACGTACACATACGCCGCATGTCCCGCCTGTGCGTCAAAGGCAGTGTTCACCCAGGTCGCCGAATGATGCCCGTGATGGACGCGGAAGACCGCTCCCTCGATATCCTTCGCCGGCAACGGATACACGAACTGCGGATCCCAGTGCGGCCCGGCCCAGGGACGCTCACCCTCCGGCCCGAACAGCGGAAACGTCACCGCCTCCGGAGCCTGCACGGTAAATGTGAATTCGCTCTTTGCATGCGCCAACTGACCCTTCGCCATACCGCCCCCCCCGAAACGTTGATGCAGGACCCATCCGATCACTGCCAGAGCCACCACGAAAGCAAGGACAAACCACAACCGTCTCATTCCGTCTCCCCGCCTTTTTCTCGCAGCCGATGGCTGGCCGTGGCATCCAGATCGAGTCTGTAAATCTTCTTCATCGCCGCCACCTGCACGAGCGTCTCCGGCCCAAAGGCGCACTTGCCGTCCAGGGCATGGAGGACAATCCCCTCCAGCAGGTCTCCCAGCGTTAGATCGCAATACTCCGCCAGCGCCTTCAGCACTTTCAGCAGCCGCTTCTCGATCCGCACCCCCGTCTGCACCCGCTCGATAACAAATCGCTCTCTCGCCTCGTCCATTGGTATTAATGTATATTGGTACCAAATACCGCGCAACAATTTTTTCTCTGTCAAGGGGAAGGCACCTTTCCCATGGCTCCATGTAATAGCAGGCAAACCACTTAGACCGGCGCTGATTTGGCCGAGAATTAGCCCAAAACTCCTACAATGGACTTAGGGAGATAAGATCCGTACTGGCGCCGATCCCAAAACACGTTGCTGCTTCTAAAACCGGGCTTAACTCCCATTTTTTCTATTACATCCGACATGATCCCAGAACTAAATGCCTTCAAGTCTATTAGATAGGCGATGCGCTGAGGGTATACCCTGCTAAGCCCAATGATCCTTATTAGATACTCGCAAGTTATCTGATTTCAATTACATGCGCAGCAAGGCAGAACCTATGCGTTTAAGAATCTATTAGATAGGCAAAAACCAGGCAGATGGTGGGGGGAGGGGGTCTACCCCCTCTGACCAGACCTGACAATCATCGCCGCCACATAGGCCGCGCCGAAGCCGTTATCGATGTTCACCACCGAAACATTCGGCGAGCACGAGTTGAGCATGCCCAGCAGCGCCGCGATCCCGCCGAAAGAAGCTCCGTAGCCCACGCTGGTCGGCACGGCGATCACCGGAGCCGCGACCAGTCCGCCAACCACGCTCGGCAGCGCCCCCTCCATGCCCGCGCAGACCACGACCGCCCGCGCCCGCCCCAGCGTGTCGCCCTGGGCAAGGAGGCGATGCAGCCCTGCCACGCCGACGTCCACAATGCGCTCGACTTCCAGCCCGAGGTACTCGGCTGTAACGGCAGCCTCCTCGGCCACCGGCAGATCGCTCGTCCCCGCGCAGACGACCGCAACCGGACCTATCCCTGGCCTGTGGCCCGTCTGCCGGAACCCGATGATCCGGGCCACGTGGTGATACCTAGCCTCCGGCAGCACCTCGCGGACAGCCTCGAAGGCCTCCTCCCCGGCCCGGGTGGCAATCACATCCCCCCCGGCCCCCACCATCCGCGAAAAAATCTCCGCCACTTGAGTGGGAGTCTTACCCGCTGAATAAATCACTTCCGGCAATCCAAGCCGCAGGCTGCGGTGATGATCGATCTTCGCGAAGCCCGCATCTTCGTACGGCAGCTTGGCCAGATGAGTGAGCGCATCCGCAGGCGAAGTTTCGCCGCGCTGAATGCTCTCCAGGATCTCGAGGATGGTTTCTCGCGTCATGCCTTAACCGCGCGCTCCGCGAAAGCCGTAAGCGCAGCCTCGATCACCTGCTTTAGCGGAACGCCGTGTTCGCGAGCCGCTCGGCGGCAATCCTCGTATTCCGGCATCGCGTTGCGTTGCTCGCCGTGAAGGCTCGCCACCTTCACCCGAATCCGTCCAAAGGCCGTCTCCGTGGTGACAAAGCTCCGGTCCAGAATCACCCGCTCTTCGCTCCTCCTCCGTATGCCTAGCGTTGTCGTCTCCCGGAACAGCAGCGCCTCCATCGCCGTTGCGTCTTCCGGCCTGGCGAGCACCGTCAGAAGCGTGCCCAATCGACCCTTCTTCATGGTCACGGCGGCAGCCATCGCATCGAGCGCCCCATTCTCCAGCGCCAGCTCCATGGCATACGCCAGAACCTGCGGAGTCGCATCGTCGATAGCGCACTCCAGCACCGTAACCCGATCCTGATTTCTCTCCCCCGCCGTGCTCTCCCCAATCGTCAGTCGCAGCACGTTCGGAAAGCGCTCCGGATTCCGGGTTCCCGCCCCATACCCGATGGCCTCCGCAACCATCCCCGGCGCCCCGCCAAAGTTGCATCCCAACGCCCGCAACAGCGCAGCGCCGGTGGGGGTGGTCATCTCCTTCTTCGGGCCAGATGCATAGCTCGGGATTCCCTTCAGCAGCTCCGCCGTCGCAGGCGCTGGAACAGGAAACTGTCCATGCGCGCAGACAACAAAGCCGCTGCCTACGTTGATCGGCGAAGCATGCCACCGATCCACGTTGAGCGAGCAAAGGCCGACTGCGCCACAGACGATGTCAACGATGGTGTCCACTGCTCCGACCTCGTGGAAATGCACGTCATCAACGGGCAACCCGTGGATCTTCGCTTCGGCGTGCGCCAGAAGCTCGAATGTCCGCAAAGCGAGCGCCTTCGCGCCCTCGGGCAGAGCGGCGTGCAAGATCAGCTCACGAATCTGCTTCCAGCTTCGACCGTGGGAATGCGCGTGGCTGTGACCATGATCCTGCTCACGGCTGTGACTGTCATTATGGTCATGAGAATGATCATGACCATGATCCTGGTGGTCATGGTCCGCCGTATCGGCCAGCTTGCCA
>Ga0074046_10002849_pt1 | contig 14740 bp, 14 predicted proteins | sample BogForMeECP23OM3_FD_94441 | JGI IMG/M metagenome (GOLD analysis project Ga0074046, IMG submission 94441) | Bog forest soil microbial communities from Calvert Island, British Columbia, Canada - Bog Forest MetaG ECP23OM3 | ecosystem: Environmental > Terrestrial > Soil > Wetlands ...
ATCGCGGTCCCGGCGCTGGTGTTGCACGCGGCGAATGACCCGTTCGTGCACATCACGGCGGAGACGCGGCGGAAGATCGCGTCGAACCGGAACATCACTTTCGTGGAGACGGCGGACGGCGGGCACTGCGCGTTTGTGGGCGCTCCGGTGAGATCGCCGGATGGCCGCTTCGACGATGGTTATTGGGCGGAACATGAGATCGTGAACTTCCTGCACCGGTTCTAACGTGGCGTTTTACAAATTCGTAACCTGCAACCACATTGTCATCCTGAGCGAAGCGAAGGACCTATGTAGTGGGCCGCACAACTGCTTGGTGATGAGGTTCTGATGGATGCTGACTTCTCAATCGAGCTGGGCCGCGAAGATCCCGTGCTGGATTTCCCATGGAAGGATCCGGCGGGCAAGCTCGCTTATGTTGATTTGAAGCGGCGTCCGGAGTTGATGGCGGCGATCGAGGAAGCGGCACAGTTTCCTGAGTTGCGAGAATTTCTTCGGACGCTGAACTCGCCGCGGAGCATGGTAGAGACGGCGAAGTGCGATGCCTGGGCAACTTCGGAGTTGAACGCGGAGGAAGAAATCTACAATGCATCGCATAAGTTCGCGAGTTATGTGGACGTGGTGTTTTCTGATATTGATGCGCGTCTATCTTTGTTCGCTCACGAACAGTTTGCGAGGAAGCTGGTGGCGTTGCTGCAGCGGGCGCCGGAGACTCCGTCAGCAGCAGAGGTCTGCGTGCGGCGCGGCTACTTCGCCGCAGATGGAGGAGTGCGGGAAGGCTGCTACTGCACTTTGTATGTGAGCGGTTACGGGGGCGATGAGGCCGGCGCGCGCCTGAATTGGGGAGTCGGGCTGAAGCTGGTGGGGAACGCGGTGGTCCAGTTATCGCGGCCCTAGCAGTTTGCTGAAAAACTCTGGTTTCGTATCAGGACACCGCTTTAGCGGTGTCGCAACTGGCTGGATTCTCATCGCTCGTAAGCTTCATGGTTGTCATTCCGACGCCGAGCCGATGCCCCTTCTCGAAAAGCGCGAGAAGGGGTGCGCCCCCTTTTTCTTCTCTGCCTGCACCTGACGATGCGAGTTATACTACCCGCCGGAGATGGGGCCCACCCGCCTAGATGGACGTGAAAGCCTGGAGTTCACCTAATATCCATCACAAACGCTAATCCAGCTTCCACGGCATATATAGCCGTGTCGGTTAGTTTTGCCTGCCGATCCGGCTCTAATCGTTCTACGGAGACACAGCGTACTTGCTCGGTAAGGGCGACCCGCTCACCAGGATCAAGCGTAGATCCTGTGTCCATAATGATGTCGCTAGCGAGAACCGCTATTCGGTACTGCCGATTTTTTTTGTGAACTTGAAACGTGAGCGGCACTCCGATAACAATCTCAAGATAGTGAATCGCGTTATTCGATACGATCAAAAATGGTCTTCGTTTGTATTGTTCGTGACCGACAGTATGCTTTTTCGGGATGTTTACCCAGTACACATCGCCGCGTTGCGGGTTTGCGAGTTTTGGCTTAGCAGGCGATGAGGTACCCGGAACAGTTGATGGTACTGGGGCTATGGTAGCAGGCGTAGATAGTGGAGTCGAACTAGGCTTGGGCATCTCTCTTGGACTCGGACTCTGTGTAATCTGAGTACGATTCTTCCAGTAATTCTCGGTCTTCCTGATCGAGTGGTCCACCCTCTACCAAGTAGGTGTCTTGCTTCGTTCTCAGTTCTAATCCTTGACGAGCGAATGAATATGCCATCACGGCGGACCTTGCTCCATCCATGATCACTTCCAAAACATCTTTCTCGACGCCATGATTAGACTTCGTCACAATGAGACGAACGCAATCTAAATGCAGGTGCGCCCACAACGCGGAGAAGGTGAAATTAGCCGAGAGCTCTTCATCCTTGTCCTTCAGTTCTAGGGGTACTTTACCGCGAGATTGCAGCTCGCAAACCAGACGTTGCGCTCGCCGCAGAGTATCCAAGCAGAAGATTGCTTCTCTTACCGTTTCACACCCTAGGCGAGGCGTCCCCTTGGTGTGCATAATATGCTCTACCAATTTGAATCCATCTCTTGTGGCCACTTGCCGCTTCTCAACTGTTATCCCAGAAAATGAATTGGCGATAATGAATGACAAGTTGGCATAATCATTGAACATTTTCTTTCGCAACGATACGAATGCCGCCTTCGATTTCGCAGCGAGAAGTGGCTTGAGGAGCGCATCTGATTCACGAAGGGCAGTAAGCACAATACTGGCAAGACCGCGCTGTAACACCTTTGCTTGCGGTTTACGGACAAACAGGACCCCAGGGCGAGAGAGGGAAATCCCTTCCCGTGCTGAAAGACACTCAGCCAACGCCATTCAGAACAACCCTTCCATTTTTTGGTTGACGCATTTCGCCCAAGGATTTAGCACAATCGGGCTTTAATTTGCAAGGGGAAATCCGTCTTCCCAACAGACGGTAGATGCAGGGCAACCACCAAAAGTTTCCTCCATCCTTACTGACTATATATCGAACAGGATCGCTAACGCTATAGGGATTTTCCGTTACGGAAGGTCACAGACGGGCGGGTGGGCCACTTTAACCGGGAACTAAACCCAGGTTTGTCTTTGACATGGAGCGAAATAACCGTGGGTAGGCCCCTTCTCGCGCTTTTCGAGAAGGGGCCTACCCAACGGCCGACACCATACGCGCCCTCCTCCCCTGACACGCTTGGATCGTTCCGGGAGCCAACTCCTGCCCGCCCGCACTCTCCAAACTTGCCGCTTGCGCCCGCTTCTTGCGCTCGCGTTCCTCCCAAAGCCGGGTAATCGCGAGCAGTAACGGGTCAGGGCCAGCGTGCAGGAGACAGTCCAGGTATTCGTCTGGCCCAATCATGCCCTGCCCTTCGAAGTCCTTTCTCATCGCCGTTTTTCCTTCGGCGCTCATCGCGGCATAGAACTCCTCGGGCGACGCGGGCGGAGGGAGTGAATTCTGGGCTCCATTATCATTATCGCTTTCCCCTGCTTCCGCTTCGTCGCGATCATGTCCCTCGCCGCTGGCCGACCATGGAGTCATGCCCAGCGGCGTCTCCGCCGCCTTGTCCGGTTCCACTACCACCTGCGTCGGCCTGGCTTTTTCCAACTGCATCATTTTCAGGTTGCCGGACGCGATCTGCAGCGCGTACAGCAGCAGCCCCGCGTCCTTGTGCTCGATTCTCCGGGACAGCATCAGCTGCACCACCTGCCGGATCACGGTTTGAATCGAATGCGCGTCTTCGAACACCGGCAGCACCATCGAGCCGTCCGAATATCGTTCTCCGTCAAGATAGAGTTCCACTTCTCGCGGCTGGTTCTGCTCATGGTAGAAACACAGCCCCTTGCCCTTGAGCGCCGGAGACCCGCACTGCGTGCCATTGGTTTTGATGTGCCGGCAACGCCGGATTTCAATTGGATAACTCGCCATAACTACCATCCTGACCACAAAATAAAAACGCGGCCCGCAGGCCGCGCTGATTTGCTTCGTCTCTATATCTATTATTTCAGATTCAAGGGGGGTGTACCGAAGCGTTTGAGCAAAATATATTTGCCGTGAATTGAGTAAGTTAGGACGAAATGTGCCCGGTTACCCTCTTGACAAGATTCTCCCCGACCGTCAAGTCGCTAAGAAGTCTCTTGTTTAAGTTCGTTTCCGAATGGCTTTGGCCGGGCACGGCTTCACAGCTTGCGAAAAAAGTCACAAATGTCCGTATCGCCGTGGAAGAGCGGCCCTTCAGGGCCGCGTGACCTCTCTGAAATCAGCCTGGGCTTTAGCCCCGGTGGTCGTTCTTCCTCGCCAGCATTCCCTAACTCGCACATTCTTAAATACTTTACATATAAGTCCTTTAGAATCAAAGACTTTAACAAAAGGCAACCCATAAGTCTTTGATTCTAAAAGACCGGCCGAGGAGGGGGTCAGCACACACGGACGCAACCCTAAGCAGGCTGAACTCCCCGAATCATCTTCTTCCACTCGAACTTCTTCCAGTCGATTCTGGTGCGAACCAGCGAAAGGAGCAGCATGAAGACGGTAATCTCCAGCAGTCCCCACGAAGCGCCGGCGATCGTCTGGGCCCGTTTAGGCATGATGGAAAAGCGTCCGTAAACGAATTCGATGTGGACCCAATAGACGAGTAACGAAGTCTGGCCCAGTTGCATGATCGGGCTGAAACCGCGAGTCGCCAATCCCCATCGACACCAGGCATAAGTCAAAAAGGCAATCACTAACAGAATTCCTACGCGCGTCATCAGGAAGTTAGGGCTGGTGTGCCAGTAGTCGTAGGTCGAGTAGAGATGAAAAGAAGAGTGGTCGAATTGGCGCGCGACCAGAATTGCCACGGCTCCGACCGCGGCGAACAGCGCCAGCGTTTTCGCGGTTTGGTTGCGCGCTTGATCGCTGAAGAGAACGAATCCAACAGCGAGTCCAGCGAAAGCGAAGGCTGCCCATGGAAACAGCGGGAAGAGCCAGGGTTGCGGAGCGCCCAGATTGTGGCATCCATCAATGTAGGATTCCAGCGGCCAAGGCAACCAGGTTGGTCGCCAAGTCGTATACAGAGGCGGAGTCAGCAGGGCAATCAGACCAGCAGTGGAGATGGCAGCAGCTACGATCGCGAACCCAGAGTTGCTGTGGCCACTCCGCACGAGCAACGTGACGCCGCAAAGCAGCGCCATCAGAATCATAGACAGGCCGATGATGTTCAGAACGTCCACGCGAAGTAAGTCAGACCAAGGCGCCCATCCCCAGGCAATGAGATATTCCTGCAAGCGGAAGAGCAGTCCGAAGCCGAGGATTTCTGCGCCGCGGCGAACCATAGTGCGGGTGATTGCGGCGGGAGTCAGGCCTTTGCGAATGAGTTTGTCGGTGACCAGAGCAAACGAGATTCCAGCCAGAAAAAGAAACAGTGGCGCGGGCAACGTGCCCAGGAGTTGCGATCCCTTAAGGAAGCTGGTTTTGCGGGCATCGCCGCCTAGCCAGGCATCATAACAGTGGGTCTGGAACATCAGGACGCAGGCCAAGCCGCGCATCCAGTCGATCCAGGCGAGGCGGGACGAAGGAGCCGAGGTCACGGACGAGAGTGTAACGTGCGAGCGCGGCTGGAGCCAAGATAAAAGGCCTTAGCGAGGGCGACGTGCTAGCATTTTTGGATAGGGAATCCACCGTGAATCGCAGGTTCGGCATCGGCGCGGTTGTTTTGAGCCTTCTGGTCGCGGGCTGTTGCTTGCCAACAGCCTTTGCCAAGGACGAACCCAAGTGGATCGAAGTGCATACCGCGCATTTTTCCGTCGTCACCGATGCGGGCGACAAGCGCGGACGGGAAGTTGCTTTGCGGATGGAACAGATGCGGGCGGTTTTTGGGCAGCTGCTGCTTCGAGACAAGTTGAAAATGCCCGTTCCAATCACCGTCATTGCGCTCAAGAGCGACAAGCAGTATGGACTGGTTGCTCCCGCGAAACAGGCGCTGGCAAGCGGGTTTTATGTTCCGGGATCCGATCGGGTTTATATCGTCCTGAATCTTTTTGAACCGGATGCTTGGCGAGCGGTGGCGCATCCGCTGGCGCATTATCTGTTGAACTACAACTATCCTCCGGCGCAAGGCTGGTTTGACGAAGGGCTGGCGGAATATTTCGGATCGATCCAGATCGGCAAGCAGGTGGAGATTGGAGGCGATCCGGAACTGGCGCCGGAATGGCATGAGGACGCCTTCGAGGATGAAATGCGGCGCGACCCGAACGTGCCGCAGTCGCTGACGCAACTGGTGAGTTCTCCGGTGTGGCTGTCGATGGTGGACCTGTTCACGATGAAGCATGACGGGTCGGGCGCGCGCGAGGGAACGCACAGCACGCTGTACTACGCACAGTCGTGGATGGTCGTCCACTATCTGCTGAACAAGAACAAGCTGCCGGAGGCGGGAACTTACTTCGACCTGGTGCTGAATCAGAAAGTGCCGGTGGAAAAGGCGATGGTGCAGGCGTTCGATATGACGCCAGAGCAGATGGAAGATGCGGTGAAGACTTATTTCAAAACGCTGAGCGGACTGGGCATTGCGCTCGATCAGGCGAAGAAGCCGATTGCGATGCCGGTGGACACGCAGCAACCCGATCATTTGGCTATTCCGTTTGATACGGACGATATCGGAATGGCGGTAAGTCCGGTTAAGGAGGAAGAAGCAAGAGCGGTGATTGGGGACGTGATGGCGCGCATTCCCGAGCATCGCGATCAGGCGCTGCACGATTTGCAGCAACTGACAGCGGATCCTAAGGGTAATGAGACGGCGCATCGCGGGCTGGCTTGGGACGATATCCGGCAGAAGAAGTTCGACGCGGCAGCCGGCGAACTGGAGAAGGCGACGGAGTTGAATCCGCGCGACCCGTGGATCTGGTACTACCGCTCGGCGCTGAAGTATCAGAAGGCGCAAGCGACGCGGCAGGAAATGCAGGGACTGGCAAACATGATGCAGGATTTGCGGGCGGTCACGGATTGGTATCCGGAGTTAGCCGAGGCTTATAACATGCTGGGCATGGCGCGCGTGGAGGGCGGGGGAATCAATTCGGCGCTGGAGGCGCAACGGCAGGCAATCGCGCTGGCTCCGCGAAATGTGGAGTATCAGTTCAACCTGGGACAGATTTATGTTGCGGGCAAGAAATGGGACTTGGCTCGGGAAGTGTTTACGCGGTTGAAAGCAGGGCCGGATCGGACGGCGGCAGCGGCGGCTAAGCAGCAGTTGGACGATTTGGATACGCTGCAGAAGTATGGAGTGCGTCCGCAGCGCGCCGGGGAAAGCGCGGCGCCGGCAGGAGCGGCTAGTGCAGTGGAAGATGACGATGCGGATGCGGCGCCGAAGCCGGCTGCTCCTAAGCCGGGTACGACCGGGCCGGTGCAATTTCTGAAGGGCAAGATCGTGAGCAGTGACTGCTCAAAGGCTCCCGAGGCTACGGTTACGATTCTGAGCGGGATGACGACTTACAAGATGCATGCTTCGGATTACAAATCGCTGGTAGTGATTGGGGAGGATGCGTTTTCCTGCGAGTGGACGAACCGGCTGGTGTCAGTGAATTATCGGGCGGTGGGGAAAAACCAGGGAGAATTGGTTTCGATTGAAGTGCGGTGAGGATGGTCTGGTCTGGAAAGACTGGACAGTACGCTCGAACGCCCATCCCTAAAGCGTAATATTTTGAACTCGACCTTGCCGACAGCATTGGCAAGGCTCCACGTATCGGACAGGGGTAAATATTCTGCCCCTACCCCCAGCACCGCTGTTTTGCCCGATCCGATGGGGGGTGACCGTTATCGCGATTTATCGCCAACTATTTTTGCCAGCTATGGGTCCACGCGGATTGCCTCGTCAAATGAGGAGCAGTTCCTAGGGCGCCACCGACAAAGCGCTTGAACCGAACAATTCCGATTGCAAGATTAACACCGACGAGCCACAGCCACATCAGAGGCATGAGCAGAAGAGGCGCGTGATTCGGAGACGCCAATACGAATGCCGTCATTAGTCCGACCATGCCGGTGTCAAGGAGAACCAGTTCTCGAATGCTTACGCGATAGTAGACCTGGCGACTGTCGGCATTAATCGTTAAGTCGCCAGATTCGAATGGCACGAGAACGTTCCAATTGCTCACGAAACGAAACATTCGCCGAGTGAATACGACACTATTACCCTGGATCTCGACTGTACTCGCCTTGACACTCCACAAGCAGTTGGCAAGATGATTTGGCAACGCTGCCGGGTCTGTCTCCGCATCGAACGAAAGAGCTCCCGTTAAAGTGAGAGAAGTATTCACGGCAGAAATGTACGCTGAAATGACCCCGAAATACCAGTGTTGAACGTCGGTGTCGCAAACGGGCGATAGCGCTCAAAACCCTCGGTCAATGAATGATAACGGGATATAACGCCAACTGAGAATTTGGTCCACGCGGACTGACTAAGGACGATCAGCCCGAACTCAGCCTGTCTGTTTGGATCAGCGCTTTAGCTTCGGACGTGAGCCGCGGTGTTCGCGGGATATGCCCCAGTTCGGGAAGACTTGTGCAATGGAATATGCAACTAAAGCAGGTCTTTGTCGCCGCCTCTCTCGGAGAGTGAACATGATAGCAAGGAAAAATCCTGTTAAAGCTCCGAGGAATGCTTCTGTAATTGAGAGCCTGTTGAAAGTTCGCAGCCCCTGGCCGGTCAGAAGGAATCCGGTATATGCCATGGCTACCGTCCAGAGAATTACGCGAACAGAGAACATGGGGGATTCACCTCTTGATGAGCAAATATTGCCACAATTCGCCTTTGCGGAGCTAGAGCTTCTGCGGTCTACCGTAGAATTGCTACTGACTCAAATCGCTTGCAGCGGCGGAAAATACGTTGTTGGCGTTGCCTCCGATCAAACGAATGGCACCGATGACCACTACCAGAATCACGGCCAACATCACTGCGTACTCAGCAATGTCTTGGCCTTCCTCCTGCGACCAGAGCTTGCGGAGAAAATGAGCCATATTGACACCCCAGTGAAGGGCTCCATTGTATTCAAAATCGCTCACCTATGCTCGTTCCTGAAACAGAAGCTGGTCGCGCAGAACTACGTTGACCAGCGAACCATGAACTTGCACAGGGCTGACAGCATCTTTCGCGCTCCGAAGATTCGCTAGCTCGTCACGAAGAGGTCTAAGACGTGCTCGTTGAGCATCTCCGCGAGTTTCTTGCCGTCCTCAATCCGCATACCTCCAAGCAGCTCAAATCCAATCAATACTTGCCTCAGCATCGGAATGGTGTCTTGGAAAAGTTCGACGACAAGAATGGGCTTTCCATCACTCGCCCGCTCGACTGCGAAACGGCAATTGCTGCGCTCGGTCTTCTTCTCGGCCATATCGCACACTAACTTCTACTCTATACAGGAGCCGCCGGACTGTTCGATATCGCACATAGCTCCAGATTGTTCGGTGAGCTGCGCCTGCGTAGCCAGTCCACTTTCCTCAACTGTTGTAACCAGGCAGGCATTTGCACTCAAAACCCCTGCCAAGCGTCTCGTCTGACCGTAGCGACACCGTCCAACAGCAAGGTGTGAAAGGTCAAGTCTTGGCTCTTACACCTAGAGCGTGTGCGGGAGACCTCGGTCGTCCCTCCGGGACTCGAGTCGATTTTCCCACTTCATCCCAGCGCTGAAGCGCTGGGCTAAGTTCGGTCGCCCTTCCGGGGCTGGATTCTCTTTCACTTTGAACCACCTGGATGGACGCCGACGAACTCACGGTCGCGATCAGGCATCACGATTGGAGGACAGTCACTTCTTGCGCGCGCTGGGGGCGCGACGAAGGAAGGATCGGTGCTTGACCAGAGTCGAGAGAACAATGGAAGTCGAGGTGGTGCCGAAGGGGGTCAGTTTGTCGATCAGGCTTTCGAGATGCTGCACGGACTCGACGGCAACTTTCAGGGTGAACGAATCGGCACCGGTGCCGCGATGACATTCGAGGACTTCGGGCAGGTCGCGAACGGCTTTGGCGATGCGGGCGAAGACGTCGCCGACCACGCTGATGCGGATGAAGGCGGCGATGGGCAGGCCGATTTTGGCGGGGTTAACCTCAGCACGGAAGCCGGTGATGATTCCGGCGTCTTCCATCTTGCGGACGCGCTCGGCAACGGCGGGAAGCGTGAGGCCAGCGCGGCGACCGAGTTCGGCGAACGACAGGCGGCCGTTCTCCTGAAGCTCCTCGAGGATGTGCCAGCCGGTCTCGTCTATCTCTGAAGTATCGAAAGCCATATAGCCATTATACCTTATAAACTATAGCTGACAGCACATCGAGCTTAACGTATTGTATTTACCAATTCCTCGCTTCCTCCAACAATAGTTCTAACGGCAGTTCCAGCTAGAGGGAGCGACCAAGATGACATTCACAAATATTCAGTGGACGTGGATGAACGGCGAATTCATGCCGTGGGCGGAGAGCAACGTGCCGCTCTCCACGCACGCTCTGCATTATGGGACGGGCGTGTTCGAAGGCATCCGCAGCTATTTGGTGGACGGCGAGCCGGCGATCTTTCGCCTGGATGCTCACCTGGAACGCTTCTACAATTCGGCGGCAGTGTATGGCATGCGGATTCCGTTCACGCCGGAGCAGTTGACCGAAGCGATCTGCGGAGTGCTTCGACGCAACCGGCTGACGGAGTCCTACATCCGTCCGCTTGCTTATATGGGCGCGGAGACTCTGGGCATTCGCGCGCAGTGCTCGACGGAGACGGCAATCCTGGCATGGCCGCACATGGCGCATGTCAGCGAACAGAGCCGGCTTCGCGGGGCGCGGCTGACTGTGTCTCCTTACCGGAAGTTTGATGCGCGCATGATGCCGACCACCGCCAAGGCTTGCGGGCAGTACCTGAATTCGCGTCTGGCCACGATGGAGGCATCGCGGCGCGGCTACGACGAAGCGCTGCTGCTCAATATTGAAGGAAATGTGGCGGAAGCCGCGGTCGCTAACGTCTTCGTGGTGAAAGGCCACACGCTGCGTACGAATGACGAGAAATCGTCGATCCTGATGGGAATTACGCGGGACTCGATTCTCCAGTTGGCAGTGGCGGAAGGGTTCGAGGTGGAAGTGGGCTCGATCACGCTGGAGGATATGCGCAAAGCCGATGAAGCTTTTCTGTGTGGCACGGCGATCGAGATTGTGCCGGTTGCAGAAGTGGACGGCGTCCGGATCGGGCGAAGTTCGCCGGGGCCGGTAACCGGGCAGATTCGCAGCGCATTTGATCGCGCGAAAACGGGTGCTTCGCGCGAGTGGGCTCATTGGTTACATCGCGTGGCGATCGAAGATCCGATGGAGATTGCGGTTTCCAGGTAGATGCATGCCGGTCGCGGCGCGTCCGCGCAGCGATAAAATGTGTGGGGTGGGGGACTGGGATGGAGAATCCGCTTAAGCTGAAACGCATTCACCATGTGGAATTCTGGGTGGGCAATGCCCGGCAGGCAGCCTACTTCTATCGCAAGGGATTCGGCTTTTCGCAGGTTGCTTACAGCGGACTGGAAACCGGCCAACGTCAGCGGGCTTCTTATGCGATGAGTCAGGGGAAGGCGAATTTTGTTCTGACTACGCCGATGACGTCCGACGATTTCGCCGCGGAACATATCCGCAAGCATGGCGATGGGGTGCGGGACATTGCGTTGGAAGTGGAGGACGCGGATCAGGCGTTCGCCGAAGCTGTTCGTCGCGGAGCGCAGCCGGCCGAGGAACCGCATGATATTAAGGATGAACACGGCGGGATTCGCCGGGCTGCGGTTCACACTTATGGCGACACGATCCACTCGCTGATTTCTTATAAGGGTTACACGGGGCCGTTTCTGCCGGGGTTCATGGCAGCGCCGCTGGCGGGAGACGATTGTGGCATTCTGCGCGTTGACCACATTGTGGGGAATGTGGAACTCGGCAAGATGCAGTACTGGGCCGATTACTACACTCGCGTCTTCGGCTTCCATCGCTACATTACTTTTGACGATAAGGATATTTCGACCGAGTACAGCGCCTTGATGAGCATCGTGATGTCGGACGATTCGCATTCGGTAAAGTTTCCCATCAACGAACCGGCGGCGGCGCGCAACAAGAGCCAGATTCAGGAGTACATCGAAGCCTATGGAGGCGCAGGGGCGCAGCACATCGCGCTGCAGTGCAAGGATGTTCTGTACACGGTGGCGAAACTGCAGCGTAACGGGCTCGATTTTCTGCGGGTGCCCGACGCGTATTATGACCTGCTGCCGTCGCGGGTCGGGCCGCTGCAGGAATCCCTGGCAGATTTGCGTTCACTGGGTATACTGGTGGACCGCGACGAAGAAGGCTACCTGCTGCAGATTTTCTCGAAGCCGGTGGAGGATCGACCCACGGTGTTCTTCGAAATTATCCAGCGCAAGGGCAGCCGCGGATTTGGCAAAGGGAATTTCAAAGCGCTCTTTGAATCGATCGAAATGGAGCAGGCGCGACGAGGGAATCTGTAGGCATGGCTAAACCAAAAGGGAAGACACCGGAAAAGACAGCGTTGCGTTGTCAATATCAATCGGGATTCGGCAACGAATTTGCCAGCGAGGCGGTGGAAGGAGTGCTGCCGCGCGGGCAGAATTCTCCTCAAAAAGTGGCGCATGGGTTGTACGCAGAACAATTGAGCGGCACAGCCTTTACGGCGCCGCGAACCGTCAACCGGCGGACGTGGCTGTACCGGATGCGGCCTTCGGTGGCGCACAAGCCGTTCGGGCCTATCAGCCCGGGACGGTTGCGCAGCGCGCCATTTGACGAGGTTCCCACACCGCCGAACCAGTTGCGGTGGATGCCAATTCCGATTCCGCCTTCATCACAACGCACTGACTTTGTCGATGGCCTCATCACCATGGCGGGCAACGGCAACACGCACACTCATGCGGGGGTTGCGATCCACATCTACGTCGCCAATGCTTCGATGACGGATCGCTTTTTCTACAACGCCGACGGAGAGATGTTGATCGTGCCGCAGATGGGGCGTCTGTTGCTGCGCACGGAGATGGGCATTCTGGAAGCCGGTCCCGGCGAGATTGCGGTGATTCAACGGGGAATTCGTTTCCGCGTCGAACTGCTGGAGAAAGAAGCGCGCGGCTACATCTGCGAGAACTATGGCGCGCTGCTTCGTTTGCCGGATCTGGGACCGATTGGCGCGAATGGGCTGGCAAATCCTCGTGACTTTCTGGCTCCGCTAGCGGCGTTTGAAGACCGCGAAGGCGATTTCAAAATTGTGACCAAGTTCCAGGGAAGGCTATGGGCGGCGGCGATCGATCACTCGCCGTTGAACGTGGTCGCGTGGCACGGGAACTATGTGCCTTATAAGTACGATCTGGCGAATTTCAATTGCATTAACACGGTGAGCTTTGACCATCCCGACCCGTCGATTTACACGGTGCTGACGTCACCTTCGGAAGTTCCGGGAACCGCCAATGTGGACTTCGTAATTTTCCCGCCGCGATGGATGGTGGCCGAGCATACGTTCCGTCCGCCATGGTTTCATCGCAACTTCATGAACGAGTTCATGGGACTGATCCGCGGGGAATATGACGCCAAGGCGGAAGGATTCGTGCCGGGCGGCGCCAGCCTGCACAACTGCATGGCGGGTCACGGGCCCGACGCGGAAACATTTGAGAAGGCGAGCAAGGCCGAATTGAAGCCGGTTTACCAAGGCGACACGATAGCGTTCATGTTCGAGACTCGCTTCGTGTGCCAGCCGACGAAGTTTGCGCTGGAGACTTCGCAGCTTGATCATCAGTACTTCGAAGTTTGGCAGGGATTGCGGAAGAAATTTAAGGCGAACGGCAGTTAGCTGGACTTTTGTCGCGGCTAGCCGGGATTCTTGTCATCCCGAGCGAAGCGAGGGATCTGCAGTTCGCCGCAAAATGCATATCCCTCGCTTCGCTCGGGATGACAATTCAGAGAGGGGGATGAATTGCAAACTCTCCAAGCGGCGCGAAGCTCTCCAAACGCCGGGGATGCCGCAGGTGCTTTGCTGCGCGACCTGATCGACTATGCGGGATTGTTTCCTCCGGCGTCACTGGCCATGATGCCGTCTGTGGCCAACTACGACGGGTATTTGCGGTCGGAGTGGAACTGGATTCTTGGGCGCTTTATCGTCCCGGTCGCACGGCTGGGGGAATTCGAAGAGACGTTTGCGGGATTGCCGGCTCCAGCGCCGGGGACCCAGCTTACGAAGTGGCGGCTGTCTGCGCTTCTGAGCGCTGATCCTATTGCGGATGTCGCTCGCATTCGGGAATTCAATGCTCGGATGACGAGCTCTAGTTCTTGCAGAAAAGCTCACGTCGAGTCGGTCGAGGTAAAGGTTTCCGGGCCTGGCGAGGTCACGCGGCTTTCCGGAATCATGCCAGCGGAGCTCACGACCTATTTCGAAGTTCCACTGGCGAGTTGCGGCGAGTGTATTGCCGCAGTGGCCGGCCGCGGGCGCAGAGCCAAGCTACGGACGGGCGGCGAGACGGCCGACAAGTTTCCTGCCCCCGAGACCGTGATCGAATTCATGCGCCTGTGCGCGGCGGCCAATGTGCCCTTCAAGGCGACGGCGGGGCTGCACCATCCGCTTCGTTCCATCCATCGGCTGACCTATCAAAGCGATAGTCCGTCGGGAATGATGCACGGCTTTCTCAACGTGTTTCTCGCTGCCGCGTTTCTGCGTGCCGGCATGGAACGCGCCCTTGCTATTTCATTGGTGGAATCACGCGGGCCGTTCGAGTTTTCTTCCGGCGGTATCCACTGGCGCAAGAATCGGCTTGGTACCGACGAGATCGCTGCCGCGCGCAAGGATTTCGCGGTTTCGTTTGGGTCGTGTTCGTTCACGGAGCCGATCGACGATCTACGAGCTCTCCACCTGTTATGAAACCAGTTCTCGACGAGACCCACGATCCGGCAGTCCGAAGCTGGGTTGAATCCGCCAACGATCCCGACTCGGATTTCCCTATCCAAAATTTGCCCCTCGGAGTTTTCCGGCGGCGCGATGCGGGAGGTGAGCCTAAAGTCGGAGTTGCCATCGGAGACCGCATTCTTGACCTCGACGGAATGCAAAGCGAGGCTTTGCTGGCTGATGACAACCTGCGCCTGGCGTTGAATGCGTGCGCCTCCAGTTCGCTGAATGCGCTGATGGCGCTGGGGTCTGCTCCCCGTCGCGCGTTGCGGCGGCGTCTGCATGCGATATTGCGCGAGGGTGCGTCCGCTTCCGATCGGCAAGCCGCC
>Ga0074046_10002850_pt1 | contig 14739 bp, 15 predicted proteins | sample BogForMeECP23OM3_FD_94441 | JGI IMG/M metagenome (GOLD analysis project Ga0074046, IMG submission 94441) | Bog forest soil microbial communities from Calvert Island, British Columbia, Canada - Bog Forest MetaG ECP23OM3 | ecosystem: Environmental > Terrestrial > Soil > Wetlands ...
CTCCAAGCCCTCGCCGGATTGCAAGCCTGGCATGGAAGACTGCCGCGTCCCGTAACCGTGCTCCTGGTTTCCGACGAGGAAGTCGGCAGCGACTTCTCCCGAGCAATCACCGAGTCGCTGGCGAAAAAAGCTGCGGCCGTGCTCGTCCTCGAGCCTTCCTATGGATCCCAGGGTGCCGTGAAAACCGCGCGCAAAGGAGTTGGCGAATACCAGGTCAAAGTTACCGGCAAGGCGTCTCATGCCGGCCTCGATTTCCAGAAAGGCGTGAACGCGATACTAGAGCTGGCGCGTCAAATCGAAAAGATTTCCAGCTTCACCGATCTGAAAAAAGGGTTGACGGTAAACGTCGGCATCGTAAGCGGCGGATCGCGAACCAACGTGGTTCCGGCCGAAGCATCGGCCCAGGTCGATGTCCGCATCGGGCGCATGAAAGACGCGTCCGGAATCGACAAGAAGATGCGCAGCCTCCGCCCCTTCAATCGCAAATGCAAACTCGAGATCACCGGAGGCATCAATCGTCCGCCCATGGAACGCACCGCCGGAGTGGCGGCGCTGTACGCGCAGGCCGTAGCCATTGCTCGCGACTTGGGATGGAAGCTCGGCGAAGCCGCGGTCGGCGGCGGCTCCGATGGCAATTTCACCGCCGGTTTGGGCATCCCCACCCTCGACGGCCTCGGTGCCGTAGGCGACGGCGCACACGCTCCGCACGAGCACATCTTAATCTCGGAGTTGCCCCGCCGCGCCGCGCTCCTCGCGGGGCTGATTGAACGAGCTGATTGAAAGCGTATGACCGAGGCGGTGTGACCAGCTTCACAAGCTCCTGTGACGCGCAATACAGGCAGCTTTGACCTGAGGGTCCACACTAACCTAGAATTCAATTGGGGTCAGGGTGTGCCCTGCGGCATTCGAGGGCATAATTGGAGGCTTTATGGGTGAGGGATTGTTCCAACCGCTGCATATTCTGTTGATTATTGGCATTGCGCTGCTGCTTTTCGGACCGAGTAAGTTTGCCGACCTAGGCAAAGGGCTGGGCGAAGGCATAAGGAATTTCAAGGCTGCGGTCAAAGAACCCGCGAAAGACGAGAAAGAAAAAGAAACGCCCAAGCCACCTACCGCATAGATAGCCCGTGTAGCGCGGACACTCCTGTCCGCGCACAGTTAGCGCTACCACAAACCTGAATCAGACAGCCCGCGACTGCCGCAGCATCCGCCACACCAGCGCCACCGGCAATCCCACCACATTGCTGTAATCCCCTTCGATGCGAGGAATCCAGCGCGAAGCGATGCCCTGAATGGCATAGGCTCCGGCTTTGTCCATAGGCTCGCCGCTGGCAATGTAGTCGCTGATCTCTTTCTCAGAAATCTCGGACATGGTCACCGAAGTGGTTTCACTGGCCACCGAGCACTGGCTACTGACCGCTAAACAGACGCCAGTAATCACCTGATGCTCGCGCCCGGAAAGCCGGCGCAACATGCGAGCGGCGTCCGCGGCATCGCAAGGCTTGCCGAGAATCTCGCCATTCACAACCACCACGGTGTCGGCCCCGAGCACGCAATCCTGTGGGCGTTGCCGCGCAACCGCCAGCGCCTTCTCGCGGGCCAGGCGCTCGGCACATTCCTTTGCGGCTTCTCCTGGAAGAGGGTCTTCCGGAATGTCGGCGGGCTGCACTTCGAACGTGATCCCAGCGCTCCTCAGCAGTTTCTGGCGGCGGGGCGAGGCCGAGGCGAGCACTAGCATGGAAGCATTGTACGAGTCTCCGCCGGGCAGCGGTCGGTGAGTAAAATGAGGATTTGTCGCCAACCATCCCTAGCCCATGTGCAAGTTCATGCACATTGACAAAGCCTGGCTACGCCATTTTTCTTCGCCGTCGCAGTCGAACAGGAGTAGAATCCGGGCCGTAAATTCTCTCACCTCCTCGAAGAGCAGTTCCCGCCCGTTGAGACGCACACCCCTGAGGCGAGAAATGACCGTCATTTCGGGCCTTGTGTTGTGCTGTCCAGGTTGAATCGGTAGTTAGCCGAAAGCCGCAGCCAACTAATTCCTCCTGTTCAATCTCCCAGCACCGCAAGAAGGCCCCCGTCGTTAAAGGAGGGATCTCATGAAAAGACTTGGCGCACTGACGTGCGTTGCAGTGACCCTATTCGCTGTGCTGCTGCTCACGGTTCGACTGGCAGCGCAGGAACCGCAATGTAAAACTCAACGATACACCGTCCAAGACATCGGCACGTTGGGAGGCACGTTTAGCGGGGCCGGGGAAGGCTTCAGCAATAGCGGCTTGTTCGCGGGATATTCGACGTTGCCGGGCGACAAAGCCTACCACGCCTTTCTCTGGCAGAAAGACGTGATGATCGACCTCGGCACGCTCGGAGGCCTGAACAGCGAGGCGAGCTTCAAACCCAGCGACTCAGGCGACGTCGGGGGTTGGGCAGAGACGTCTGTTCCAGACCCTAACGCGGAGGACTGGTGCGGTTTCGGCACTTACCTTACATGTCTACCATTCCATTGGCGAAACGGCGTGATGACCCCGCTGCCCACGCTGGGCGGCAATAACGGCTTCGGCATGGGGATGAACAACCGAGGGGAGGAGGTCGGGGTGGCCGAGAATACCACCCCAGATCCGGCCTGCGGAGTCTACCGGCAAGAGGCTGTCATCTGGACAAAAGGGCAGGTCTACGAACTGCCTCCGTTCCCAGGCGACACGATCGGAGCTGCCCGTCAGATCAACGACTGGGGCCAGGCCACCGGCTGGTCGGGTACTTGCGCAGCAGGCCGTCTCCACGCCTTGCTCTGGCAAAACGGCACGCCGATCGACCTCGGGAACTTGGGCGGCACAGTTGATATTGCCCCTTGGGACATCAACAACCAAGGTCAGATTGTCGGTTACTCCTATCTGCCTGACAACACAACCTTTCACGCTTTCCTCTGGCAGAAACGCACCGGGATGATCGACCTCGGCACGTTGCCCGGAGACGTTAATAGCGGGGCCGGAAGCATTAACAACAAAGGCCAGGTGGTAGGAGGCTCAATCAATGCTTCCGACAACGAGCGTGCCTTCCTCTGGCAAAACGGTGTGATGACGGACCTCAACATGCTCATCCCTCCTGATTCCCCTTTGTATCTTCTGGAAGCCGACGGAATCAATGATCGAGGACAGATCGAAGGCTATGGCTGGCAGATCAGCACGGACGAGGTGCATGTCTTCTTGGCGACTCCAACAACGATGCAATGGGAGATCCGCGAAAGGCCGAAAGTCGTTCTCCCGGAGAATGTTCGCAAGCAGCTTCAGCAGCTGCGAGGCGGCCGCTTTGGAGTTGGACTGACAGGGCGACAATAGGGCATTTGAGGAAACGGCCATCGCCGATGCTATGAACGCAGTCGAGATAGTTTGAAAGACTCGGAACAAGCCTGCCGCCCGCTGTCTGGGCGGCATTTCTTTTGCATCACGCGGAATCCATTGACTTAAGACCCGTCGCGCGCAACGATAGAGGACTGATTGGGGCAGTTTCGAGCTGTGTCCGCCCACCAGGACGACCCTCGAAGCTGCCCCAAACCCATTTTCAGAGCTCTTTGATAATGTAACTCATTGGTTCTTAAAGACTTTACCCGCAAGTCCTTTAAACCCAAAGACCTGGCGGGGGCTTCCCCCTAAGTCTTTGATTCCAAAAGACCGGGGGGATGGGGGTACCGGTTCCAACTGGTACACAGCCAGGGATCGGAACGAAAAGAGACATTCGCAGAAGAGTTTATGTGGTTCTCGATCGCCCGATGATCCGATCTCGTCAGACCCGCAATTCGACCACGGTCGCTCCGCCGCCGCCCTCGTTGATAGGAGGTTCCGTGACGGACTCCACATGCGGATGCTTCTGCAGATACTGGCGCAGGGCTTTGCGGAGGATGCCCATGCCGCTGCCATGGACGATGCGCACCCGCGGCATTCCGGCTAGAAAGGCGCGGTCGACGAATTTCTCGACTTCGGCAGTGGCTTCGTCCACGGTGCGGCCGATGACGTTGATTTCGGAGGGCATGTTGAGGCCACTCGCTTCGTTTTGCAGCGAGACGCTGATGCCACGGGAGCGAGCAGCCTGCACGGGGGACTCGGAGGGACGCGCCAGCACTTCGGCTATATCTTCGCGGGCGATGCGCATTTTCATCGAGCCGATCTCGACATCGAAGTGATTGTCGCCAATCTTCTTTTTGACGATGGCAGCGCGGCCCATTGACTTGAGCTTGACGGTGTCGCCTTCGGAGACGTGCTTGACCAGGCTGGGCTGGGCGTTCGGGTCTCCGCGATCGGCGCCGGTCGAGTGCGCTACCACGGTCGCATCGAACTGCTCGCGAAATTCGCGGCGCATTTTGGCGATGCGACGTTCGGCGTCTTTCGATAATTTTTGCGCGGCCGCGCGGTCCTGTACGGCGTTCACGGCTTCGCGTGCGTGGTATTCAAAATCGCGGAACAGAGCTTCCAGTTTGTTCTCCATCTCGCGAATTTTGGCCTGCTGTTCTTTGCGGCCTTCGCTCGCTAGATGCAATCTCTCGCGCTCCAGTTCCTGCTCGCGAGCTTTCATGCGCATGCGTTCGGCTTCGAGATCGCGAAGATCGGCGTGCAGACGGTCCAGGAAGCGCGCTACATCTTGAGTTTGCGAGCCCAGGCGCGAACGCGCGGAAGCGATTATGGCCGGATTCAGTCCAAGGCGTTGCGCAATGTTGATTCCGGCGGACGCTCCAGGAACTCCGATCTTCAGTTCGTAAGTCGGCTGCAGCGTGGCTTCGTCGAAACCGACCGAGGCGTTGATCACTCCCGCTGTATTCGCGCCATACACTTTGAGCGAAGTGTGGTGGGTCGAGATCACGCTCATGCATCCGACTTTGCGAAAATGCTCGGCGATAGCAACCGCTAGCGCAGCGCCTTCTTCGGGATCAGTAGCAGAGCCAAGTTCGTCGAGCAGTACGAGCGAATTCGCAGTTGCAGTGCGCGAGATGAAGTCGATATTCGTGACGTGGGCGGAAAACGTCGAGAGATTCTGCTCGATCGATTGATAGTCGCCGATATCGGCGAGAATGGCGTCGAACACCGGCATGTCGGCGCGGTCCGCGGGAACGGGAATGCCCGACTGCGCCATCAGGGCCAGCAGTCCCAACGTTTTCAGGGATACGGTTTTGCCTCCAGTGTTGGGGCCGGTGATGACTAGCTGGCGATGGTCGTCTTCTAGTTCGATGGTGATGGGGACTATCTTCGCGCTCTTTAATTTCAGGTTGCGCTCTAGTAGAGGATGTCTTGCGCGGTGGAGAAGCAGGCGAGCTTCGCTCGCCCCGGACGGGCGAGGGCGCCCGTCCCCACACGAGCTCTCCCCACACAAGGTCACCGCGACGCAGTTGTAGTCTTCGGCGAAGCGGGCTTTGGCAAATTGGAGTTCCAGTTCGGCGAGGACGTCAGCGGCGGCTAGAATCGCATCCGCGTTTTCTCCGATTTGGCGCGTCATCTCCAGTAGGACGCGGTGAACCTCGGCTTGTTCTTCATCCAGCAGGCGGACGAGTTCATTGTTCTGCTCGATGGTTTCGAGCGGCTCGACAAACACGGTCTGTCCGCTGGAACTTGCGCCGTGGACCACGCCCTGCACGCGGCGTTTCTGCTCGACTTTTACCGGGATCACAAAGCGCTCGCCGCGAATGGTGATCAGTTCGTCCTGCACGGTGCCGCCTTCGGCGAGTTTCCGCAGGTAGCCGCGCAACGAGTCCTGGATCTGGCGCTTCTGCTTCTCGATCTCACGGCGAGCGCGGCTCAACTCGGGGGAAGCGCGATCGTCGAGCGTGCCGTCGGGCAGGATTTTGTTGCGGAACGAGCGCAGGAAGCTGGTGAAATCCTGGATGCCGGCAGAAAGTGCGGCTACGGCGGCCCACTCGGAACGCATTGCGGCGGGAGGCTGGCGGACGATTTCGCGCCACTCGGCTCCGCGGTCGGCGACGAGAACAACGTCGCGGATCTCGCTGGTTTCAAGAGCGGCTCCGGCAATGCGCGATTTCTCGATCGGCTTCTTGACTTCGGGCAGGCCCGCGAACTCGAAACGTCCGCCGACACGGCGATACTCGCGGATTTCCGTGGTGAGTTGCTGCTGGTTTTCAATCCACGCGCGATCAAGCGAAGGCAGAAGTCCGGCGATGCGGCGCTGCCCCAAAGGCGATGAGGCGTAACCAGCGAGCAAGTCGCGCAGCGTCTCGAACTCCAGCAGGCGCGAACTGGTGTGGGTCACCGGATTGGGCACGAAAGTCATGCGATTTGATGTTACAACGGGGGCTAGATTTCGTGGGCGAGAGATGATTTGGAGGCGAGCCGCAGTGTAGAATCGAGAGCGCCGGTCAGCACAATGTGATTTCCGGCGAACGGCCCCGTAGCTCAATTGGATAGAGCATCAGACTTCGGATCTGAGGGTTGGGGGTTCGACTCCCTCCGGGGTCGCCATTCGACAAGCCGGTTTGCCATTCCTGCCAACCTTCCCGCAAACAGCAGCCGCGTTTCATCTCTAGCATGAGCACTCTGGTTACTTGCCGCCGGTGCGTTTTCGCGGTGCAATGGCACTGGGCGGCCCACGGGTAAAGCCGTGCCCCTCTTAAAACGAATTGTGAAATAGCTTTTGGCGGAGCGAACTATGGGACGTGTTTTTGGGTTCTTGAGTGTGGTCATCACGATGGCGATCGGCATGTACATCTACTCTCAGCAGGTCAAGACCCTGACTCCGGGCTCTGGGACCAGCAATTCGGCAGAAGTTGCCACCATCATTGGTGTCAAGAATGACTTGGTCGGCATCGCGAACGCCGAGCGCGGGTACGTGGCGACGGAAGGGAAATACGCTTCGCTGGAGGAGCTGATTTCAGGCCACTACCTCAGCATCAAGGGCGAGCGCCCTCCCTACACTTACGATGTCGAAACCACATCCAGCGGCTTTAGGGCGACTGCTACTCGCACTACGAAAGGCGCTCCGGCACAGCTCTGGATTACGGAAAACATGGAAGTTCAAGCGTCGGACTGACAAACTGCAGATTACGTCTTTTTCCAGTCGGTCAAGGACATGAGTTCGTCCATGATTTCCTGCAACCTTTGCAGTCGCCGTTCCTGATCGGACGCACCGACCATCTTTTTGCCACCTTGCAGGTAGAGGCGGTTTGCTTCACTGATTTCCGCGATTTCTTCTCGCAACTTGGCAACACGCTCTTTGACGGACTGTGGCATAAGGATAGGCTAGCAGAGCCTTCTGGGCCTTGGTGAAGTTGTATTCGGTAGTGTATCAGTCTGAAGTTTGATCTGGTAAGTCGCCAAATCCCAATTCGTGCACTCATACCACTTCCAGTCGATTGCGCACGGCGCAGCGGACAGTTAAGATTTCTCCACTCCCATGTCTGAAGTAATTTCACACGAGCCCGTGACTTCGCATCCCGTCTCCTCCACCACTGGCCCCGAAAGTTCCGTTGAGGTGTTCGCCGTTTACGGGGTTGAGCCCGAGATCCAGGCCTACGCCATGGCCAAGTATTCGCGCTCGGCGCTTTCAATGAAAGAGTCGCTGAAGGAAATCACGCTGCAGAAGGCGGAAAAGTTTCTCAACACCTTCTACTTCCAGTACGGGCACCGCTCGATCGCCGACCTCGCCCACATTGCGCTGGCCATCGAGCGTCTTTCCATCCTCGCCGCCATCGTGGTTGCCGATGAGCAGCGCTGGGACGGCCAGGAGCGCTCGACTCGCTACCAGGATTTCAGAAAGAGCGGTTACTACACGCCCAGTTTTCAGAGCGACGCTTCCGCGACGACTCTCTATCGCGAGACCATCGAGTCCTTGTTCACGGCTTACGAAAAAGTTTCGCAGCGGACGTTCGAATATCTCGCGGGCATCACGCCCCGGCCCGTCGAAATGAAGCCGGACGCTTACGAGCGCACCCTGCGCGCCCGCGCCTTCGATATTTCGCGCTATCTGTTGCCGCTGGCGACCAATACTTCGCTCGGGGAGATCGTCAACGCCCGTACGCTGGAAAGCCAGGTTGCCCACCTGCTCTCGCAGCCGCATAAAGAAGTCCGCGATCTGGGAGCGCTTCTGAAACAAGCCGCCCTTTCCCCGGCCTACAACGCGAACGAAGAATCGTTGCGAACCCTGGTGGCCGAGATTCGCGCCGTGTCGCCCGAAATTGCCGATCGCGCCGAGCGTGAACTGCTGCGCGAGGTGCGGGTCGCGCCCACGCTGGTCAAGTATGCCGATCCGAATCTCTACGAAATTGAGACGAGACGAGAACTGCAACAGGCTGCCGCCGAACTGATGCGAGGCGCTGCTATCGAACCCGCGCCGCTTGTGGATTTGCTTGATGATGACGCGCTCGAGATCGAAATTGCCAGCACGCTGCTTTACAGCCAGTGCCATTATTCCTACCGGCAGCTCCGCCGAGCAGTTGAAGCAGCGGGCGAGGCGCGCCGCCGCGAGATCATCGACCTTGGCCTCCGCCATCGCGGCAAGCACGACGAACTGCCGCGTCCCTTCTCCGCCGGCCAGCAGTTCCGCTTCGACATCCTCATGGACATCGGCGGCTTCCGCGACATGCACCGGCACCGCCGCTGCGTGCAAATCATGCAGGATTTCACTACTGCTCACGGCTTCGACACGCCGCCCGAAGTCGAGGCCGCCGGAATCCGCACCGACTACGAATCCGCCATGAAGCGCGTCGAAACTGCGGTGCAGAAGCTTTCCGCGGCCGGGGGCGAAGAGGCCCGGCAAAACGCGCAGTATGCAATCCCCCTCGCTTTTCGCAAGCGCACGCTGTTTAAGATGGATTTCGCCGAGGCCGTCTATATCTCTGAGTTGCGCACCACGCCTGCCGGACACTCGTCCTATCGCAACGTGGCCTATGCCATGTACGAAGCCGTCGCTGCCAAGTATCCGGCGCTGGCAAAGTATTTCCGGGTGCACGATGTGCGGGAGCCGGTGGATCTGCTGAAACGGTGAACCGGAGTCACGAAAGCCACAAGGGAACGGAAGAGAGCCGATTGGAACGGACTACCGCAATCCCCGCCCTTCGAACTTGGGGCTAGCATTGCCCATGTCGAGGACGACTTTCCACCGTCCATCGCTCTGCTTCTTCCAGACAGTCGTGTACTTGCCATTCTCGACCGTAGGCTTGCCACCTTTGCTCTTCGAATGAAACTCGTAGACGCCGTAGGAGTATGCAAGATCGCCCGACAACGCCACATCCACATGCATGGCTGTCCACGTCAGGCGATTGTTTTTGTCGTTGAGGAAATCCATCGTCTTGCGGATATTCTCCTTCCCTTGCAACAGCGGTGCGCCGGCGGGAAGTTCCACTGCATCATCCGCGTAAAAAGACAGGTAGCCGTCCGCGCCCTTTTCTTCCGCCGCAGTCATCATCGCCACTTCCAGCACCCTGATCTTGCCCACCTCGGCGCTGGTCTCAGCCGCGTCGGGAGCAGCCTGCGCGGGTCGGGAAGTGTTAATCGACAGCACAAGCGCTACAGCAGCGATCAGCACCACGACAGATTTGACTTTCATTGCGAATCCTCGTCGTCTAATGAACCGCCTCGCATTTTACATCCAAACACACTTAAGTCCTTCTTGCTTGACGAACTTCCGACACCCCAGTGTATCGGCGAAATAGTATATCGGTGAAATTGACGCCGCTGAATCCCGGCCTCTAAAATCAGCTCACCGATGCCCAACTACGAATACCTGTGCAAGAAGTGCGGACACCGCTTTGAACAAATCCGCAAATTTTCCGATAAGCAATTGCGAAAGTGCCCCGAATGCGGGGGCGTGATTGAACAGGTGATCTCGGCTCCAGCGGTGCAGTTCAAAGGCTCGGGCTGGTACGTGACCGACTACGCGAAGAAGGGGGCTGCTTCCGCGTCGTCCTCGTCCTCTTCTTCTGAAAATGAGAGCAGTGCGAAGGAAGCGAAAGAGAAGAAGGACGGTAAGGATACTAAGAAAGAGGAGAAGCCCAAGTCCGAGACCTCGACCAAGAAACAGAAGAAGGACTGAAGATCGGGTGATCTGGTGATCGGGTCATCGGGCGATCGAATACCGAGCCGGTTTTTCGATGAACCGATTATCTGATTACCCGATACCACCTTTCCGATCGGGCATGCCGATCACCAAGGTTCGCCGGCGAGGCAGTTCCTCATCGGAGATTTCTCCCACAAATTGCAGCTTGAGGCCCAGTCGCTCGCATTCCTGCCATGCCGCGTCGTTGAGAAAGTACACGATGTCTCCGCCAAAGCGATCCTTGAACCGGCGGCGTTCGTCCAAGTCAAACGGGCTCAGCGAATACACTTTGATCTCGGGAAGTTCGCGCAGGACGGCGCTCAGTTGGCGCTGGAATCCAAGAGCTCCTTGCCGCACTTGCGCCATGGTGAAAGAGATAACGCGATAAGGCATGAAACCTCAGCTCCTGATCCCTGCCGCCGCCATCATTCTTCCCGTTACGCCTTTCTCAGCCCGAAAGCTGAACAGCAGTTCCGTATGGCAGACCGTGCATGGTGCCGCCGTGTCGATGTTCTTCGCCAGCACACCCGCATCCTGCAGTTGCCGGCGATTCGCCTCTACCAGATCGAGAAAAAGTCTAACGGGCAGTTCGCCGTGCCCCGGGGCGCGCGCGGTCAGGAACAGCATCGGGTACTTCTCACGCACCGGGTCCGATTCCTTGACCTCGCGGAACAAGCTGCTGGCGTATGAAAACTGAGCTTCAAAGCTGGTGCGCACTTCTTCGCCCACTTGGTAGCAGCATCCCCGCACGCCCGGCCCAATCGCCGCCACCAGGCTCCGCGGATCACTCCCAAAGTGTTTGCGCATCTCGCCGACACCCTTCTCGACGATGCGCTTGACCGTGCCGCGCCACCCGGCGTGAAAAACGCCGACAGCCCGCCGTTTCCGATCCGCCAGAATGATGGGAAGGCAATCGGCGACCTGCACGGCCACGAGCAGCCCCGGAGTGTCCGTGACAATTCCGTCTCCGGCCAGAGGCTGGGCTGGCATCCGTTCAACGCGATGGATCAAATCAGAATGGATTTGCCGCAACCAAACCAGCGGCCAGCTTTGGCGTCCGCTGGCCGCGCCCAGTTCCCTAAGGAAAAGCTCGCGGTTGCGCTCGACGGCCACGCGCGAGTCATGCTTTGTGAACCCGAGATTCAGTGCCTTTCCGCCGTAGACGCGCGACACGCCGCCAAGCCGCGTTGAGAAGCCATGGACAAGCCAGGGCAGTTTGCCCAACTTCTCGGAACGCAAAATTTGGAGTTTGTTTCCTGCCTTGCGAGGGGTCGCCACAGTTCGATCATACCGGAGCCATCGGACGGTCGGGCCATCGGGTCAGCAGAAACCCGATGATCCGATCACCCGATGCTTGCGCGATCACTTGCTATCGCCGGAGCTGGTGGCTTCGGCTACCTGCTCCTGCTCGACTGGGTTGATCTTCACCGTGGCCAGGATTTTGTCCAGCCGGGCAAAGACTTCGTCGCGATTGACCGGCTCGACGCCGTCTTTCACACCATATCCGGCGGTGCCCACGCTCAGGACGTATTCGTAGCAGGCTCCGTTAGTGTAGGTGTGGTAGTACTGCGTCTCGGTTTGAGTCATGGCGCTGGCGGAAAAGTTGGAAGTTGTCTCCATATCGGTCGAACCGATTTTCACCTTGGCGGCGTCTACGGGCGCACCGTTGACATTATGCGAATCGACGAAGGCGAAGTGCTCGCACTCCTGCTCCGAGAGGTTGCGATTGACGTTCACGTTGAAGAAGGCGGATGCAAAGTCGGTGCCGGGATACGAACCTGCGGGCGCTTCGACAGTCGCGATTGCAACTCCGCCGGGCTGGACGAAGTTCATCACTGCATCACCCAGTGGTGCAAACTGGGGCAGCGCCTCGTTGCCGGTGGTCAGCGCGAATTTCCGCGGGTAGAGGAACGAAACGCCAGAGTTGGGGTCGGTGTAGGTAACGTTCGCTGGCCGCTTCCTAGATGTCTTCTTTGCGGGTGCGGTTGCGACCGCGGTTGCGGGGGTGGCGACTGGTGCTGCCGCGGCGGTTGCCGAAGTTGCTTTCGGGCTGGAGACGCCGGCCAGCGCCGGTTTTTGGGATTTCGTCGAGCACGCGCTCATGGCGAGAAACAGCCCGAGAAATGTGAAGCATACGATCATTGCCAGTTTCTGCTGGCGCGACCAGGACGAAAGCATCGTCCCGGAGATGGTGTTGGTGCTGGTTGCCTGGTTCGGCGACTTCTTGTTGCCGGATTTCCAAATCGTTGTCATTTTGTCACCTCCTCTGCGGCTGGCGCAGTCGGAAGGGATATCGCAACAAAGCGGCCAAATGAAAGGCTGTTGATGCGACGCGACTTATGCGAGAACTCGGCGCGGGGCCCTGTGCGCGGCCAAACACGCCGTGTGGCCGGCAACACGGCACCGGTGGTGCACAGGGCTTGTCGCTAGAATGTTTTTGTGAGCAAAGTTTTTACGGGCAATGCCTCGCCCAGCTTCTCGCTGGGTTCTCGCGGACCTTATCGAGGACGCCTTGCGCCATCGCCAACAGGGCTGTTGCACATAGGGCACGCACGGACATTCTGGATCGCGGCGCAACGGGCGATCGAAAATCACGGAGCGTTGATTTTGCGGAATGAGGATCTGGATCCGCAGCGCTCGCGGGCGGAATTTGCCCGCGCCATGATGGAAGACCTGCGTTGGCTGGGAATTCGCTGGAGCGAAGGTCCGGATTGCGGCGGCCCGTATGGCCCTTACTCGCAGAGTGAGCGCCGGGCGCACTATCTGGAGGCTTGGCGGCGGCTGCGGGAGGGTGGGTTTCTGTATCCGTGCGTCTGCTCGCGTAAGGAGTTGGCGCAGGCCGCGAACGCTCCGAACGATGCGGATGATGAGCCGGTGTATCCGGGGACTTGTCGTGGGCGTAAGGATTTGGCCGAATTCACTGATCGAGCGGGCGTGAACTGGAGGTTTCGCGTTCCCGATGGCGAAGTGGTTGAATTTTCCGATTTGAATCTGGGGCGACAGCGCTATGTCGCGGGAAGTGATTTCGGCGATTTTCTGGTCTGGCGGCGCGACGACGTTCCGGCCTACCAGCTCGCAGTTGTGGTTGACGACGTGGCGATGCGGATCACGGAAGTCGTGCGAGGCGCGGATTTGCTGAAGTCTACGGCGCGGCAACTGCTGTTGCTGCGTGCGCTTGGAGCTGGTGCTCCAGAGTATTTTCATTGCGAACTGGTGCGGGACGCTGCTGGCGTGCGGCTGGCAAAACGGCACGATGCGCTGAGTATTCGGCATTTGCGCGAGAGCGGGAGGACACCGGAAAAGGTACGGGAGATGGCCGGTTGGCCATGATGGTACGGCACTTTCGTTTCGCGCGCGCCTCCTACAAGCAGCAACATAGCGCAGCCACCGGGGTTAGCATTGATAGAACAGTTCAGCACGGGCGAGTGGGAGAGGCTTATGCAGCGAATGTTCTTGAGGATTGTGGCCATCGCGCTATTGATGAGTCCGGCCGCCTACGGGCAGTCATTGGGCGATGCTGCGCGCGAGAACCGCGACAAGAAGCAGGCCGAGGAGGTATCCGGGACGGCTCCGAAGGTGATCACGAACAAGGACCTTCCGAAGGATCCGGACGCGAACCCGGAGGCGCCGGAAACAAAACCAGGAGCGAGTGCGGCGGCCGGCAGCGAGCCCGCGGAACTTGGTTCTGCGGATCGTCAATCTGACGATCGTTTGGCGGAACAGCGGCTGGCGGAACAGCGTGCGGCTGATCAATGGAAGAGGCAGATCCTGGCGCAGAAGAACAGGATGGCGAATCTACAGGCGCGAATCGACCAGCTCCAGGCGTCGATTCAATCCGCGGGCGGGAGCGTCCAGTACGAGTCGCCTGTCAACCGGTATCAGGCGCGGCAGTTGCAGCGTGTCGCGCACCTCCAGCAGCAACTCGATGAGCAGAAGAGGAAGCTCGACCAAATGCAGGAAGCGGCGCGGCATGCCGGAATGCACTCTGCGGTGTACGATCCGTAGGGCAGGCCCTGGGTGCGGATTTTCGAATGAATCGGTCCCGCCCCGTCCGACCATCCTAGATATGTGAACGCTGACACGCGACCACCCGACCGGAACGTCGTCCTTTACGATGGCCAGTGCGGGTTCTGCTCGCGCTGGGCGAAGTATTGGGCGGGAACTCTCGGGCGGCGCGGGTTCGGGATTGCCTCGCTGGATGAGCCTTGGGTGGCCGAGAAGCTCAAGATGCCGCGCGAGGAGCTGGTCACTGATATACGGTTGCTGACGACAGATGGCCAGCTGATTTCTGGAGCCGACGTTTATTTATATGTGGCACGACGGATCTGGTGGGCTTGGCCGTTCTATGCATTTCTTAGTCTGCCGGGGTTCAACTGGTTGATCCGCGCGGGCTACAGGTGGTTTGCACGCAACCGGTACTGCGTCTCGCATGCGTGCAAGCTGCAGACGCGCTGATAGTGAATCCAGAGTTGATGTGATCGCGGTCAGCTGCCGAGCTGCGCTCGGCTTGGACGGGGCGGAGCCCCGTCCCCACACGAAAGATCAGCTTCCTAGAACAGCGCGGTTGGTCTCCTCTTCCAGACTTTGCCTTTTTCCTTCGCGATGTTTTCCATGTCGTTGACGTAGGCGCCGGTCTGCGTCAGGACGTGGTGCAGATCGTTGCCCACGCTGATGAAAGTGAATCCTTTGTCGAGAAATTCGCCAACCCGC
>Ga0074046_10002851_pt1 | contig 14738 bp, 13 predicted proteins | sample BogForMeECP23OM3_FD_94441 | JGI IMG/M metagenome (GOLD analysis project Ga0074046, IMG submission 94441) | Bog forest soil microbial communities from Calvert Island, British Columbia, Canada - Bog Forest MetaG ECP23OM3 | ecosystem: Environmental > Terrestrial > Soil > Wetlands ...
CCTCACCTGCGCAGAGTATCCAACAACCTCCTATCTCATTGAAGTCGTGAAGCGCCCCCGATACCCCTGGCTGTCTTGCGAACATTTTGCACAAAGTCTCGCCTCACACCTGGGACTCATGGCACATTCCAAACACGTTCTCAGTTAGGAGGACCCCCGCCTTGTACCAAGTTTCAGCCGGAGTCCGCAGCACGCGCAATGAGGACGGCGGAATTGTCCTCGATGTCGACCACGGCCAGATGTTCAGGCTAAACCCCGTCGGAGCTCTGATCTTGGATTTACTCGGGAAAGAACGTCTGGAGACAGAGATCGCCAAGGAAATCGCCTATCAATACAGCATCAGTGAAGAAACGGCGGTGGCCGATGTGCGTGAATTTCTTAAGTCACTGGAAGACCACAAGCTTGTCCGCACGCAGCATGGAGAGAAAGTCTCATGAACAGCATGGCCGCGGAACAAGATGTTCGTCCAGTTGTCGCCCGGACGGCGCCGCAGGATCTGTACCGCATTCTCCTGCTGCAGAAGAACGGAACTGAACTCCTGGTTACTGGCGAACAGCCGCCCTTCACACTCCCCTGCGTCGAAATTCCCAGATGGGAACGGGTGGCGGAAAACGTGACTGCAGCAGTCAGGAAGCATTATGGCATTTCCGCGATGTGCCTTTTCACTCCTGAGCTCTCACTGACGTCAACAGACGACGAGCGGCTGCTCTACCAAGTGATGGAGACACGAGAAACGAGCGTTGCGGCGCCCGTGGAAGCACGTTGGCTCCCAATGAATTCATCCTTGGATCAGTCCTTCGCGGACCGACAAGATCTTGCCGCAATCACCGGCATGTTACGTCAGATAGCCGAATTTCAAAGCGGCGAGGCTATTGGGCCCTTTGGTAGGCCAGGGTGGATCGAAGAGTTGTTCGCCTGGGTACAGAGCGAGATTGATCCGTACGGACTTCGTTTGACGGGAGAATTCCGGCAGCTCAACGCCAGCCCGACCTTTGCGTTGCTTCGGCTGGAGACAAACCGCACGGCAGTGTGGTTTAAGGCTGTTGGTGAACCTAATCTGCGGGAGTTTCCGATCTCCGTCACGCTGTCGAAGCTATTTCCCGGTTTCGTTCCTACCGTGATCGCAACCCATCCAGCCTGGAATGGCTGGCTGACGACAGAGTTTTCCGGTTCGACCTTGGATGAAGTTTCAGATGCTTGTGCCTGGGAGCGGGCTGCGCAGACCCTGGCACAACTCCAGATTGCCTCGGTGGGAAAGACCGACCAACTACTCGACGCAGGATGCAGGGATGTTCGAGTCGCGTCGCTCCTGGCGTTACTCGATCCCTTCCTGGAAGTGATATCGCGGCTCATGGAGCAACAGCAGAAAACTCCGCCTCCAGTCCTTGGTAGAGACGAACTCCGGACGCTCGGAATACAGATCAAGGAGGCGCTGTCGGCATGGGCGCAATTGGATATCCCAGACACTCTGGGACATCTGGATTTCAATCCAGGGAACGTCTTGTGCTCCGCCGATCAGTGCGTTTTGCTCGACTGGGCTGAGGCGTACGTGGGACCCGCGTTTCTGACCTTCCAGTATCTACTCGAACATCTGGGCCAGGCATCGGCTCAGCGTGAGATCGGCCCCCAGCGCCTTGTGGATCACTACACTTCGAATTGGCTTTGCCGTGTCCCACCCTCGGCGGTCGCCGCTGGCCAGCAAATGAGCCCACTTCTTGCGGTGTTCGCTTGTGCCGTGGCGAGCAACTGGACCGAAGCACTTCGCTCCGGAGACGAGCGCTTCGCAGGGTACTTGCGCAGTCTGACGCGGCGAATGCAGCGCGAGTCAGGGGTGTTGCACGCCACGCGGACGCATTCTTGTGCGGGAGCAGTGCAGTGAGTGCCCACTCCCCAAGTTCATTGGCAGCCCAGGAGTCTCGCGAATGCTAATTCCGACTCTGGCAGCATATATGGAGCTCATTCGCTTTGGCTTTCATGTCAAACGCAAGAAGTTTGCTGCTCTCCATTCCGCTGTGCGCAACTGCCAGGTGTGTACAAAAACGATTCCTTGTGCCTCTGTGGCAGACCTGTGCCGGGCAGTCGATATTGCCTGCATCTGGTATTGGAAAAAGGTGCTCTGCCTGCAACGTTCTGCGGCCGCAACTTGCTTGCTCCGGCGCCACGGAATACCAGCAGAACTCGTGATTGGTACCCAACTCGTTCCCTTCAACGCACACGCCTGGGTAGAAGTCGATGGTCAAGTTGTCACCGATAGAGCCTACATGCACGAGATTTATGTAGTGCTCGAAAGAATCTGAACTCGATTTGTAAGGGAGCATTGTAATGAGCGCCCAGTTTGGGAGATGGAATTTTGACGGTCGCCCCGTAGATACACAGTATCTCCATGAGGTAGCCGGTCTCCTCTCTCAGTACGGGCCCGACCGCCAGAAATCCTGCGTAGCGGGCAACATCGGCCTTCTGTATTGTGCTTTTCACGCCACGAAGGAATCTCGTCGAGAAGCGCAACCTTTCGTGACTCAATCTGAGACTGTCATTACGTGGGACGGGTTGCTCGACAATCGAGATGAACTCACGAAGGAACTCCGTCTGGCCAATTCCGATGACTGCACAGACCTCTCGATTGTTGCGGCTGCCTGGGCACGATGGAGTACCGACACTTTTGCGAAGCTCATCGGCGATTGGGCGCTGACAATCTGGAATCCGTCACTGCAGACGCTTTTTCTTGCCAAGGATTTCATAGGTACCCGCCATCTCTATTATTGTGTCACCCGAGAGAACGTAGTCTGGAGCACGGTCCTCGATCCGCTAATCGTTCAGGCTGGACGCTCCTTCCGATTGGAAGAAGACTATGTCGCCGGCTGGCTCTCGCACTTTCCTGCTGCCCACCTGACTCCATTCGTGGGGGTTAATGCCGTTCCGCCTGCCAGCTATGTCCAAATCAAGAACGGAAATGTCCGGACAACGAAATACTGGGACTTCCGCCCGCGCCAAATGATTGATCAGACGGACAGGGATTACGAAGAGCACTTTCGGACCCTTCTCGAGACCTCGGTACTACGACGCTTGCGCTCCGATGCTCCCATCCTCGCTGAACTTAGCGGGGGAATGGACTCCTCGTCAATCGTTTGCGTGGCGGACAAGTTGGTGGCATCTGGCTGCGCACCAATGACCAGAGTCGACACCGTGTCGTATTACGAGGATGGCGAGCCCGCTTGGGGCGAGCGGCCTTATATCGCGGTTATCGAAAAAAAGCGTGGGCGGGCTGGGTGCCACATTGATGTCTCCACTCACACGCTACTTAGCTATCGCTACGACTCTCATTGCGCGGAACTGACGCCCGTTTCCAGAGGCGTCAGCTCGGAATCAGTCCAGCAACTCGGCAGATGTATCGCAACGAATGGAAACCGGGTTCTTTTGTCCGGGCTTGCTGGAGACGAGATTCTGGGCGGTGCGCCAAGTTTTATCCCGCAACTCGCGGATTTGCTTGCGGCAGGCCGATTGGTGGCCCTCACCAAACAACTGAGAGCCTGGGCGCTCAGTAATAGAACAACGGTGATCGCTCTCCTGGTTGAGGTCGCGCGCACCTTCCTTCCGACAGGTTTGATGGGCACTTTCAGAGACTCGAACCCGGCACCTTGGATAGACACCAAATTCGTCGCCGCGCATCGGGCAGCCTTTTCCCGTTACCAAGCCCCATTTTCTTTGTTTTGCGCCAAGCCAAGCTTCCAGGAAAGACTGGAGACCTTGGACGCCCTGCGACGTCAGGTTGCCTCCGGCGTGCAAACACCCCCGATACTCTATGAAAAGAGATACCCCTATCTGGATCGGGACCTCGTGGAATTCCTTTTCGCCGTCCCCCCGGAGCAACTTCAACGGCCGGGTCAGCGCCGATCTCTCATGCGCCGCGCTCTGGTCGGCATCGTTCCAGAGGAATTTCTGAACCGGAAGCGGAAAGCTTTCATTGCCAGACAGCCGTTGTTGGACATCATGTCTCACTGGTCTGCTTATTCCGCACTCACAGAAGATTCGATCCTGGCCGATCTAGGCTTCATTGACCGCCGCCGACTGCTCGACTCGCTAGAGCGCGCCAAGGCAGGGAACATTATCCCGCTTCCGCTCCTGGCGCGCGCCGTGGTCCTCGAGAAGTGGCTGTGCCACATACGACCGCTTGGGTTTGTCAGCTCGCTGCTGAATTGCCATCCGCCGAATCGCGCATCTGGCCCAGCGGTCACCGAGCATTCAATCTCAGCTGAGACACTCGCCAACGAAAGGAGGTGATACTCGTGAAATACAGAAAGCCTGAAATCGTTGCAGTCGTGAACGCTACGATGGCCATCGAAGGCATCAAGCCTGGTCAGGTCGCGGATAACAACCATCCGACAACCCCGCCCAAATCAAGCGGAGCTTACCTCTCGGATGAATAACGAAGGCCTGGGTGTTCATGGCACCGTACACCCAGGCTTCCCTGTTCAGCCGTCCGTCATGCTGCAGTCGGAGTCTCGGCGTCGTGCGTACGTCCTGAACGCGCAGCATTACTCGTCCGTGCCGGAGAGCCAGGATTGATATTCGCCCTCAGCAGCGATGCACCGGCGAAACTGCCAACTGCCGAAACAGCCCAACACGAAAGGAGGTGATTCGAATGGAATACAGAAAGCCTGAAATTGTCGCAGTCGAAGAAGCCACGCTAGCGATCGAAGGCATGAAGCCCGGCCTAGTCGCGGACAGCAACCACCCGACAACGCCGCCCCAATCAAGCGGAGCTTACCTGTCCGATGAGTAAACGGACAACCGGGGTGTCTCAGTATCGGGCACCCCGACCTCTTCCGATTCCCTCGAAGTCGTCATGTCGGTCGTAATTCAGGCTGCTTGCACCCTTGTTCATGTGAGGGACTTGCTTTCGCATTTTCTCCCAGCGCCGATATTGCTCGTCCTTCGCCGGATCGGGATCGGATCTGCCTTGGAGCCAGTAGTCAAACCAGTCGACATTTCCTCCCTCGGACACGAGCCGCTCCCAGGGTTTCACTAGCAGATGTGTCCCGAACGGAATCCATACCAGTTCAACGGGTTTTTCTCGGAACGAGAGCCCAGAAAACCATTCCCAGCCACCGAGAAGAGAACCGTAGGCATATTCCTCGATCCGAACCGGGGCTGAGACCTTGTCAAGGTTGAAGCCAGGAGAGTTTTTCAGCCAAAGTTCCAGCGACGGACCGGAGGGCAACCCTCCGTTGACCCCAACCGAATCCACACCTTGGAAGAGCACGTAGTTGACGTATCCTCCTTCGAAACCGTCCGCCAGAGTTGCCGCGGCGAAATGATACTTGGAGTGGGTCAGGGTGTAGCCAACCCTGAATGCAGTGCGGCTAAAACCGATGATGCCCACCCGGTTACGGTCGATGATTTCGCGCTGATCCAGTTCGTCAATCGCTCCCTCATACGCAGCCATCTCCCTTGGACCTTCTTCAGGAGTGCCCGTAACACTCGTGTTTTGCGCAGGCTGGGCAGAGCGGCCTACCTGCAAAACGGCGATTCCCCTTGCCGCCAGAGGCTGTGCCGCAAATGCGCTGGTGAATGGACCATCGATCCAGAACCTGTCCTTGTCGAAGCCGTGTGTCTGTATGACGAGTGGATACCTTGTACCCGCCTTGTAGTCGGGAGGCAAGTAGAGACCCCCCACCATTTCACGTCCATCCGTAGCTTTCCATCGAATCTCCTCCACTTTGCCAAAAGAGAGCTCCTTGAACTGGGGGTTCAGATCGAGCAATAGCGTTTTTCGGTTCTGCTCGACGTTCACCAGATACAGACGAGGAGGAGTATTGAGATTTTCTTCGAGAACTACCTTGGGGAGCGTGTTCGTTTCGGCATTCTCTTGGTCTGGTGTTTCGCGCCACGCCGGCCCTTGCTTGGCAAATGAAATGGCCGTGTCCCCCTCTGGCGTTTTCAGAAAAAGCCTCCCGGTCGCACTGTTCCATTCCCCGACGATGAGGCCGCGACTCGTAATAGGTAGGTACTCGCGCTCTGGCAATGACACCTCCGCCACGAACGTCCGGCGCGCTCTCTCTTTTCTCGTTTCGGGATCAGCGGCGTCGAGAGGAAGGTAGCTCCCTGACACAACCAGCGATTGTCCTTCGTTCACCCAGGCAAACCCCATTGCGTTGAAGGACAGCGGTGCGTCCAATAAGGGCTGGAGCTTTTTCTCGCCGATGTCCAGCAGCAGATACTGCCGGACATTAGAGTACTCCCCCACCTTGCGGTCTTCGATCACGTATCGATGAAGAACGTCGTCCTGATATTGATCCCACCGCTGAGGAACATCCTTTAGGTAAACCGGAAGCAGAGCAAAGCGCCCGTTTGGCGCCATCGAGAGAGGCTCCCAGTCTGACAGGAAGTCGTTCGTTGCGATTTGCGAGGCGACTCCGTCACGCCCCTGAACGTAAAGCTGCTCGCTGCGATCAGCCCGCTCTGTACCGCAATCTTCCGTAAGAATGTTGTCCGGATAGCCTCCAGTAATGACGAGGCCATTGCGTCTTACTTCCGCCGTGTCGACCTTCTTTACAAGAGGCGGATGCGCCTCAAAAACAATCTGTTCACCACTCCGACTGATGTCATATGCCACGATCGCGGTGGGGTGAGTTGTTAGTTTTTTCAGTTTCCTAGACTTAATGTTCAGTCGGTAGATCTGGGGCGTCTCCCCGGGGTTTTCTCCGAGAAAAACGATGGTTTCGTTGTCACTCAGCCACTTGACATTCTTGATGCCATCGCGATTGGAGGAAGACGCCATCTTAACGAGAAGTTGTGGCTTGGCCGTTTCCAACGAGGGTTTCGCATCGAATAAGAGAATTGAAAATTCGTTCGTGTTGGACGTCAGATTCCCTTTTTCTAACACGACCACGAATCGGCTTCCATCGGGCGAGAAAACACCAACTCTGCCAGCGGACGAGCCTCCAGCGGCATAGTTTCGGTCTGCCCACTGCGTCATTTCGATCGCATCGGCAACTGTAATCCGACGTGGCGTCAGGGCTCTTCCAGACTCTTCAGCCTTCACAAAGGTTCCGGAAAGCAGAAAGCAGAGGCAGGCACGACTCAGGCAAACAGAATTCCCTAGTTGGATCATCTGAGGTCCTCGTGGAGACGGGTAGGTGAGCTTTTTCTTCTAAAAGACAAGCTTCAGGGAGAGTTGTAATGAACGCGGGCCACCCTGCTGGAAGAGCGGGTTCAGACCACCCAAGCCCATGTTGGACATCATTGTCGATTGCAGGTAAGTTGGCCCGAATCCGACGTACGCGAAGGGATTGCTGAAATTCGGGTGATTCAGAATATTGAATGCATCCACGCGGAAATGGATACCGAGCTTATCGGTAAAGGAGAACTTCCGAAGTAGCGAGAGGTCAATCTCAGAAAGACCAAAGCCTGGGATATCATTTCGCCCTTCAGTTCCCTGTCTGAGCGTCGGAGGGATCACAAAGGCATCCGGATTTAGCCGCTGGTTCCCGGGTGCAAGTGGGTCGGCAAGCCAGGAAGGTTGTCCAGGCACTCGATCAGGCCGCGGATACGCCCCTCCAATCGTGGCCGTCAGAACGTTTGCATTGAACGGGAAACCGCTTCTGGCCACGGCCAACGCTTCCAGAGACCAGCCATCCGTAGCATACCCTAGCGTTCCCGAATGGGCAGCCTTGGGAATCTCAAAGACAACAGCTCCCGAGAAGTTGTGGCGAACATCAAAATCCGACGATGAGTAATCATTCGCCGCCGAGATGATGGCGTTGGAAAGGAGGGGTTCAACGTCGTTCGAGGCATTGTCGAGAGAATGCGAAAACGTGTAGTTCAATAATACATGGAGACGATTGGCGACGGGTTTTCGATATTGGACCTGCAAGGCATCATAGTTCGAATAGGCATCGTTAAGAGTCAACAAGAAATCACCGGCGAAATTGTTATTTGGCTGCGGAATTCCCTCCTGACGCAGGAATTCTCTTCCGGCTTGTCCGACATAGGTCAGCGACAGCGCTTGTTCTCCCCCAAACGATTTCTCGATAGCCAGGTTCCACTGGTAGGAACGAGGGAGCTTCAGGTCCGGCGAGAATCCGATTGCATTCTGATAAGGCGGTTGCGTGGTCAGTGCCGGCAAGTACGAGGTTGGATTGGTCAGCGGCAGCGAAACTTGATTCAGAAACGTGGATTCAGAGTTCGGAAATGTGCTACCGAGTGACGCCGCCGATTCGACGCCCAGGTCATAGAAGATGCCCCACCCTGCCCGTACGACAAGAGTGCCGCTCTGGTTTACGCTGTAGGCAATCCCGAGCCGGGGGGCAAAATTCCCGTGGGTCGTGGACCACAGAGGGGTTCCCGAAGGCGCGAGCGCAAGCAGGCTTGGGTTCTCTACATTTTGCCAAGCAGCGAGCGTGGTGGTCCCTCTGGGCGCCGGGGCCGGACTTAGTTCCCACCGGACTCCGTAGGTTGCTGTCAGCCTTGGCGTAATGCTCCATGTGTCCTGCGCATAAAGCGAGAAAGCAGGGATTCGATATTGAGCCTCCTTTTCGGCGACGGCAAACAACTGTACCTGCCCAGAGGACAGGAAGCTAGCCACGTCGGTCGCGAGATAATCAAGGAAAGCCGTATACGGTTTTTGGTCCAGAAGGATCATCCTCCAGTCGGTTCCAAACTTGAATCGATGGGACCCGTGCATCCACGCTACGTCGTCAGCGAGGTTGATTTGGCTGTCCCGATTGCTAGCGTTAAACCCGCTCTGGTACGCGGACGTATCGTAGGTGAAGAACGACACAAATGTGGAGGCTGGATTCAGCGGAGATGGGATGAGCACGTTCACCGGCGGCGGAGTAGCTCCCCCCAGCGAATCCAGGCTCGACACACTGCCGGCTTTCTGAAGCGAATAATTGGCGCGAAAAGTGTTGGCAAGCCGGGAAGTCAACGTCATGTTGGACCCGAGCGTGAGGGTCCTTGTCTTAATGTCGACAGAATCGATTTCGCTGAGGGCGTTGCTGCGTGCAGCGACGGCCGAAGGGGCTTCGTTGTAGCGGCCGAAGACTGAAAACCGCTCATTGAAAGTATGATCCAATCGCAGGCTGCCCGCATTCAGTGTCGAAGGATTTGAGAAGCTACCCGTAAACTGGGAAGTGTAAGAACCGGGAACGATCGTACGATCATCGGGTTGGGGGTAGGCCGCCAAGAACGTCAAGAGCGTTGGATTGGCCACCGACCTCGCGTATTCCGACGGGACCTGAATCACTTGGATGCTCGGCTGTCTCAATCGAGCCCCTTCGTAGGAAGCGAAGAAAAAGGTCTTGCCCCGTACAATCGGTCCACCCAAGTAGCCTCCAAAGTTGTTATAGCGCTCCTCTGCCCGGGGTTCGCCTGCTGCGTTTGCGAACCAGTTGTTCGCGTCAAGAACGTCATTTCTGAAGAACTCATAGACTCCACCGTGGAGATTGTTCGTGCCAGACCGGGTTGTGAAGATCACTTGGCCTCCGGGTGAGCGGCCGAATTCCGGGGCAAACGACGAAGTCTCGATGCGAAACTCTTGCAAAGCCTCGACAGAAATCAGGCTGCTCGTGCCGCCCAGCGCGCTAAAGGCCTGAGCAGCACCGGTCCCGGTGGTGCCCAAGCCAACCGTGGGCGCGACGCCAAAATTGGCCGACACTCCGTCGATAAGGAAGTTGTTGGCGCTTGTCCTTTGACCGGCAACGCTGAACTGCCCCTGATTGTTGGAAGCCGATTGGGCAATGACGACACCCGGTGTTAGCTGGAGCAGTGTATTGAAGCTGCGGCCGTTCAGGGGCAGACTCTCGACGAGGTTCCGGTCGATCACGGTGCTAACCGAACCCGATTCCGTGTTGACGAGCGGCGCTCCTCCTTGCACCGTTACGGTTTCAGCGATGGCCCCGACCGGCAAAGTGAAGTTAATGGCCAGTGCGTCTTGGACATTCAGGACAACGTCAGGTTTGATGAGAGTCTTAAAGCCCATTTTCGATACTTGAATGCGGTAGGGCCCTGGGGGGAGGTTGGGAATTGCGTAGATGCCCTCGCCATTGGTCACGCCGGGGTATCTGATTCCCGTGGCATCGTTCACGATCAAAACATCGGCGCCAGTAATCGCACGTCCCGAGGGATCGAGCACCAGGCCACTCATCGTGCCATTGGGGGATTGCCCGATTGCAGCCCCAGTGAGCAGAACGATCAAGAGGAAGAGGGGAAGGGGGAAGCGTTTCACTAGGGCTGCTCCTGGCTCGCGCGGATTCATACAGACTCATCCGGTCTACGGAAGCCCCCTAATATTTGTATCAATATTTTTTTGAATGCCGCTCCCGAGGGAGCGGTGGTCGGTTTTCCGAACACCTAGGGGTGATTAGGATCGATGTGCAGGTAGGCAAATAATAGAGGCTTGTTGCTCGGCTTGTGGCTCCCGCCGTTTGGCTCAACCGTGACAAAAACAGCATCAATTTGCGCTAACGCTTTGGGATCGTCGAACCTTAGCACCCACCGCTTCTTCGAAGCATTGTCCACATAGAAGATGCCCAGGCTGAGCGCTTGTTGCCGATCAGGCCCGCGCCGGCCCCACGCTTGGAAAGTGCTCGCGTTCTTCACTCCAGGCTGCTGGTCCAGATCATAGGCGTAAAAAATCAGCGATCTCCCTTTCGTGTAGAACACACGGCCATAGGGCTTCTTGGTCTCGCCGGTGCGATCGACGTCGTACACTTCCGCGACGTAGAGATCTCGGGCGCCCATCAGGTCCCGGATGTCGCGGTCGTGAGCGAGTAGCTCTTGCTGCTGATCGAGCGTGGTTTCACGATCATGTAACAGGCTTGTGAGATCCCTCACCTTCGCTTCGAGCGCGGTGGCGCGCAGTTTGTCCTGGGCTGACCGCTGTTCGAGCGAATCCAGTTTGTCCTGCAGTCCTTGACCTTTGGCTTCCGCAGACTCTAGCTTTTGGCTCAAGTCAGATCGCTCTTGAAGGAGATCCTGCCTGCCTGCCTGCCTAGACTGGAGATCGGCCTCCAGTTGATTCTGGGCGAGCTTCATTCGGCCCACCTCGGCCGATTGATGTTCCATCTGGCGCCGGAGGTCAGCGATCACCTGGTCTCGTTGCGTCAGTTGAGCGCGCAACACTTCCCGCTCATGCCCGGCATCACTAACTTGCTGTTCCAAGGCTGTTGAATTCTGCTGGCTGGCGGATGGCGTGACCGCGGCAGTCTTTACGCCACGGTGTATGCCCACCTGAAAGGCGGAAATCCCAAGCGCGATAAAGAGCAGAATGCCGGCAGCGTAGAGCGTCCAGACGTTGCGCCACGTTGCCTGGCTGGCTGACAGGGGGACCTTGCCGATTGGTTTCGAGGCAGGATCCCCCTCAGCCCCCCCTCGATCCGTGCCTAATTCCTCTTCCAAGGTCAGGCGTTGGAAGAGGGCCGCTTCCGCCTGCTCTTGCGACCATGACGGATCGGATTGGAGACTCTCTGATTCCAGTGCCAGGGCAGGAATAGCCTTGCTGAGCACGGCATCATACTGCTTCATGGCTTCCCGGCAAGAGGGACAAACAGCCAGATGCTCCTGTAGCCGTCTCTGCTCTTCCCCGGTCAGCTCACCCGAAGTTGAGATGGCAGAGAGCTCAAGGAACTCGTCATGGGGTGATTGCGACAACGCCCCCGCTCCTAGATTGAGAGTCACTTTCTACCATATCCGTTGCGGCCCGGCAATTTACCGGGAAACATCTGCTTCCGCAGTTTCTCCAAACCTCGATAGTAATGGTTCCGGATGTTTCCCAAAGATTGGTCCAGCTTCGCGGCAATTTCGTTGAACGTGAGGCCCTCGAAGAAGTGCAGGTTCAGAGTATTACGCTGGTCCTCCGTGAGGGTATCGAGAAGTCCTTGGATGGTCGTATTTCCGACCGAAGAACCGAACCCAGCGTCGTCTTCCCTGCTCTGCGAACGTGGGTCCAGCAAGTCCGCGACACCATCCAAGTCTAGCCGCGTGTAGAAGTGACGCGCATTGAGGTAGCGTCTGCGGTCGATCGCACGGTGATAGGTCATCTGAACGATCCAGGAGCGCAGCGCAGCCCGGGTCGAATCAAAGATCGAGCAGTTGCGATGGACAAAGAGAAATACGTCCTGCAGCAAGTCATCAGCTTCGGAATCGTCGCGCAGGATGCGCATTGCTACAGTTCGTACCAGGCGGGCGTAGCGCCGGAACAGAACCGCCAGCGCTTCCCTGCTCCCGTCGCAGATTTGAGCCATCAAGGCTTCGTCGGAGACTGCGGAATCTACAACCAGAGGTGCAGCCGGGGCCTGGGGCGTTTGGCTGTCATCAGTGGCGACAGCAAACCCAGGCAAGCGGATTGTGACGGAGGAATTCATGGGACCCCGGCACTGGATTCGTCGTTGAGAGGGTGGCTTCCAGTCAGAGCACTTCCCTGCTGGCGTATCGGATTACCGGGTCCGGGCACCAATTTAGGCAACACTTCACCGGCCCGCGATTTGGCACACATCGCTGCACACATAAACGATTTGCTTTCAATAACTTACAAAAACTCCTAGCCTGTGCGGACTCAGTCTTACCTTGCGCCTCTAATGTTCTAAACGATGGTGGGCAACGTACTCTGTCAGAGGTACGCGCAAGTCAGAACACGAAGCCACTACCCGTAATTTCATCACGACCCGTAATCTCATTCGGTGGCTAGAAACTTGAGTATGAGCGACATTCGGCCAACAGGTGCAATGCTTGTCGGCCCTTCGCGAGAAATTCGGCAATCGCCTTAAGACGATCCGGTTGGCTAGGAGGATGAGCCAAGAGCAGTTCGCGGAACTGCTCGAGATCTCTGTCGACTTTCTTAGCCTTATCGAACGCGGAATCAACGCTCCATCCTTTGAGAACCTAGAAGTCTTCTCCACCCAACTCGGCATCCCTGTTCATGAGCTTTTCGTGTTCGAGGACAGTACGGCAGGTCTCAGTTAACTAATTCAGCGAACCCGTAATCTCATTCGGTGGTACCCGGAATCACATTACGCCAGACTTTCGGCAGGTTGCAAGCTAATTTTGAACAGCCTCCGAAAACAATTCGGTCTTCGACTCCTCCAGATACGTCATAATCTGGGGAAGAGTCAGGAGGACTTTGCCGAGATGATAGGGATGTCTGTGGATTTTCTTAGCTTGATTGAGCGCGGGAGGAATGCTCCCTCTTTTGAAAAGCTCGATCGCATGGCTGCCGCGCTCAAAGTCCCGGTCGCTTATCTATTCACTTTCGGTAGACAGTCTTCCCGAACCCGCAGCAAGGCCTCTCGGCGTTAACAGAATGCAAGAGTTTCAGGAAGTCGTCTCTCTTCTGCAGAGAGAGGTTCAAGAACACATCTAGCTCAAGGGCGGCGAGAACGAGTGGCACAAAATGACGCAGCCTATATGGCAATAGTAGAAACGAATCGATCAATGCTGGATCAGATAGCTTCCGAAGCGATTTTTTCCTTCCTAGACTCCCAGAAACTGATTGAGGCGCTCTGCGACCAGTTGTCGCCGCTGTTGGAGGAAGGCCTTGTATCCGTCGATTCCGAGAAGGGCTGGCTCCGTTGGAATGCACTGTGCCTCGAAAGCTCCCAGCCCTGACTTCTCGATCATCTCAGGAAAGTAAAGCTTGGGCGGCTTGTCGCTGATTTGTCGGTTGGTCTTGCCGCCGATAAAGCACAGATTGGCGATGTCGTCTGTCTCGCGAGCGGTGTAGTCAGTCTTGAGCACCGCTTTTGGAAAAATGTGGTGGAACTGGAGTCTATGCTGTGATCCGGAGTGGTCGAGTGCTATAGCGACCTGCGACCGCCAGTCCTTTGCACCCGCCGCCCGAAACGCGAGGAACATGGTCTTAAACAACGCGCTCCGTTGATTGCGGCCATCAAGCTCATCAGGCGAGATGTCCAACCGGCCAACCTGCCGCCGAAGTCGGTCGATCATGTCCTGCAACCCGCCGCCGTCTCGTAGTGTGGCTACATCCTGATCTAGGATCGTCTCGCTTGATCCGCGCGAGTAACGCCCTTTGGCGTTCGTTACGAGCACCCAGTAGCGTAACCGCTCCGACTCTTCAGGAGATAACTCGTAGTCCCGTTTGTGGCCGTAATAAGCGACGGCAATTAACATAAACGGAGAGGAGAGCAGCGCGGGGCTATCAATGCCGACATTGTTCTTTAGAAAATTGAGGGCGAACTCCATCCCACGACAACACTCCGTCCACCCGGCCTGGAGCGCTTCTAGCCGTAAGTTGCCGACTGTGAGGAAGCGCGACTGCCCGGTGGTGAAGACGACGAGGTTCTTGAGGTAAATACCAAGGTCAAGATCGAAGCCGGTTTTGCCGCACTGGCGCTGGAAAGCCTCGAAGGTCTTGAGGGAGTTCCGCCACTTGGCGGTTATCTGTGCGAGCGCCAAATCTGAACTGCCTAACTTAGCCCCGAGCGAGTTGACTCGCACGAAGATCTCTGTGACCTCATCGTATGAAAGTCGGCGTTCAAGCACATCCATCCTGTAGGCATATTTTCGGATACCACGCAGACGTGCCAATCGTTGGCTGTAGCGCTCGTAGTTGGGGTCATCGAAACTGCTCACTCCCGCGCGTTTGAGGAAGGCGGCGTCGCTACGCCTGTGCATGCCGTAGCGAGGCGTAGATTGTTCGATTGTGGTAGGTGCGCTTGCGCGTTTCGCGATCGCGCCCCAGGTAAACGCGGACGAGCCACCTTCGCTCGCCGCGCGCGATGATC
>Ga0074046_10002852_pt1 | contig 14734 bp, 9 predicted proteins | sample BogForMeECP23OM3_FD_94441 | JGI IMG/M metagenome (GOLD analysis project Ga0074046, IMG submission 94441) | Bog forest soil microbial communities from Calvert Island, British Columbia, Canada - Bog Forest MetaG ECP23OM3 | ecosystem: Environmental > Terrestrial > Soil > Wetlands ...
CAATACTTGAGCGCGGCTTGCGTGTTGGGGTCACGGCGGGGGCCGTCCATTGGTTGCAGGAAGAAATGGCGGAAGGAAAGCGCCTCGAACGCGGCCGGTTCGGCTCCAGGCTGCGGATACACCAGCTTCAGCTCGTCGCCGGTGCGTTGCTGGAGGATGGCGCCGGCCTTGGGGCTGACGCAGATCCAGTCGAGACCCTGTGGTGCCGCAATGGTACCGTTGGTTTCGACGGCAATCTCAAAGCCGCGTGCGTGAAGAGCGTCGATGAGCGGCTCGTCGAGCTGCAGCAACGGCTCGCCGCCGGTGCAGACGACGAATGGCTTGCCATCTTCGAAATCCCTCCGCTTCACTTCAGACTTGTCATCCTGAGCGGAGCTGCTCGCGCTTCTTGCGAGCAGCGAAGTCGAAGGATCTGCGGTTGCTTTTCCGGCCGCGCCCGCTAGCCACTTCTCTTCGACTGCCCCCGCCAACTCCTCCGGGTTCGCGAATTTTCCGCCGCCCGGACCGCCGGTGTCGGCAAAATCTGTGTCGCAGAACTGGCAGATTGCCGATGCGCGGTCTGCTTCGCGGCCCGACCAGAGATTGCAGCCCGCAAAGCGGCAGAAGACCGCGGCGCGTCCCGTGTGCGCGCCCTCGCCCTGCAGGGTGTAATAAATCTCTTTGACGGCGTAGGTCATAGTTACGCGTGAATCGTGAACCGTGAACCGTGATTCGTGGGCCGCGGGTCGTTGGTCGTGGGCCGTGACGGTCCACGAGTCACGCACCACGAACCACGTTCTTTCTCAAAGGATCTTCAATTCCGTTCTCGCGGAAGCCTTTCTGGCGCAGCAGGCACGAATCGCATTGGCCGCAGGGCGCGCCGCTGGGCCCCGGATCGTAGCAACTGCTGGTCAGACCGTAGTCCACGCCCAGTTCCGTTCCCGTGGCGATGATTTGCGCTTTGGTCAGGTCGATGAGCGGACTGTGAATCCTGAGATGCTGGCGGCCTTCGACACCGGCTTTGGTGGCGAGGTTGGCCATTTTCTCGAAGGCCTCAATGAATTCCGGACGGCAGTCGGGATAGCCGGAGTAGTCGAGCGCGTTGACGCCGAGAAAAATGTCGCTTGCGCCCAGCACCTCGGCCCAGGCCAGCGCAAACGAAAGAAAAATGGTATTGCGCGCGGGCACATAGGTGATGGGAATGCCGTGGGACATTTCTTCCGGGTCGCGGCCCTTGGGCACATCGATGTCGGCGGTCAGCGCTGATCCGCCGAAGGCGCGGAGATCGATGTTAGCGATGCGGTGCTGGGCCACGCCGATGGACGCGGCCACGCGTTTCGCGGCTTCGAGTTCCCAGGCGTGGCGCTGGCCATAAGAAAACGAGAGCGCGAAGAGCTCGTAGCCCTCCGCTTTCGCGATGGCGAGCACGGTGGCGGAGTCGAGGCCGCCGCTCAAAAGAATGACGGCGCGTTTGGGTCTGGTCTCCATAACAGAACCGGGCTACTTCAAATCAGCTCCGCCGCGGCCAATGTCCATTGAGGCGGCAATCGAAGTGCTCTTGTCGACGTAGGACTGGAAGCATTGTTCCAACTTGCCCTGCGCCTCAAGGACGAACTCGATGGTGTCGCGCGCCGCGCCGTGGCCGCCCGCGTTGGGTGTGACGTAATGAGCCTCGGCTTTCACGCGCTCGCGCGCATTGGCCACGGCCACGGCGAAACCCACCTCGCGCATGACGGGAAGATCGATGATATCGTCGCCGACGTAGCAAATCTGGTCGAGGGTGACGCCCTGCTGCGCGCAGATCTGGCGCACAGGCTCCATCTTGAATGACTGTCCCTGATAGACGTACTCGATCTTCAGGTCGCGCGCGCGGATGGCCACGGTTTCGCTGATGCGCTTGGTGATGACGCCGTACTTCAGCCCGCCCATGCGGCCCAGCGCGATGCCTAGCCCATCGTGGGCGCTATAGCCCTTAACCTCAACCATCGTGCTGGATTGCACGCCCAGGCTGATGTCGCGGCCGGCCGCGCCCTGAATTTTATCCAGAACCTCACTTCCGGTAGAGCCCGGGACGAGCCAGATGGTGCCGTCGGTCCATACGCCGTCGACGTCGAAGAGAATGATCTTGATCTTGCGGGCGCGGTCTTGCGCGGTGAGTGCCATGAATCAATTTTACCGGTTGATTGCGGCGGCCGATCCACCGCCGCGGGGCATTACGGGAGAATAGAGGCATGGACCATGAGCCGCCCGCCACAGAGCCTAGCAAACTCTCGCCCGAAGACTACTATTTCGAGGGGCCGCTGATGGTGTTTACCGCCGCGTACCACCTGAAGCGCGGAAGCTGCTGCGGCTCGGGCTGCCGGCATTGCCCGTATGGAAACAGCGTTGCCCAGGAAAAGGCTCCAGACCCGCCTGGACCGCTTTCAGAATAGAAGTCATCAGCCTCTTCGCTTTCCCACCCTTTTCGCAAAGAACGCGAAAAGGATGGGGCACGGGCGCGATGGCTTGGGCGTCGATCACTCGGAGCCGGCGGTTGCTGGAACAGGCGGGGTGGCGGGCGGAGTGGCCGGCGCGGCGGCCGGCGGAGCGGGCGGCTCGCGGACCAGTACGGCAAAGCGCGGAAACGCGAAACTGCCGGCGGCGTCGTCGATCACATTCAACTGGCAGAGATACTGGCCGGGCTTGAGCCCGCTGAGCGGGACATCGAGCTCGAAACTCACAGCGTCGCGGCCTTCGACGTTGATGGCTCGGGCCTGCACGATTGGTGTCTCGTATATCTTTGTGGATCCCTGAATCACTTCCAGGCTACTCAACAAATTGATGCCTGGCTTCGATCCTTTGGGATCGTCCGCGGCGGCTTTGGCGCGCGTGGGATCGTAGACCTCATAGAGCAGGTAAAGGTGCTGGTCCTGGCGGAAGACGTGGCTGATGTTGGGCACATACTCCTGGCCGTTGCGCACCAGCGGGTCGATTTCCGTCCCGGGCTTCTTGCTTGGGGTCCGTTGCGAGGCCAGCAAAATTGAACTCATTTTGAGCGGAGCCTTTTTGAGATCGGGCAGCGTGACCTCGGCGATGAACGAGCCCATGCGGCCGGTTTGGTTTTCGCGCACCACAAACTTGATCTGGTACTTGCCGGGCGGCAGGTTGAAGCTGGTGGTGTACTGGATATTTTTCTGGCGCGCCTGCTGCGCCGCGTCGAGATTGAGCTTGACCGTGTCGCGCACGCGACCCACGGGGCGCTTGGTCTCGTCGATGACGGCGCCGATGATGTCGAGCGTGGCCTTGTCCTTGTCGCCGCCCTTCACAAATGGGATTTGCGAGCCGGGCACGACCAGCGACACCGGCATGTAGTAGCGCGTGGCGTCGAGGCGGAAGTACACGGCATCCATGTAGACGGCGATGTCGGTGGCGGGCAGGTCGCTCGAGAGCTGGTCCTGCAATTCCTGCTCGCGATCCTGCTTACCGGAGTGATTGAAGTCGGCGGGCGCGTAGTAGCCGGGGCGGTATTCGAGCTTGATGCCGGGTCTGTTGATCTTGACGGTAAGCTTGCGGTATTTGCCGTCGCGCGCGAGATTGGTGGAGTGGAAGCCGATGGCGTAGTAGGCGGAATTATCTTTCTGCACCTGAGCGAAGGCGGACGCAAAGTCGTTGGAGTCGAAAAAGGCCTTGCCGCCGGTGTCGGAAGAGAGCGTGGCCATCACTTCTTGAGAGGCGAAGTTCGCGTTCATGTTGCTCATGAGCGATCCGCCGTTAAAAGCGCCCTGCCCGCGCAAACTTCCGGTCGACGCGTCGCCCATTGGGCTGACAGTCTGCAGGCCGCGCGTGTCGACACTGTAAATAGATAGATCGGCACGCACCGCCGCGTTGATGGCCGAGCGAATCGAGGCTTGGTTCTCAATGCCGTCGCGCGAGATGCCGCCGGAGAAGTAGAGCAGCGACTTCTTCTGGTTGATTTTGGCGAGCGACTGGGAGACGGCGCGCAGAGCAAAGAGCTCGCGGTCGGTGTTGAGGTCGTTGTACTCGCTCTCGTCGGGCGTGTAGGCGGTGGTGTCTTCTACCTGGTTCGAGTTCGCGTTGGCGCCCTCGGCAAAGCCCTGGCCCTCGGTGCCGTTGTAGGCGCCCACCTCGCGGATGAGCGCGTCCTTGTCGGCGGTAAAGTCCTGATCGACGGCGAGCGTGTCGCCGAGAGACACAAGCGCGATGAGGTCGGCGGGCTGCATCTGGGTTTTGAGAAAGGTCTGCGCCGCCTCGACGCTGCGCTCAAGATCTTCAGGCTGCATCGAGGTGAGGTCGAAGAACATGACGATGAGCCGATGGTTGCGCAGCTCCCCGGGTTTGGCCACGACGACTGCCTTGCTTCCGGCGGGGCCGGCGGCAAGGCCGCTCACGGTGGCCTCCTGGAGCGGCGTGGCCATGTCGACGCTTTCGAAATCGAAGGTGGAGATCTGCTGCTCTTTGCCGTTCTCGTAGATTTTGAAGTCGCTTTGTTTGAGGTCTTTCACAAGCTCGCCGGTTTTGGCATCGCGCGCGACTACGTTGGTGAGGACCAGATCGGCGTTGGTCTTGAGCATGAATCCGCCCTGCGGCGTGTTGGAGACCTGACCGGGCGATTGCGCGGGCACAGGGGGCATGCCAGTGGCGGCCAATGCCAGCAACGCAAATCCTGCAGCGATTTCTTGCGTTAAGCCCTTCATGCAATTCCTCAGGGGCTAAAGCCCACTGTCATTCTTGTGCCATCTGCGGCACGACTAAAGTCGTGCCCTTTCAAAACATGCCGCATTCAATCAGTTCTAACTCCGCGAGCGCCGCTGCCTTTCAAAACCTGAAGCTGGCCGAGAACTGGAACGCCCGCATTGGGCCTAACGGATTGGTGGCTACGGAAGTGACTTGACCGAATTGCGGCGTGCCCTCCGTTGTGTCTATACCCGAATACTGCACCGTATTAAACACGTTGTCGATCTGCGCGCGAATTTCCATGGTGCGGGTTTCGCCCAAACCCATGGTCTTGGAAAGTGCCATGTTGTTCTGCACTTTGCCGGGCCCCTCGATGGAGTCGCGTGGCGCATTGCCGAAATAATTGCAGAAACCAGTGCTGGCCGAGGGCGGAGCGTAAGCTGCCGTATTGAACCACTGGCGCAGAGTGCCGATGACCGTGGGCGATTGGCCGGGCACGAGATTGGGCCGCAAGCCGCTGGTATTGCCGCACTCCACACTCTGCGCTGTGGGCTCGAAGCTCGGCGAGACCCAGCCGCCGGTGGCGAAGGTGAAGGTGCCCGAGACGGAGAAGCCCTCGAGGATATGCGAACCCACGCCCGATGTTACCCAGAATTTATCGGGTCCGAAGGGCAGCTCGAAGAGGTAGTTCCCGCTGACCTGGTGGCGAACGTCGAGCACCGAGTGGCCTTCCTGCGCCGCAAGGTTCTGCCAGTCCTGCACGACCGATCCGCCGCTCCCGTTCACGGAGCTGGCATCGTCGATGGCGTGCCCGTACTGATAGTTGGCGCCGAGAGCCACTCCGTGCTGCAGCCGCTTGTTCAAGCGCACGGTGGCCTGGTTGTTCTTGTAGTAGGCTTCCCCCTCCTCATAGGTGAAGAGCAGGTCGCTGGGGTCGGTGCCCGTGCTGGTGGGCAGCGCGCGCGGCGCCAGCTTGACGTCGAGGTGATTGGAGCGCGCCCCGTTGTAGCCAAGATTCAACACCATCTGCAGCGGAAGCGTCTTCTGCAGGTCGAGGTTCCACGCCATCACGTAGGGAAGGCCGTAGTGGGGATTGAGGGCGTAGTTGCCGATGGTAGCGGGCGCGGGAAATCCGTTGGCCAGCGTGAAGCAGGTGCCGGTTTGTGCGCAGGCCGCGGACGGCGTGTTGCCGACCGCTTCCTGGTTGGTCTGCTCGTTGGTGAAGGGCGGCTGATGCGCCATGAGGTTGGCAAAACCAGCGTACTCGCCCACGGTGTAGTTAGTGCCGAAGTTAGCGCGAAGCACGGTGCTCTTGATTTTGGGCACGCGCCACGCAAGACCTACGCGCGGCTGGAAGGCTTTGTGCCAGGGAAACACGAGCGACCCAGGTAGACCGTTTTCGCCGGAAGTCTGTTCGGTCTCACTGGTGAATCCGGCGCCGGGATTAGTGGCGATGTCGGCCAGGCGGCCGTACTTCTCGGTATAGGGCGCGAAGAACTCCCAGCGCACGCCGTAGTTGAGCGTGAGCGAGGGGAGAGCGCGCCAGTCGTCCATGGCGTAGGCGTCGTAAACGTTGTCGCGGAGGTAGCTCTTGGCCAGCGAGGAGTTGAGCGAAGTGGATTGCGGCAGGCCGAGGAGGAAGTCGGCGATCGAAGAACCGGTACCTGGAACGGGTTGGCCGCTTACAAATCCCTCAGTGAAGAGGCCGGTGAAAGTGAAGCCGCCGGTAGCGTTGGAGCCGGCGAGAAAGTCGCGATGCACGCGGCGGTAATCGGCGCCGTAGCGCATGTTGTGCTTGCCGTGGATCCAGCTCAAGACCTCGGAGAACGAGATGGTCTGCGAAATGGAAAAGCTGGGCTGGGTTTCGCTGAGGCCCTGAATGCCGTTGCTGAGAGAGATAGTGGGCACGCCGTAATTGAGTGCGACGTTGTTTGGCACGTTGATGCCGGCGGTCCCGGCAGGATTGTCCGACGTGTTGGTGAAGAAATTGACGGTATGGCCATTCGAGCGATTCCAGTTGGAATTAAAAATGCTCGTGAAGCGGTGGTAGCCGACGGTGTAGCCGGCCTCGAGGGAATAGGAATTTGAGGCAGTCTTGCCGCCCAGCACCGGAATCAGACTTACATTGTCCTGGGCCGAGTGCGACTGGTTGTAATTGAAGTTGATGCTCTGGCGCAGACCCTGATTCTGCGATCCGCCGCCGCGACGCCCGCCGCCACCTCCGAAGCCGCCGCGGCCGCCGGGTTGCGTGGCATTCTTGCCAAGACTGCGGTTGTAACGGATACCGGCGCTGGTGGTGTTCGATTGCCCCGTGGTGAGCAGGTGATAGTTGTAGCCGTTCACTGTGCTGCCCGCGGCAAGATTTGGCTCGGGGAAATACTTGAGCAGCGCGATGGCCTGCGGAGAGATGGATTGGCCCGCGGCGCCTGTGGGCGGAATCACGTTGGCCGTGCTGTTGTAAATGAATTGCTGGCCGGTGACGGGATTGTAGATCGCGGGCAATCCCGAAGCGGAGAAGTCGCCGCTGCGCTCTGCATCGGTGGGAAGGGTGGCGTAAAAGTCGTCGGGATTCGACGAGCGCGTGCCCGAAAGCGTGAGGAAGACCGTATCTTTGCCGCTGGGCTTGGTGAGGTGCGGAATGTACGGCGCGCTCATGAACGAAAGCATGAAGCGATTCGATCCATTCGCCGGCTGCGACTGCTCTTGGCCGAGCAAGGCGAACGGCTGTGCGTTGAAGTAGGAGGTGTTTCCATACCAGGCGATGGAGCCGTGGGGCTGTGCGGGATTGAAGCCGCGGAAGTTGCCTCGCCCACCACCGCCGCCTCCACCGCCACGCCCGCCGAAGCCGCCGCCTCCACCGCCAAAACCGCCTCCGCCAAAACCACCGCCGCCGAAGGCTCCGCCGAATCCTCCTCCACCGCCATACCCGCCAAACAAGCCACCCTGACCAGCGAAGTTGCCGCCTTGACCGGGACCGCCCTGACCGCCGGGACCGCCCTGCGGCCCCATGCCTGCATTGAGCCGGTCATCAGGATTCATGCCGGCATAAGCGCTCACCTGCCCGGCCTGGCCGGTAATGGCCACCGATTCGTCGCTGAAGTCGGAGTTGGCGGCAATGGAGGGTAGCGCCGCGCCGCTTTGGCCTTCGGTACCGGCTCCGGTGTCGGTATCGGCGCTCAACGCGCTCTCGAGGCTCACGTTTTCCGGGGCGTTGCCGGCCATTTGCCGCACACCCTGGCCCGTGGCGCCGGGGCGAGCCGCTTCACGCACCTGTTGCTGATCCGCTTCGGCCTGGCGCGAGGCCAGAGTAAGCTGGAAGTTTACGAGTTGGTCATGGGCGGTGGCGTTGAGGACCGCTTCCTGGGACTCTTGCGCGAAGGCCGCAAACTGAGTGCGGATCACATAGCGGCCGTTCTGGGGAATGCTCATCTGCCATGCACCGGTGATGTCGGTGGTGGTGGAATAGCGCTTGCCAGTGAGGGTGTTTTGCGCGGTGACGGTGACGCCGGGCAGCAGGATGTTGCCGCTTTTTACCGTGCCATGCAGCTTGCCGCCAGCGATAGTTGGGCTGGCGGCGGAGGCGTTCGCCTGCGGGGCAGCGGCGGGCCTTGATGCGGGCGCGGATGCGGGCGCGCCGGTTGGGGCCGGGGCTTGCGCCCCGACCGCAATACAGCCGGCCACAACAATCCCCGCCACTCCCGCACGCATCATTTTTGTGTTGTCCGGCTTCTCGTGCCTGTATTCAGTCTGACGATTCACGCACCGCGAAGGTTTACTGCAGGTGCAGTCCTCTGTGCCGGCGGACCCGCTACGCGGGAAGTTTGTGCAAATTGATACGCAGGGATATGCACGCGAAATTTTGGGCTTGCAATGCGCGGGGGCGCATGTTAACTATTAAGGCAATAATCTCCTGATTGCTACCAAGCCAGTAAACCTTGGACTGCATCGGACAGGAAGGGACAGGGATGAAGATCGGCACCACGATTCGCGCTTACCGGTTGCAGAAGGGGCTTTCACAAGGGGACATCGAAAAGAAAACCGGACTGCTGCGCTGTTATTTGTCGCGCGTGGAGAACGGCCACACCGTGCCCTCTCTGGACACACTCGCCAAGATCGCTCACGCCCTCGACCTTCCTATCGCGCAGTTCTTCGCCAGCGATACACTTTCACTCCAGATGAATACGCAGAACCTCTCTGACGACGAATTGCGTTTCCTCACGCAGATCCGCCGCTACTCTTCGAATTTGAACGAGAGCGATCGGAAACTGCTGATGGCCATGGTGAAGAAGTTCGCCGCCACGGCGACAAGATAGGCTCTTCCCTACCCCTGGACATGATCTTGGCAGATTCTGCAAACCCCGACTGCTGTTAAGACGGCGGAGCCGCTGGCGTTGCAACCGGAGAGTGCGGCGCAGCGGGCGGGCAGCGCTTGTAACGTATGGCATCGACGAGATCGATGCTCTCTTCGATGATTCTCTTCAATTCGGGATCGTTCATGTCCGGGAGTTCCTCGGGGGTTTTGGCAAGTTTAGTTAGAGTATAGGTTTTCACGCCGCAGATCTTTCCCTGAGAATCAAAAAACCAGCCCCCACCTTCGGTGGTGAAATAGCCTCCGAACCATCGTTGCTCGCCCACGACCTGGTTTCCTGACCAATATCCAAGATCTTTCGCGATTCCGCATTTTTCGCGAACCTCGGGGAGGCCGGTATCGAACGTGAGGTTGAGAAAAATCAGCTCCCGGCTGGCCGGTTGGGGAACCTGCTGCAAATAGAGGCTGCACTGCCATGCATCATCGACGTCGAGCCATGGAATGCTGAATGCCTCAATGAATCTCCCGCCTAAAACGCCGCTCGCATGACCGGTGTCGTACGCCAGTGACAGTCGGTAGCCTTGTTTGATGAGCAGCAGCGCACCTAGGTGGGGGAGGGGAGAAGACTCATCCGAGGGGCTGTTCCATTGCAATGAAGGATCGCTCCTTTCGATCTTCCAGCCCGCGGGAATCCGTAGTTTGATCTCGTCGTCCTCGAAAATCATCGGCACTGCGTGGACGGCATTGCTGTTCTGCGCGGGCGCTTTCGCCGGAAGAGCCTGTGCACGGCCAGCGAGAAGCCCTCCGCTTCCCACACCAAGGGCCGACAGCGCGAAAAGCGCTCTGACGAAGGCAGGAAACCACGTACTCTTTGCCATACTTCCCCCTCCATCCATCGCTTGCCCCGGAGGAGACACAACCGCAAAGCTGGTGTTTGCCTGCTATGTTACACGTCGTTGCCGAGCCGGAAAAACGGTTCCACTCCCTTGCCGCCACTCAGCAGGGCTTGCTCTTCGTGCGGTTCGAGCGGCCGGTAGTTCTCGGCCACGTCCATAGCCAGCCGGAAGAAGCGCTCGTCTCCGGGCGGAAGCGCGGCGGTGATAGGATGGCCCAGCGTCCAGCGCAGGCCGAGCGAAGCCTCATCGGGAAAACCCGCCGGCTGGTACCAGCACTTGGGCTCAGGATGATTGCGCCGCTGATCGGCCGGCCACACAGTTTTGGCCATGCTCTTCAGGCATAAAATGCCCGTCTGACCCGCCTGCGCGCGCTTCAGGATCTGCAAACCGAAATTTGCCTGGCTGACGAGCACCCAATTCAGCGGAAAGAGCACGGTGTCGAAGGGGTAGCGATCAAGAGCAGCGAGCGCGGTCTCGACGGAGTGGACGGAGAAGCCGATGTAACGGATTTTGCCTTCCTTCTTTGCCGCTTCAAAAGTTTCCATCGCGCCGCCCGGGCCCAATACCTTGTCGAGATCGGTCATCTTGGTGAGGGCGTGGAACTGGTAGAGGTCAAGGTGGTCGGTCTGCAGCAGGCGGAGCGAGTTTTCGAGGTCGGTGCGCGAATCGTCTTTCAAGCGGCCATCGGTTTTGCAGGCCAGAAAGCTCTTGTTGCGATAGGGCTTGAGAGCCGTTCCCAATCGCTCCTGTGCGTTACCGTAGCTAGGCGCGACATCGAAGTAGTTGATGCCGCGGTCGACGGCCTCAGCGACGATGTTGACGGCGGCGTTGGGCTCATCATTCATGACCACAATGCCGCCGAAGCCGATGATCGAAAGATGCTCGCCGGTCTTGCCGAGTGGGCGGCGAGCGATGGGCCGGGCGGGAGTTTTTGAATCTGACGCGCGCATGCGGGGCGTCGAGGCGACGGCTGCAGCGGTAATGGCGGCTTGCTTGAGGAAATTGCGGCGTTCCATGGTCTGCCTCCTGCGAGCGAGATGAGGTGAGCAGCGTTCGTGGCTATTCTCGCACGGAGTGCGACCGAGCGGCGAGGTCAGCCTTGCGGCGGCGCGATATGCGCCACATAGAAACCAAAGAGCACAAGCAGGATGACGGTCGCGGCGACGGCGAGGCGCATGCGCGTCTGAAACACACTGCGGGGCGAGCCGATACGCGGCACCAGAGGCACAGCAAAGAGCAGTCCACACAGGAAACCGCCGATGTGGGCCGAATTATCGATTTCCACGCCGGTGAATCCGCTGCCGAAATTGACGGAAAGGCCGATGACAAGGTTAATCGCGGCGAAATAAATTACCGACTTGCGCAGACGCTTGAGCTCGTACTGTGGAATGGGCAGGCGTTTGGATTTGAGCAGAATGATCAGCGCGCCGGCAATGCCGAAGACGGCTCCGGACGCTCCTGCTCCAGTAGCGAAAAACGGCGCGCCCGAACCGTCGTGAAGTGGTCGCACCCAGTTGTAGCAGGTGGAGAGAAGATTGCCGGCCGCGCCGGTAAGGATGTACACCGCGAACAAACCGAATGAGCCCATCAGCGGCTCGGCCAGCAGTCCCAGGTTCCACAGGCACCACATGTTGGTGGCCAGGTGAAGGATGCCGACATGCACGAACATGGCAGTGACAATGCGCCACCACTGCCCGTAGATCAGCACATTGCCGGCGTTATCTGCGCCCCAGTACTTGAGCTGGTCGACGGTGGGGCTCCACATGCTGACGCCACGCGCCACCATGAGGAGATAGACCGCGCAATTGATGCCCACCAGCAGATAGGTGGCCGGGGCGGAGGCCCAGCGGCGGCGCGGGCGGGGAGGCGGGGGCGGCGTCGATTGGCTCTGCGGAGGAAGAATCTCCGGCGGGGAGCTGGGGGGAAAACTTCCCATATTAACAACTCTAAAGCATCGGCGGTTGCGCTGCAGGGGGAGGAGCAGGACGATCACGTGAACGAAGAAATTGGGATTGAGCCGGTCGTCCGATTCATAATGCGGCGCGGAGCGTAGATGTAGTCTGGAGTTTGGTTCGGGGCGGTGACCGAGGTTGGTTAGGGTTCGCGCTTTCCCACATCTCAAAATCGAGATGTGGGGCACCCGCACGTTATCGAGATGTGGGGTACCTGAATGTTGTGGTCGACAAGCGGTCAAGAAACTTCATAGCGAACGAAATAGGAGAAGGATTGTGAGTACGGAGGCAAAGGCAAGTGGGAGCGGCGCGAAGACGATTCACCGCGCGTTGCTCAGTGTGACCGACAAAACGGGACTGGTGGAGTTTGCGCAGGCGCTGGCGGGCTTCGGTGTGGAGCTGATTTCGACGGGCGGCACTGCTCGGGCGCTGCGTGAGGCGGGACTCGCGGTCAAGGACATCAGCGACCTGACTGGCTTTCCCGAGATGCTCGACGGACGCGTGAAGACTCTGCATCCGCGCGTGCATGGCGGACTGCTCTATATCCGCGGCAACGCCGAGCACGAAGCGGCGGTGAAAGCGCACGGCATTGAGCCCATCGACATGGTGGTGGTGAATCTTTACGCCTTTGAGAAGACCGCGGCACAGTCCGGCGTAGCGTTCGGGCACCTGATCGAAAACATCGACATTGGCGGGCCGTCGATGGTGCGCTCGGCGGCGAAGAATTTTGAAGACGTGGCCATTGTGACGCGTGTGGCGGATTATCCCGCGCTTACAGAAGAGCTAAAAGCGAATGGCGGAGCGCTGACGCGCGCCACGCGCTGGCGGCTGGCGAAACAGGCCTTCGCGCTGACCTCTGCGTACGACGCGGCGATTGCGAGCACGCTCGAGCAGATTGCCGACGCGCCCGCGCCCGAGGCTCCCGCCGCATTCGACAATGCGTCGCTGCCAGCGACGCTGCGCATCAATATGCTAAAAGCAAATGCGCTTCGTTATGGCGAGAATCCTCATCAGCGCGCGGCCCTGTACGCCGATGGCTCCGGCCTCGGCATTGCGGGCGCGCACCAGTTGCAGGGCAAAGAGCTCAGCTTCAACAATCTTGTTGACCTGGATGCCTGCTGGGAGCTGGCGCAGGAGTTCCCATCCAGCGAGTCTGATCCAGCGGTCGTGGTCATTGTGAAGCACACCAATCCCTGCGGCGCGGCGACGGGCGCGACGATTCTCGAGGCGTATCAAAAGGCGCTAGCCGCCGATCCGGTGTCGGCCTTCGGCGGAGTGATCGGGATTAATCGCGAGGTGGATGGCGCGGCTGCGGAAGAGATGGCCAAGCTGTTCGTCGAAGCCATTGCGGCGCCCAAGTTTTCCAGCGATGCGCGGGAGCGCTTTGCGGCGAAGAAGAATCTGCGCCTGGTGGAAGTGAAGGCAGCGCCGGCGAAGCCAGTGGTCAAGCAAGTGTCTGGAGGGTTGCTGCTGCAGGACGCCGACAGGGCCCAGGTGACGGAGTCGGAGCTGAAAGTGGTGACGTGGCGGCCGCCCACGGCTGCAGAGCTGCGCAGCCTGCTCTTCGCGTGGCGCGTCTGCAAACACGTGAAATCGAACGCCATTGTGTACGCGCGCGACGGGCAGACGCTGGGCGTGGGGGCGGGGCAGATGAGCCGGGTGGACGCTGCAAAATTCGGCGCCATGAAGGCCGTGCTGCCGCTCAAGACTCAGGAGGGGGGCTGTGTGGCGGCGTCGGACGCGTTCTTTCCCTTCCCCGACGGACTTGAGGCCGTGGCCGAGGCTGGCGCCACGGCGGTAATCCAGCCGGGCGGCTCGGTGCGTGATGAAGAAGTGATTGCGGCGGCGGATAAACTGGGCCTGGCCATGGTCTTTACGGGGATTCGGCACTTCAGGCATTGATCGGAAACAAGCGGGGTCGGCCGGGCGGCCGGGCAGAAAGACTGCGCATGGCCGCAAGGACATGATTGGCGGCAATTTGCGGGAAATCACGGATTCCGCCGTGCAATCGCGACTATTGGCGCGTAAAATCGTCTGTAACGGTAGGTAGCGTTATCCGGGATTGCTGCCTGCGCCGCGCTTCCGGCTTTCGCGAGCGTCCGACACGCTTTGCCGGCTTGGGAACTCCCTACATGATGACAAAGATGACTGCATTTCCACTCCTTGGGCGCATGATTGCCCCCGTCGTTTTGCTCTTAATGCCCGCAGTAGCGGTTTGCGCGCAAAACGCCCCTGCCACCGGCACCCCGGCAACCCCGGCGAAGACACAACAGGCGCCACCGACCGACCCACCTACTTCGGCCGCCCCGGCAGCGGCCGCCCCCGCGAAGACGCCTGGAGCCGACACAGGCGCCACGCCGCCGAGCCACGCCACGGCCACTGCTGAGCCTAACCGCGCTCAGGCGTACTATCACCTGGCGTTGGCCGGCGTGTACGAGGATGACGCCATCTCCGATGGCCGCTCCGATCAGGTGAACAAGGCCATCGAGGAATACAAGCTGGCGCTCAACGCCGATCCCAATTCGGCGGAGCTGGCCGACGATCTCGCCGATCTCTATTTCCGCGTGGGCCGCGTGCACGATGCCGAGGTAACGGCGCGGATGCTGCTAAAGACATCGCCCGACGACATTAACGCGCACAAGCTGCTGGGACGGATTTACCTTCGCCAGCTGGGCGAGGGCGAACAGGCGAGCGCGGGAGCCACCGCGCCCGGCAATTCTCAGGGCAATTCTCAGGGCAATTCTCAGAACCAGGTGCTGGACGAGGCGATTGCGGAGTTCCAGAAGATTGTGGCCCTGCAACCGAAGAGCGTTGAAGATCACATGGTGCTGGGGCAGCTTTACACCGTGAAGCACCAGCCCGAGAAAGCAGAAGCGGAGTTCAAGACCGCACAGGCAATTGAGCCCGAGTCAGAGGACGTGGTG
>Ga0074046_10002853_pt1 | contig 14732 bp, 11 predicted proteins | sample BogForMeECP23OM3_FD_94441 | JGI IMG/M metagenome (GOLD analysis project Ga0074046, IMG submission 94441) | Bog forest soil microbial communities from Calvert Island, British Columbia, Canada - Bog Forest MetaG ECP23OM3 | ecosystem: Environmental > Terrestrial > Soil > Wetlands ...
GGCCAGTTGCGGCGGACTTCCTCGATCCTGGCGAGGTCGCATTCGACGACCAGCGTCTCCTCGCCGGTGGTGCTGGCGCGCGCGATGACCTCGCCCGATGGATCGGCGACGAATGAAGCGCCCCAGAACTCGAGTTCACCCTCGACGCCGACGCGATTGACGGCGGCGACGAAGACGCCGTTGGCGATGGCGTGGCTGCGCTGGATCGTCTCCCAGGCGTTTTGCTGTTGGGGACGGACTTTTTCCGGCTCGCCATGCCACCATCCGATCGCGGTCGGATAGAACAGGATCTGCGCGCCCGCCATCGCGGTGAGCCGTGCGGCTTCGGGGAACCATTGATCCCAGCATACGAGCACGCCGAGCGGCCCGCGCGAGGTGGGGTGCGCGACGAAATCGAGATCGCCGGGGGTGAAATAAAATTTTTCGTAATAGCGGGGATCGTCGGGGATATGCATCTTGCGGTAGCGGCCGACGATTTTCCCGGCCTCATCGATGACGGCGGCAGCGTTGTAATAGACGCCCGCCGCGCGGCGCTCGAAGATCGACGCGACGATGATAATTTTCCGCGCGTTGGCCACGGCGCCGAGCGCTTCGGTGGTGGGGCCGGGAATCGGTTCGGCGAGATCGAAAAATTTCGGGTCCTCGGTCTGACACGGGTAGTGCGCGCCGAACAGCTCCTGGGTGCAGACGATTTGCGCGCCGCGCCGGGCGGCCTCCTCGATTTTGGCGATTGCCTTGTCGAGATTGAGGCGCGGCTCGGGCGCACAGCTCATCTGGATGAGGCCAATGGCGACCTTGTCGGCGCGCGATCCCATGACAATATTGTGATAGCAACCGGGCGCGGCGCACGCCATCCACCCTTAGCGTCCTGCCTCAGCGTCTTGCGACGCTCGAAGACTCGCGTCGTTGCAGCACAATCGAGTTACGTCGGGCACGAAACATTTTCGCCATCAGCGGTTGCATGGGCGCCGCTGTGATATTCTAATAGGACGCGCAAACGGAACGCGCGCTGGAGCAATTTATCGGGACTGCCCGCCGCTGATAGCCGGGTCCTGCGCAAGGGAAGACCGCGAACCCCGCCAGGTCCGGAAGGAAGCAACGGTACCGGCTGCCACCCTGTGCCGCAGGGGTGCCTGGCTATCATTCGACGGGCAGTTCCAGTGCAAAAAGATTTCGCGATGGCCGAATCCCTGACGACACATCTCGTACTGGCGCGCAAATGGCGGCCAGAGCGCTTCTCGGAGCTGGTGGGCCAGGAGCACGTGACGCGCACGCTCGGCGAAGCGCTGAAGCGGGGCCGAATAGCGCACGCGTTTCTGTTCACCGGGATTCGCGGCGTCGGCAAGACCACGGCGGCGCGAATTCTGGCGCGATGCCTCAATTGCGAGAAAGGTCCGACCGCGGAGCCGTGCGGCGAATGCGCGGCGTGCGTGGAGATTCGCGGCGGCCGCTCGCTCGACGTCAGCGAGATCGACGGCGCCACCTACCGCAAGATCGAGGACGCGCGCGCGATAATCGAAAACCTGAGCTACCGCCCGGCGCGCGACCGCTTCAAGATTTACATTATCGACGAGGCGCATCAGCTGACCGATTCGGCCTTCAACGCGCTGCTCAAGACGCTCGAGGAGCCGCCGCCGCACGTCAAGTTTATCCTCGCGACGACCGAGCCGCAGAAGATGCCGGAGACGATCCTGTCGCGCCTGCAGCGCTACGACTTTCGGCGCATCCCGTACCTGACGATTCTCGAGCGGCTGAAGGATCTCGCACGGCGCGAAGGACTCGAGGCCGAGGAGAGCGCGCTGCGGCTGCTCGCGCGCGAGGCCGGCGGCAGCATGCGCGATGCGGAGCGGATGCTCGAGACCGCGATGGCAACCGCATCGGCGCCAGCGCAGGTGACGGAGGCCGAGGTGGCATCGTCGCTCGGCGTCGCGAGCCGGACTACGGTTTTGAAACTGGCCGGCGCGATTTTGGAGAAGAACGCGGCCGCAGCGCTGGCGCACGTGCGTGAGCTTAAGAGCCGCGGCGCAAACCTTGAATCGCTGGGGCGCGATTTGCTCGAAACGTTCAGAAATCTCGCGGTCGCGAAACTTCCCGCCAGCGACGCGGATAGCCCGCTCGACGATATTCCCGATCACGAAGTGACGGAGCTCAAGCGGCTGGCCGCGGGCGCGAGTTCGCGCGACATCATGCGCCTGTTTCGCCTGATGGCTGATTCGCAGGAACAGATTCTTCGCTCGCCGTACCCCGACCTGCTGCTCGAAATGGCGGTGGTACGGATGGCGTCGCTGGCGGCGGTGATCGACGCCGACGAATTGCTGCGTGCGATCGGCGCGGACAAGACTGCGGCGCCGCCAGCCTCGGGGACTCCACCGGCGACGTCCGGCGGCGGCTTAAGCAGCCGGGGTGCGGCGAAGCCGCAGGCCGCATCGAAGGAACAATCCAGCGGTGCGCGGCGGCTGCGCGTCGAGGGCGAAGTCAAGGCCGATGCGCCGCTGCGCCATGAGTTTCAAGACGACCGCCCGCGCGAACTTCCCGAGCTGCGCGATTTCATCCGGGGCCGGCGCGCCGCGCTGGCCGGTTTCATGGAGCAGGGTGCGGGACTGGTGCTCGACGGCGACCTGCTGACGGTCACGGCGCGAAACGACATTTACGTCCGCTATCTCAACGACAACAAGCTGGTGATTGCGGAGCTTGCGAGCGAGCATCTGGGCCGCGCGATTCGAGTCGAGCTTTCGACCAACGGGGCGGCGAAGCTTGGCTCTGCCGGCCGCGCTACGATCCCGCTCGGCGGCAACGGCCGGACGGGAGAATTGCCGTCTGCGGCGGCGGATACAACTAATCCGGTTGCCGCGGAGAACGCGCAAAAAGAGCCGGCGCCATCGAAGCCGGTTGAATCAACCAGAGAACTCGCGCCGGCGCCGCCGGCGATGAATGCTCGGCTCCGCGCAGCGACACCCGAGGAACGGCAAGCGGTGCTTGCGGATCCCGCAGTGCGAAGAGTGTTCGATACGCTGGACGCGCGGCTGGTGGAACTGAGAATACCGAATCTCGCGCCGGCTTCGACGAAGGAAGGCGCGGCCCTGAATCAAAGCAGTACGCCGCAAAGGGGAGCCCGCGGCAAGGAGCAATCAGAGTGGCAGAAATAGATTTGTCGGCATTGATGCAGCAGGCGCAAGAGCTGCAGTCGCGAATGAAGGAGATGCAGGACACGGCGTCAGCCAAAACCGTTGAGGCTCAATCGGGCGGCGGGATGGTGCGCGTGGTGGTGGACGGCTCGCTGCGCCTGCGCAAAATAGAAATCGACGCCGCGATCGTCGCGGCCAATGACAAGTCGATGCTCGAAGACCTGATCCTGGTCGCCGTTAACGACGGTATGGCGCGCGCGCAGAGGATGCTCGCCGACGAGATGGGCAAGCTCGGTCCGCTCCAGGGTCTGCAGATCCCCGGCTTCGGCGCCGAATGACGGAGCGCGAGATGCCGGAAAACCTGAAGCGGCGGGACGGACTGCCTCCTGCGATGACGCGGCTTGTCAAAGAACTGTCGCGGCTGCCCGGGATCGGCGAGAAGACCGCAGCGCGGCTGGTGTTCAATCTGCTCAATCGGCCGCGCGACCAGGTGATCGCGCTGGCCGAAGCGCTGCTCGAAATGAAAGAGCGTGTCGGTCTGTGCTCGGGATGCTTCGGGCTGTCGGACCATCCACGCTGTCAGATTTGCGACGACGAGGGGCGGGAACGGGAAGTGATTTGCGTCGTGGAAGGGCCGGCGGACTTAATGGCTATCGAGCGGGCGCGCAGTTTTGGCGGGGTGTATCACGTGCTCAATGGCGCGCTCGCGCCGTTGGACGGCATCGGCCCCGACGACATCAAGATGAAGGAACTGATTGCGCGCGTGAGTCCGCCCGCGGTCGTTCGCGAGGTGATAATCGCGACCAATGCGACCGTCGAGGGCGAGGCGACCGCGCTTTACATCGCACGCGCACTGAAACCGCTCGGCGTGAAGACGACGCGGCTGGCGCGCGGACTGCCGGCGGGCGGCGACCTCGAATACAGCGATTCTGCGACTCTGACCAGTGCGCTTAGCGGCCGCCGCGAACTCTAGCCCGCGTGCAAATGATCTTCGGCCATTCTATCAGGGCAGGAACCGCGGCGCGGGCGCGACGGCAAGCGTGGCTCGGCGCGTGCGTGGCGATATTGGCGATAGCACTGTCGGCGTGCGGTCCGTCAAAGCCGTTGACGCCGGCAGAGAGGGGGCGAATCGTTTACGTCACCACCTGCATGGTTTGCCATAACCGCGATCCCAACCTGGCCGGCAGCAAGGGACCGCCGATCGCGGGTTCGTCGCGCGAGTTGGTTGCCGATCGCATTCTGTATCTCAAGTATCCGCCCGGGTACAAACCCAAGCGCACCACGCATAACATGCGTGCGCAGCCTCAGCTTAAGAATAAGATCGACGACATTGTGGCTTTTCTGGCCGAGGCGGCGAAGAAGACTGAGGCGGCGAAGAACCAGCCGGTGAAGGCCGACGCAGAGAAGAACGAGGCGGCAAAGAGCGACGCAGCGAAGAACGAGGCGCCGAAGAAGAAATGAAGCAGCCGCGGGTGGCGCTAATTCCGAATCGGGCGTAAGATTATTTTCCCAATTTCGGGATCGATTTTTTACCCGCAACCGGGTGGCGGCGCATCGCATTTCGCGTCCGCGCCCGAAAGGATATTTCACCATGGCTTTTGAACTTCCGAACCTCCCATACAGTTTGGACGCGCTGAAACCCCACATCTCCGCCGAGACGCTCGAGTATCACCACGGCAAACATCACAAGGCCTACGTCACCAAGCTCAACGAACTGGTCGTGGGCAGCAAATTCGCGAGCGCTTCGCTCGAAGAGATTGTGAAGACGGCGGAACCGGGGCCGCTGTGCAACAGCGCGGGACAGCATTGGAATCATTCCTTTTACTGGAAATCCTTGAGTCCGAAAGGCGGCGGCGAACCAAAGGGACCAGTCGCCGATGCGATCAAGAAAGACTTCGGCAATTTTGATGCGTTCAAGGAAAAATTCAGCGAGCTTGCCGCCGGTCACTTCGGCAGCGGATGGGCATGGCTGGTGCGCGCGAAGGACCGCTCGTTGCAAGTCGTCGCGACCCATGACGCGGGATGCCCGATACGCCAGGATCAGACGCCGATAATCACCTGCGACGTTTGGGAGCATGCGTACTACATTGACTATCGCAACGCGCGCCCCAAGTACGTCGAGGCGTGGTGGGAGCTGGTCAACTGGGATTTCGCCAACGCGAATCTCAAGTAGTCAGCAGTCGCGACGATCAAATCTCGGGCTTGGGCGAAGGTGTGTGGCTGATTGTCGTTGATCGGTGTTTATTTAGGCCTTGACGGCGCCACTTGGATGTTGGTAGTGTCCGTTCACCTTCAGGGAACTCGCGCTATCAGGTAGTTCATTTCGTTCCAGACCGCGAAGAGGAGTGCCCCGGAAAGCCTGAAACCTTGCTGAGGTTTCAGGCTTTCTGTGTTTTTTCTCTTCGGGAATTTCTATCCATCTGGTTACCCTGAAACCCAGGGATCATCGATTCGAATGTCTATCGGACAACTAAAGCGGCTAACTTGAAAGCAAGCAGAATAGGACGTGCGGCAACCTACGCGGCGATTGCCGTGGTTCTGACGATGTTTTCGGCAGGTCGCGCGTCCGCTCAGGATAGTTGGGCGACTGTGGCCTCGGATCCGAATCCCCAAGTCAGTGTCGCCAGCGGCGAGATCAGCGGGCTCATCTACGTGTATGGGTACGACGCCGGCGGCCCTCTGCTGAGCATCTACAACCCAACAACGGATTCGTGGACAACCGGGGCGGCGCCGAGTCTCACTCGCGCGTACGTAAGCGCCGGCATCATCAGCGGCCTGATGTACGTGGTCGGCGGCTGCATAAACTCGGACTGCAGAATCGGCGTCACGAACGCGCTTGAAATCTACGACCCGGTTGCCAACACGTGGTCGACCGGGGCATCCATGGTGACGGCGCGCTATGGAGCCGCGGCGGGTGTCATCGGGGGCAAGCTGTACGTCAGCGGCGGAACGACGGCATGTCCACCATGCGTTAACACGAACACAACTGAGATTTACGCCCCGACCACGAACAGCTGGACAACGGGCGCCTCAATCCCAATTTCGTGCGACCTCATGACGGGCGCTGTCGCCGGTGGACTGCTCTACGCCATCGGCGGCTACGAACGGGGCTCCGTCAACGCCGTAATCGGTAACCTGCAAGTGTACGACCCTACTGCCGACAGTTGGTCGACGCGTTCGGCGATGCCGACCTCGCGGGATGCGGCGGCCGCCGGTGTGATCAATGGAGACATCTATGTGGTCGGGGGAAGCAGCACGCTCGACCTGGCAATCAATGAAAGCTATGACCCTTCGGGCGATACGTGGACTGAGCGCACGCCGATGCCCACCGCTCGGAACGCCGCCGCCGGAAGTGTCGTCAACTCGAAACTATATGTGATCGACGGCAGCAACGGGGGCGCGCTCGGGACGAACGAAGAGTACACGGCGGTCTCGCCCTCCCCGACCCGTACTCCAACCGCCACTGCAACCGCCACCTCAACGGGCCTAGCCCGGACAGCTACTCCCAGCGCGACACCAACTACCACCTCGACGGCAACCGGCACGGCCACCGCGTCGCCAACTGCGACTTCCACCGCAACGCCAACGGCTACGGCAACCGCCACCGCGACGGCGACGGCTTCCCCCACGCCGACGGCGACCGCCACGGCCAGCGCGACGCCGACTCCAACCATCACGCCAACGGCCACGCCAACCCCGGTGCAAGCCGCGCTCAAGGCCGAGCCGCAGGTGATTAAATTCGGCAAGGTCTTCGTTGGTGTGACCAGCAATCCCAAAAAGCTCGCGCTCATCGACCTGAAGAACAAGAAGCAAGACGCGCCCATCACGATCAACTCGATTCAGCCCACCACCAGCGAGTTCTCCGCCGCGCAGAACTGCCTGGGTCAGCTCGCCGCGGGCGCCAAGTGCGAGGTAGCAATCACCTTCACCCCCGCCGGCGTCGGCCTTCGCACCGCGAAGCTCCTCATCGCCAGCAACGCGACCAATCCGTCGCTTTCGGTAACACTTGAGGGCACCGGCAAAGCCCGAAAGGTCACCCCGACCCCGACCCCAACTTCGACGCCTACCGCGACGCCGACCACGATCGCCTCGCCGACTCCAACTTCCACGGTGACGGGCACACCGCCGACACCCACCGCCACTCCGACGCGTACTGCGACAATCACCGCGACTCCGACGGTTACTGCGACACGCTCCGCAACTCCGACGCGCACCCCGACGCAGACGCCCACCTCGACTCCGACGCCCATATCGATTGGCGTGAACGGCTGCAAGGTGTCCTATCTGACCGGAGGTGCAGATTGCTCAGTTTCCGGCACTCCCGGCTTCGACACTTGTACCGGTAGCGTCAAGGTCGATGTCAAATGCGCTATTACAAGCGGCGCCCTCGTTGTGACCCTGGGAAGCAATAGCGACTTTATTGTCTGCAATAGTACGGTTACTCCGGGGAGTGTTCCGGGCACGATCACCGTTCCGTGCACTGATCAACCGATTGTTCAAGGAGATTGCCCGCCCGGAGACCTCATCGTTGTGGGCGACGACAATACACTCACGATCGGAGAGGGCACCGTGCCGTTTGCTTGGACCTGCGAACCGGGCGCCTAAACACCGTGCTCGCAATGCCCAAGGCGATGCACGAAAATTGGGCCAGGCCGGCGGGTATCGCGAGACCGATCGTTTATCTGCGCCAAGACGATCGCCGCGTCACGTCGGGCTTGGTCCAAATAAGGCGCACGGAATGCGAAACCGCGAGTCGATCTCATCTTTGCGTGCGAACAGGATCTCGTCCTCTAATCTCGATAGTGCGTTGGACCAGCCGTAGAATTGTATCCTGGAGAACTCGCTGACTCTGACGGCGTCAACTGTCACCATCCGATTGGCGCAACCGGACACACCCTTAACTCGCTGCTGCGAGGAGTGCAATTTATCTTCGGCAGCCGCTCGCGAATTTCGCGCGGCATCCGGACTTCGTTGCATTAGCGGTGGCTCGATCTTTGCGTGCCGATCATTAGAAAGAATTAACGAGTGACTAAGGTGCCGCATCAGCGGTGACGCGCCTTGAGTGAGGGACTCATGCCATGACGACTCCCTTGACGACTCCTGTTCGTATGATCGCGTCACTGTGCCCATCGATCCCTCTGGCCCTCGAAGTGTACTCCCGGTTCCGTGAACCAAAGCAGGTGACTTGCCCAGAAAACGGCGAGCTTGCGATGGTTCAGGTGGACCCGAAGATGGCCGCGGCAACCGCCGTGGTGGGAGTGCCCGAGCTTCGAATCATTCGCTGCACGCAGTGGCCTTGCGCCTGTGGTCGAGGCTGTCTGGGCGAGCTCTGTAATCACGGCCCAGCGTAACGATTGGCCAAGATAACTTGGCGAGCGCTTTGGAGGCGTGAGAGCAATGTCTGAAAAGTCTATCGAAATTGAAAAGCTGAGCCATCGGCTCACTGGTCAGGACGCCTCATTCATTTACGGCGAGTCGCGCAACGGGCCGCTGCATGTCGGCTCGTTCTCGTTCTTCGAGGACCAGATCACGTATCCGGAGTTGATTCGGCACTTCGAGAGCAAGCTGCATCTGGTTCCTCGTTACCGTCAGCGCCTGGTCCCGGTACCTTTCAACCTTAATCACGCAACGTTCGAGGACGCCCCCGATTTCAAGATCGAGAATCACGTCAAGTTTCATCAATTGCCGGCCGATACTTCCGAAGCGCAGCTAATCGAGGCGGGCCTGGCGGTCTTCCGCAAACCGCTGGATCGCAAGCGGCCACTGTGGGAGGTGCACCTGTTCAACGGCTTAAAGGGCAATCGCTCCGTCATCATGTGGTCGATTCACCATTGCCTGGTCGATGGCGTGTCAGGAATGGAGCTTTTGAACGTGGTCATGGATTTCCGGCCGGACCCACCGGCGACAGAATCGAATGTTGAGCCATGGTCTCCAAAACCTCTCCCGGGCCCGCTGCGACAAATGATCGGCGCCACGCTCGACCGCGCGCAGGAGCAGGTCGACTCGATGCGCCGCCTGAGTCAAGCGGCTTCGAACTTTCGGTCGTCAGTCAAGGAACTCGGATCGGATGCCGGCACGCTTGCCAGGTTGGCCGGGCAGATGATGCGACCGATCGCGGCTACGCCATGGAACGCCGGCCTGGTAAGCCAGGAGCGGACGCTGGCCTGGCTGCGCACGTCGTTTGCAGATTTCCGGGCGATTCGCGCCGCCTTCGGCGGTACCATCAACGATGTCGTGCTGACGATGCTTAGCGAGGGAGCCGCGCGCTACCTCCGTGATCATGGCGGGCAGCCGGGCGCGCCGCTGCGAATCGGATGCCCGGTCAACGTGAGACGTGACGACGAAAGCGGGTCGCTGGGGAATCGGGTGTCGATGATGTTCCCCGAACTACCCGCAGAACCGATGGATCCGGTGGCCAGGCTGAAACTCGCCACTGCGGAGACCCAAAGGATCAAGGAAGCCGGGGAGCCGCAGGCGCTCGAAAGATTGATGAGTAATGGCGCGAGCGCCTCGCCGCCATTTGTCGCGATGCTCGCCGGAATTGCGACCACGGCCATGGACACCGCAGTGTCGTTGCAGCGAATCTTGCCGTCATGGGCCAGACCCGCGGCGCAGCCGCTGGGAATAAACTTCATCGCCACCAATGTTCCCGGCTCACAGGTGCCGCTCTATCTCGCCGGCCATCGGATGGTCGACTACATCGGCCTGCTTCCGCTGGGCGGCAATCTCGGATTCGGCGTGCCGATCGTCGGCTATAACCAGGCTCTCTATTTCACGATGATGGCTGAGCCCAATCTGATGCCCGATCCCGATCGCATGAAGTCGCTGGTGGAGGAGGTCTTCGAGGAACTCAAGCGGGCCGCCGTTGCCCAGAGCGTGCCTGCGGCAGCGCAGCCGCCTCGTGTGCAGCCACCGCGTGTGGAGTTACCGAACTACGTGGGCACGCCGCCCGCGAGTGTCAGTGACTCTCCACATCCAGGGATGGTCTCATTGAACGCCCGCTGATCGGCGCCGCGTTCACCGGAAGTCGGGGATTGCTCGAAGCAATGACAGGGAGTCACGTCAAAGTATCAAGCGCCAGAGATTGAGACTGTTTGGAGCCAGCCATGAAGCAGTTCACCGTCGGTCATCGCTGCAACTTTTGTGGACAGGAGATAGCGTCTCTGCTGCCCGACTCACCCACCGAGGGGTTCGGCGTGCTTTTCCAGCAACGCACCTTTCTCGAGCTGCGCTCGGCAGAGATTCGCGATCCGTCGCGGCAGGTCGCGGAGTACTGCTACTGCTCCGATTACTGCGCGCGAGATGATCTCGACGTACGCATCAGTCAGCGAGAGGAGCAAATGCGGCAGCATTCCAACGCCGGTAAGCTCAGTTTTGGGATTCGCGTCGTGGCCTGATCGAGCTCAGACAGGCGCATAATTCTCGGTGAAAAACTCGCGGAATATCGGACGCGCGTAAGGGCGCGCGCCGGATTCAATTCTTCGCGGCCGCGGCGCGTGAATCCGCCAATCGGAGCCGCGGTCTATGCGGCATCGCGAGCCGATCCGCGATCACGCGGTACACATCGGCGTTCAATGCCATCCCGACGTGACTGCCCATCACCTCGACGTTTTCCACCGTCGGCGCGCCGCTCAAATCGACACAGCTTTCCCAGTGCACGACACCGTCGCTGCGCGAGTACACGTGCGTGGCTGGAACGTGCGCTGGCGATTCGTCGCTCAACATCATTCCGCACTGGCACGACTCACTGAGGCATCCGTCAGCCTTGCCGCGAAGTGCGGCCATCGATCGCGCAACCGCCTGCACGGCAATGTTGGCCGCGTGGCGCGGTTGCCTGAGGGGTGATCCAAGCGAGATCACCCGCTCGACCATTTTGGGCTGCTCGCGGGCAATCTCGCGCGCGTAAACGCCGCCGAGACTCTGGCCGATCACAACGATCGGCTGCTCGAATTTCTCATGGGCCAGAGCGATCCGTGAGTTCAATTTCCGCATCGTTTCGCGCGGGCACTCGGAGTTCGACCAGATTCCCGCATAGACTGCGCGATGGCCGAGCCATCGGCAAAAATTCGCCAACGGCGCAAGCGTCACATCGCCAGCCATGAAACCCGGAATAAGCATGACGACTTTGCTGTTGCCCGGCTGTACGTGCGGCCAGGGATGGGCGAGCGCGCCGAGCCAATAAATGGTGGCCTCGAGCGGAACTCGTAACTCGCCCAAGGCGTTGAGCAGCGAGGGGCGGCTGGGTTGTAGGGCGATTCGAGAAGAAGCTTGCGCGCTACTTGGAGTCATACGTCTCCTTTGTTAGGCAGTTCGCGCAGGCACCGTCTTCATCGGCAGGCGCATGCAGGGCGAAACCGCAACCTCGTCATCCCATTCATCCTGGAAGTGAACATAACCATTTTTGACCAGTTACGCAATGATTTCTAATGCAAAATTTGATGATTTCGTAAGCATCGGTGCTTTACGGCGTCTAATGGCTTGCACACTGACGCGGCAACCGTCCGCGTAAGCGTGAAAGGAGCCGTCAATGCTTGCGAATGCACTGTTCAAATCCACGCCAACGCCGACGCGTCGCCTCGTCGCGCACGACCGAATGTGCCGCGATTTTCACCATGAACGCGGCGTGTCGTGCGCGTGTCGTGCGTTGGAGAGAGCTCAACGGTTACGCGCAATTGGATTTCTTGAACGCTGGCCGGTCTGCTAGTCTAGCCGACTCAAATCCCGGTTGTTCTTTGAGGCACAAATGGAGTTTGGAATACAGCTTGGCAATTTGGAGCCCGCCCAGTATCGGGCCAACGCGCAAACCGCTGAGGCGCTCGGCTACAACCTGATCGTCTTTCCCGACCATCTTGTTAACGAAGGTCCGGAGCGGCAATACGATCCGACGTCGAAGGCCTACGACCATATCGTGATGGCCGCCGCTGTAATCGAAGCCACCAAAAAAATCCGCGTCGGCCATCTCGTGCTGTGCAATCTGTTTCGTCATCCTGCGATCACGGCACAAAGCCTGATGACGCTGGACCGGCTGAGCGGCGGCCGGCTGGTCGCGGGACTCGGCTCGGGATGGACTGAGACGGAATTCAAGATGACCGGGATTCCGTTTCCGCCTATCACCGAGCGGCTGCGGATGCTCGACGAAGCGATCAGCTGCATCTTGTCGCTGTGGAAGAACGAGCGCACGAATTTCGACGGCGAGTTCTACCATTTCAAGGATGCGATCCAGTGGCCGAAGCCTATCCAGCAGCCGCATCCGCCGATAATCGTCGGCGGCGGAGGCAAAGGCCTGCTGCGGCTGGCAGCCAAGTACGCGGACTACGTCAACATCATTCCGGATGCGGGCAAGCGCGGACATATCTCGATGGAGGTCGTGAAGCGCACGACCGACCAATCGTTCCGCGAGAAGGTGCGCTTCGTCCGCGACGAAGCCAAGCGGTTGGGCCGCAAAGCTGACGCCGTCCGCATCAGCAACTTCATTTTCTCGACGATTATCTCGGACTCGCGCGAAGCCACCCGCAAGACCGCCGAGATGATGGCGCCGATGTTCGGCCAGACTGCCGACGAGATACTGGCTTCGCCGATGACGCTGATCGGAACGGCGGAGGAATGCATCGTCGAGCTGAAGCGGCGCGCGAAGGACTGGGGCACATCGCAGGTTATCTTTACCGGCGAGGTCGGGCAGGACGAAAAGCTGATCCGCAACCTGCATGAGAAGGTCCTCGCGCACGTGTGAGCAAGCGACGTTCTAGATGCTGTAGCTGATTGCGTGCTTGCGCTTTTCCGATAGCGCTTGCAGCGTCACTCGGCGCAGGATGCCGTTGACGCAGTCGCGAACCTCGCTCCATACGTCGCGCATCGCGCACGACTGATCGCGCGAGCACATCGACGAACTTTCCTCGAGGCATTCAACCGGGGTGTAGTCGCCCTCGATTATTTCCACCACGTCCGCCATCGTGATTCGCGCCGGCGGCCTGGCCAGCATATATCCGCCGCTGGGCCCTTTCTGGCTGGCGACCAGACCGCCGCGCTTGAGTTCGATCAGGAGCCGGCGCAGGTAGTTTTCGGGGATGTTCTGGGCCACCGCTATTTCCTCGACTCGAACCGGCAAAGTGGTAGGATAACGGTCCGCCAGTAGCAGCAGGGCCTTCAGGGAGTAGTCAACGCCGACGCCGAACTTCATTTTTTTCCAGAGCTTCCCCGCCTATTGTTAGCATAATCGATCAGTATGGGGAATAGGCGACTGGCTTAGTCATCTACTTAGTTGACTAAATCAGTAACCTAAGTTATCTTTTGTGTCAGCAGGAGATTCGATCAGTGCCGAAGAGAGAGCCGCCGGCTTGGGAAATGGTCTTGAAGCGCAATTCAGTCGAGCGCCTCAAGCACGAGATGTTTCCGACTGAGCTGGCGGGTCAATGGGACCGGCTGGCGCAGACCTCGTATGAAAAACTTCCCGAAGAAGACATCGTGCGGCTCCAGTGGTTCGGCATGTACCACGACAAGCCGAAGATCGGAACGTTCATGATGCGGGTGAAAATCCCCAGCGGCATCCTCAGCGCCGAGGGACTGCGGGTAATCGGTGAAATCTCCGAGACCTACGGGCGCGACCAGGGCGAGCTGACCACGCGCCAGAATTTCCAGCTTCATTACATCACGCTCGACAAGTTCCCCGAGATTCTGGGGAAGCTCAAGAGCGCCGGGCTGACGACGATGGGCGGATGCGGCGACGTGGTGCGCAACATCACGGGATGCCCGGTCGCGGGCGTGGATCGGGACGAAGTTTTCGACGTGACGCCGCTGGTCGCCGAGGCCGCGGGATTTTTCTTCGGCAATCGCGAGTACTCGGACCTGCCGCGCAAGCACAAGATATCGATCGCCGCATGCCAGCATCAGTGCAACGCTCCCGAGATCAACTGCGTCGCGCTGGTCGGGATGCTCAACGGCGGGCGCGAGGGCTTTGCGGTGCGCGTCGGCGGCGGACAGTCGTCCACGCCGCGCCTGTCGCGGCATCTGGGCGTGTTCATCACGCGCGAGCAGGCGATGCCGGTGATGCGCGCGATCATCGACGTGTGGCAGGGGACCACCGAGTACCGAATCTCGCGCGTCAAGGCGCGGCTCAAGTTCATGATCGACGATTACGGGCCGGAGGAATTTCGCCGGCTGGTCGAAGCGCGGCTCGGCTTCGCGCTCGAGAATCTCGCCGTCATGCCGATCCCCGAGACCGAGAGCGATCACATGGGCATCCGCGAGCAGCAACAGCCCGGGCTCAACTACGTTGGCTTTCCGGTTTACCTGGGTCTGATGAGCGGGCGGCAGATGCGCGAGATTGCGGCGCTCACGGCCTCGTTCGGCGGCGACATCCGTCTTACGCGCCGCCAGAATTTCATCATCACCGGGATTCCGAGCGCGCAGCTCGACGACGTTATCGCGCAAGTTGGCGCGATCGGTTTCCCGCTGGATGCGAACGGCCTCTACGCGTCGTCGATCGGATGCATCGGCGATCCGCATTGCAACTACGCCGTCACTCCGACCAAGACCAAGCTCGCGACAATCATCGAGCGGCTGGTGAATCAGTTCGGCGAGCAGGTCGGCGGTCTCAAGCTGAATCTCGAC
>Ga0074046_10002854_pt1 | contig 14730 bp, 18 predicted proteins | sample BogForMeECP23OM3_FD_94441 | JGI IMG/M metagenome (GOLD analysis project Ga0074046, IMG submission 94441) | Bog forest soil microbial communities from Calvert Island, British Columbia, Canada - Bog Forest MetaG ECP23OM3 | ecosystem: Environmental > Terrestrial > Soil > Wetlands ...
ATCCGCTCCGATTGCTGGATAACGATCTCGCCGGCGAACAGCTCGAACCTGCCGCGCTCCTTGCCTTCCGACCAAGCGAGAAATTCGTCCACCGTAATCGCGGGCTTCGAAGCGGTTTTCATGTCATTATCATAAACGAGAAGCCTCGCAAAACCAAGGGGCTCGACGCCATGGAGCCGTTTGAATGACCGGCTTTGAGCTTACGTGTGCGAAGGGCGAAAACATGCTAATCGATGCTTTGTTTTCGCAGAGTTTTATCGCAAAACCGGGAAGGCCACTTTTGCGAACTCTGCCTAGCTTGAGAAAAAAAATGGACGGTACATGGATCGATCGGTTTCCGGCCCTCAAACAGTTGCCGCAGGTTGTACGCCAGCGCCTGGAAGCGGAAAGCCGGATCGTGGCGCTGCCCGGGGGAACGCGCATCTTCGGAGCGGGCCAATCGCCCGCGAATTTCTTGCTGCTGCTCGAAGGCTCGATCCGCGTGCAGCAAGTTTCCGAAAGCGGACGCGAGATCGTCCTCTACCGCGTCGCCTCTGGAGAAAGCTGCGCGCTCACAACCGCCTGTCTTATGGGCCACGACCATTATCAGGGCGAGGGCATCGCGGAGACGCCGATTGAAGCCGTTGCGATCCCGCGCGACACATTCGACGATCTGATCGCGAATTCCTCCGTGTTCCGCCGCTTCGTATTCAACGCCTTCAGTGCGCGCATCACCGATCTGTTCCGCATCATCGATGAAATTGCCTTCGCGCGCATCGATGTGAGGCTCGCGCAGAAACTTTTGCAGCTCAAAAACGCAAAAGGCGAGATCGAGGGGACACACCAGCAGCTCGCCGTCGAGCTCGGCACCGCGCGCGAGGTGGTCAGCAGGCATTTAAATGAATTTCAGCGGCGCGGCTGGCTTAAAAGCGCACGCGGCGTGATCACGATCGTACAGGAAAGCGCCTTTCAAGACCTTGTACGGGCAGGCTAATAATTCCGGCAGTTCCGTGACAAAGTTACAGACGGATTGCCGCACCGAGGTTAATCTTCCATTATCGAACCAGGAGGAATTGCCATGGGCAAGAATGTTGGAGTTATAGATCGCATCCTGAGGATCATCGTAGGGGGTGTGCTTATCGCTTGGGCCTATATGCATCCAGACGCGTGGTGGGCATGGATTGGTGTCGTTCCCGTTCTGACGGGGCTTATCGGCTATTGCCCTGCTTACAGCATTCTCGGCATTAGAACCTGCTCCCGGACCTGAGCAGCGCCTCCCTGCCGGCAGTCCGGCGTAAGCTCACCCTGCGGCAAGCGATTGAAGCGGCGAAAGAGAACCACGCCGCTTTTTTTCCCGCCCCCCTTAAGCGTCAATACGCTGAAGGCTTGCCGTGAACGCTTCCCCGTGCGACGCTAATAACCGGAAGGTCGAACCGCTGGAGCGTCGCCGCTGGTCTTGAGGATTAGGCTCATCCAGGCGGAAACGGAGTGGCGCGGAGATGTGCATCGAGACTCCTATGGAAGAGATCGGGCCGCGCGTGGCAGGTGCGTACCATTCGCTTGGGCTTGTCATGCAAGGCCCAGCGAGTGCCGGTCAACTTTGCGCCGGCCAGGAGCTAGAGCTGTCCCGGTCTCTTAGCGATGGCATTGCGGGAGGGCACCTCTCGTGACCCAACCGCCCGAGGGCCAGATCCGTATCGAGCTGACGGCCTGCGGCGGGAAAGGGGCTGTGCGAATCGAAAACACCAGGCCGCTGCAGATCTCGAGCCGGTTTTCGGGGCGAAGCCCTTCCGAAGTCGCAAAGCTTGTGCCTCTCGTATTTTCGATTTGCAGTGCGGCCCAATCCGCGGCCTGTGCGGAAGCCTTGGAGTGCGCGCTCGCAACTGGAGCGGACGGGCGTGCGCGCTCAATCCGCGCGCTCCTCACTTTGAGCGAAACAGCGCGCGAGCACGCTTTGCAAGTGCTGCACACCTGGCCGCAGTGCCTGAGGGCGCCGCAACCAGCTATGGCTTCCGCCTCGATCAAACGGCTGCTTATCCTCGACCGCGAGTTGAGCCGTTGCTTCGGAGCGGGGGCGGCCCAACTTTCTACAGAAGGCGGCGCGATCGAATCGGCTGGCCTCGGACGCAAAATCGCGGAGCTGAACGCGCTTCTTGGCGAAGCTATTTATGGTGAGCTGCCTGCAGAATGGCTTGCGCGCCGCGATTTCGAAGACCTTTCTCTCTGGGCGCAGCGAAACGAAACGCCGGCCCAGACTATCATCGAATATCTCGTTCACAGCGGCATGGCGGATGCCGGTGCGGCGGATATCGCTCCACTTCCGCCAATGGATCGGGAAGAGCTGAAAACTATCCTCCTAGGCGCGAATGCAGCGGCTTTCGCCGCCCAGCCGGAATGGGAAGGAAGGCCCCGTGAGACGACGCCGCTCAGCAGGGTCCTAGACCATGGCCTGGTCGCATCGGTGAAAGACCGCTATGGCTACGGGCTTCTGGCGCGAATGGTGGCTTGCCTTATCGAGCTTGCGGAAATTCCGGGGCGCATGGGTTCGCTCGCCGTCACGCTCAAACCTGAGCGGCAGGACGCGCCGCCGGCCGTGCCCCGCAATAGCGGCACTGGCATCGGAATTGCCGAAGCCGCGCGCGGGCGCCTTGTTCACGCTGTGGAGATTGCGGACGGGCTCGTCCAGCGCTATCGCATTCTCGCACCGACCGAATGGAACTTTCATCCCGATGGCGCGGCTGCACGCGGCTTGGCGAGCATCGCGCTCGCGGCGCCTCAGCGTCGCGAGATGCTGGCGCGCCTCTTCATCGCAGCCGTCGATCCCTGCGTCGGCTATGAGCTGAGATTGTCCTGATGCACGAAATGTCCCTATGCCAAAGTGTCTTGCAAATGCTAGAGGAGCAGGCCGCTGTTCATTCCTACACCCGTGTCAAGGCTGTCTGGCTTGAAATCGGCCCGCTCGCCGGCGTAGAGCCGGAGGCGATGATGTTCTGCTTCGATGCGGTAACGCGTGGTACGCTAGCGGAGAATGCACGCTTTGAAATCGTTCACACACAGGCTAAAGCCTGGTGCATGGGATGCAGCAAAAGCGTGGAAATTACGAACCGTTTCGACAGTTGTCCGGATTGCGGCAGTCACCAGCTGCAGATCACGGGCGGCGACGAGCTGAGAATAAAACAAATGGAGGTCGACTGATGTGCGCTGTTTGTGGATGCGGGAAGGGGGAGGTGCGCATCGAGGCCGGCGCAGACCACGCTCACGGCCATGACCATCCGCACGATCATGCCCACGATCACGAGCATGGGCACGAGCATGAGCACGATCATCACCACGGCCAAGACCACGATCATGACCACCATCACGGGCATGAAGCGGGCCAGTCCCGCATGGTGCAGATCGAGCAGGACATCCTCGGCAAAAACAATGCCTTCGCCGCCGCCAACCGGGCGCGTTTCAACGCGGCGGGTATTCTCGCCCTCAACTTAGTCTCAAGCCCCGGCTCTGGAAAAACCTCTCTTCTTGTAAAGACCATCGAGCATCTGAAGGGTGAGCTTCCGGTTGCCGTCATCGAAGGCGATCAGCAGACATCGAACGACGCGGACCGCATCCGCGCGACGGGCGCGTCCGCCATCCAGATCAACACCGGCAAAGGCTGCCATCTCGATGCGCATATGGTGGGCCATGCGGCCGATCATTTGCAGCCCGTGCCTGGCTCGGTTCTGTTCATCGAGAATGTCGGCAACCTTGTCTGCCCTGCCCTTTTCGATCTTGGCGAGGCCCATCGCGTGGTTGTTTTGTCGGTGACCGAGGGTGAGGACAAGCCGCTCAAATATCCCGATATGATTGCGAGCTCGCAGCTCATGCTGATCTCGAAAATCGACCTTTTGCCGCACATCGATTTCGATGTGAACGCGCTCGTGGCCAATGCCCGGAAAATCAATCCCGGCATCAAGGTCTTGAAGGTGTCGGCACGCACCGGCGAGGGCATGGAGACTTGGGCGAGCTTCATCCGCTCGGCACGCGCCCTCGTAGTAACCGGCCGCGAGGACCTCGAAGCGCGGGTTTGAGTATCTAGGGCGATCTCCGGCGGCTCAAATCGCTTCCGGCCCAGGAGTTTACTCAAGTCCCCCTCACCCTGTCCCTCTCCCGCGGAGGGGAGAGGGGACGCTATTGCAACGGGCTCGGCCTGCTCCCTCTCCCCTGGCGGGAGAGGGCTGGGGTGAGGGGGCTCGGTCAAGCATAAGCATGGTTTGTGCTGTTGCTTAGGAGGATTTTGTGAGCGATGCAGACAGCGCCAGCCCGCCGGGCACATCCTTCCGGGTCCGGGGGCTCGTGCAAGGGGTGGGCTTCCGGCCCACGGTTTGGCGGCTCGCTCATCGCTTCGCCCTCTCAGGCGAAGTGCTGAACGACGGTGAGGGGGTCCTCATCCACGTCTGGGGACCGGCAGCGGCGCTCGCCGGGTTCGAGATCGCGCTCTCCGCCGAAGCGCCGCCGCTCGCCCGCGTCGACTCTGTGGAATGCACGCCGCTCGAAACCCGCTCCGAAGGGACTGGATTCCGGATCGTCGAAAGCCACAGGGGCACGGTGAGAACTGGCATCGTCGCGGACGCCGCAACCTGCCCCGCCTGCCTCGCCGACATCCGCGACCCCGCCAACCGGCGCTACCGTTATCCGTTCACCAACTGCACGCATTGCGGGCCGCGGCTGTCGATTGTGCATGCGATCCCCTACGACCGCGCAACGACGAGCATGGCGAAATTCGCCATGTGCCCCGCCTGCCTCGCCGAGTACCGCGATCCCGCCGACCGCCGCTTCCATGCGCAGCCCAATGCCTGTGCGGAATGCGGCCCGAAGATTTGGCTGGAGGGGGCTGCGGGATCGCTGGCGGACACCTCTTTGTATCGCGATGCGATAGAGGCCGCCGCAGCGCTCATCGCCGCCGGAGAGATTGTCGCCATTAAGGGTATCGGCGGATTTCACCTCGCTTGCGATGCCTGCAATCCGGGCGCAGTTACCCGGCTGCGAGAGCGCAAAGCGCGTTTCGGCAAGCCTTTCGCGCTCATGGCGCGCGATCTCAAGATCATCGCAGACTACGCGGAGCTTGGCGAGGCGGAGCGGACATTGCTAACCGGTGTTGCCGCTCCCATCGCGATTTTGAAATCGAGGCACGGGGCAGCGCCGCCGCTGGCGCCCGGCATTGCGCCTGGCCAATCGACGCTTGGCTTCATGCTGCCCTATACGCCGCTCCATCACCTCCTGCTCGAGAACATCGGCCGCCCGATTGTGCTCAGCTCGGGCAACCGCAGCGACGAGCCGCAATGCATCGACAATGCTGAGGCCCGCGACCGGCTCGCTATCATTGCCGATTATTTCTTGATGCACGACCGCGAGATCGTGAACCGCCTCGACGATAGCGTCGCGCGCGTCATGGCAGACAAACCGTGCCTCTTGCGCCGCGCCCGCGGCTATGCGCCGGCGCCGCTTGCCTTGCCGCCGGGCTTCGAGGGCGCGCCAGCGGTGCTCGCAATGGGCGCTGAACTGAAATCCACCTTTTGCCTTGTAAAGGACGGGCAAGCCATCGTTTCGCAGCACATGGGCGACCTGGAGGAAGTGGCAACGCATTCCGATTACCGGCGGAATTTAGAGCTTTATAGGAACCTCTTCCGCTTCGAGCCGGAGGTTGTCGCGGTGGATGCCCATCCCGATTACATCTCCACGAAATGGGGCCTAGCCCTCGCGGAGGATGCCGGCATTTCCCCGGTCACGTTGCAGCATCATCATGCCCATATCGCTGCGGCACTCGGCGAGCACGGCGTGCCGGTTCCGGCCCCGCCCGTCATCGGCATTGCGCTCGACGGCCTCGGCCTCAGCGAGGATGGCGAGCTGTGGGGCGGCGAGTTTCTGCTCGCGGACTACCGGAGCTATCGCCGGCTCGCTCATTTCGCGCCGGTCCCCTTGATCGGGGGCGCCAAAGCCATGCGCGAGCCCTGGCGCAATACGCTTGGCCATCTTCACACTTTTTTGGGATGGGAGGCCGTCCGCGAGGGCTACGCTAGCCTTGAGGCAGTACGGCGCCTGAAAGAGAAGCCTCTCGAAACCTGCCTTCGCATGATGGAGCGCAGCATCAATTCGCCGCTCTCGTCCTCGGCGGGCAGGCTTTTCGATGCGGTCGCGGCGGCACTGGGGCTTTGCTTCGACGCCGCGTCCTACGAAGGGCAGGCGGCGATTGAGCTGGAGGCGCTCGCGCAAGACGCGATGGCAGAAACCCGCGAGGGCTATGGCGCGGCCTTGGTGCCTGGCGACCCAGCGCGGCTCGATTGGACGCCGCTTTGGACGGGGATTCTGCAAGACCTCGCCGCCGGTATCGAGCGAACTGTCATCGCCGCGCGCTTCCATCGGGGCCTCATCGAAATTGTGGCTGCTACCGCTCACGGCCTGGCGCAAACCCACGGCTGCGAGGCGGCCGTTCTCACGGGAGGCGTCTTCCAGAATAAGATTCTGCTCGAAGGGGTAAGCGAACGGCTTGCGGGTCTGAACCTGAAGGTGCTCGCGCCGGCTTCTTTCCCGGCAAACGACGGCGGCATTTCGCTGGGCCAAGCCTTGATCGCCGCCGCCCGCTCGCCCGGCACCCAAACTATTGCAACGCGCGCCGTATCTTGATAGGAATGCCGCACCGCGGATTTTGGAGTGACACAGCGGCCGTTAGCGGCTAAATATCTCGCTCGCGATTTTCCGCGCTTTCCTGCCTGGAGGGGTGCCCGAGTGGCTAAAGGGGACGGACTGTAAATCCGTTGGCTAAGCCTACGTTGGTTCGAATCCAACCCCCTCCACCATTTTTTTCATTCAACTCAATGATTGCTAGGTATATTCTCCAATGCGCCTTCGCTCTCTGAACGCTCAGCCTTACGGGTATTGATTTCTTTCTTGTGAGAGCTGACAAACTTTCTAAGTTCCGCAAATGTTGACGATCTATCGACCGCCTTCTTGAATTCATCGTGCAAGCTCTTCTCATTTTCCAGCTCGATCCAACTGTCCATTAGCTTGAGCCCAATCAATTTTCGAACTGCTCCGCCCATTAATAGTTTCTCATTGTGGGCACAGGCATAAAGCTCAAGAAAGTTTAGCCATTCATTGAATGCGTGCGACCAAGGCTCGTAGTCGTCCTTGGCCTTCACTAGCGCGGCTTCACGCGCGTTGGCGTCATCCGAGAATTTTTGTAACGCCTGTACGCCGGTGATGCTGCGCATCCAACTCATCTGAATGGCGGTAAAGATCAGCCCTATCCCGGCAAGGGCACTACTTACGATTTGTGCGACTTGCAGCCATGTAGTCATGTCACTACTTGCCTTGGTCCGAGCTGGTCGATTTCCCCGTGCCACTGCCGGGAGCCGCCGAGCCGGTAGTTGGCGATCCATTTGTTTTCGGCGGGGGCGCTTTCAGCGCGGTGCTCAGGTTGCGGGAGGTAAGGGAGTCTTGTACCCTCGTACGACTGCCGGTGCGGGATTTCTCAGCCATAAAGATCTCCTGATTGTATCTATTTTATCGATACTATCATAACGGGCGATTCGCTTAGATCGAAATTCAGTGATCCACCGTAATACGACGTAGACGGCCATCGCGGGGTGGTGTGGGAAACGATCAAGCGAAGACGGTGTTGCCCGTGCTTGCGATTAGGCGACCCGCGGTTACGAGAAACGTGCCGTCATCGTCGGGTTCGAGTCTGATCTCATACCACACTGGCTTATTCCTCTACCCCTAAGTCTTTCAGGATCTTTCTCACGAGCCCTATACCAAGCTCGTGCTTGCTGCCATGCGTGTGGCTGTGTCAAGCCGGAGCGCGCGAGCCTTTACTGGCTGAAAGCTACCGCGCACTGCGCGCCTTCGGATATAGCCAGTGGACGCGCAGCCTCCGCAAGGATAGCTTTCCTGCCAAGGGCTGCAAAGGCAGCGCTGCCAAACGAGAAAGGAAACGCCGTGATTTTCGAGATTGCGGAGATAGAGGTGAAGGCTGGCGAGGAGGCGGCGTTCGAGGCCGGCGTTGCCAAAGCCGTTCCGTTATTCCAGCGCGCCAAGGGATGCCGGGGGATGGAGCTGCAGCGCTCGGTCGAGACGCCATCGAAATACCGGCTTGTCGTCAAATGGGAGACAATTGAGGACCATATGGTACATTTCCGCGGTTCTGAAGACTTTCAAGAATGGCGGAAGCTGGCGGGGCCGCACTTTGCTTCGGCGCCCGTGGTCGGGCACACGCACACGGTGCTCTCTGGCTTTTGAGTCAATTTAGGATATTCTCATTCACTTAGCGTTACTGCGAGGGCGTCATGGCTATTCATTTTCTACCCCTTCTACTGGCTAAGGTAGTGGGGAAGCTTGCATTTAAAAAAGCGGCCGTCCATCACGGCGCGCATCATTCGCTTGGGCGAAAACTTGCCAAGGAGGCGGGCAAAAAGGCCGTAAGCACTGCGGTTGACCACGCCTCGAAGCCCAAGGACGCGAAAGCCGGCGAGCCCAGCTAAGGAAGGCATGACGCGCCGGTTGCGCAACGGCACAGGTTCGCCGCTCAAAGCGAAACGTTGGCCGCAACGCCGATGTTGCGGAATGCTTCCGACCCGCCTTGGGTGAGGTCGTGGCCGGTAAATTCATCGCCCATGAGCGCGCGGATGCCGCCCTTCTTTGCGCCCGAGATCATGTTCATCGCGATGAACGCGTAGCCAACATCGGAGTTCGAAACCCCGATACCGGCGGCTGTGCCTTCGATCTTGTTGTTCATGACCGTCAGCATTCCGAGCCGGGCCGGGCCACCGAGCCGCAGGCCGAATTGGCCTGGGCCGCTCACGAGATTGTTCGTAACCACTCCGTCACCCTCGACCCAGATCGCAGCTTTAGCGCAAGCTTGGGCCCTGTTGCCGGCCACAAACAGGCCGGTGCCCGAGCAAACGAAGCCATCGCCGCCGCTCGATAGGACCTGGCAATCGGAAACGGTGAGGTTGCGGCACTCGCGCGCTAAAAGGGCCGTCCCTGAGAAGCTTACGCCCCTCAGGCTAACATCCTGAGCGTTTGAACTCTCGAAGACATGCGATCCGGGCGGTGCGGTTAGAACGGTGAGGCCCGGAACGCCGAACACGGCAGCCCCCGAAGGAAGCTGAAGCTTTGAAAAAAGGAAGCGGCCCGCTGGAAAGACAATAGGCTGGCCGGCCGCCGCCAGCTCGCCAATGGCCTTTTGCATAGCAGGCGACTGGTCGCCCCAGACGCCCGGCTCAATCCCCCATTCGGCGAGGGCCTTGCCGTAGCCGCTCAAAATACCAGGCGCAGCCTCAGTGGCGCTAACGCCAAAGAGCGCGGCGGTCATTCCGCCCAGTCCCATGAAGTGCCTGCGATCCATGGCTGTTGTATCCTCCGCGATTGCCGTCGCCGTTCCGCTTCGCGAGTAGCACAGCCTGAGCGCTAGCGCGAATGAGAACCTGCGCCCCCGCGGCCGCGCCTTCCAGCGTCATGCGCGGCCGGACGCTCACGTCTGTGCCGAGCGCCGGCATATGAATGAAGCTTACGAGCGGGTCGTCCGTGCCGGCATCCGCCAGGCTCCAATAGAACAGCGCATTGCAGAGATAGCGTCCGGCGTTCCTCGAAAGCTGCGCCTGAAACCCGCTTTGCCTGAGCGCCCTCAGAAGCGGCTGAGGCGGCATCGTTGCTTGCAATATGCGCTGCCCCGAAAGGTCGAGAGGCTTTCCGGGCCGGACAAAGCCAGCATGATCTTGCCGTGGGCCGCTCATATTGACGGCGCGCGTCTCGATTTCGAAGCCGGCCGCCCACTTCGAGACGCCGAAATGCAAAATTGCGTGCGGCCTCACCTTGGCGGCCGCCTCGCGCGCGACCCGCCTCGCATCGGCCCAGACGACCGGAACGATCCCTGTAAAATGCTCGATGCCAGGAGCGGCAGGGGATCGCGCGAGCGCTTCCACCATGGCTGCGGAGGCGTTTTCCGGCATGCCGGGGAACGGTCCGAAGCCCGTCACAAGAATACGCACCGCCGGGACTGCTTTGCGGTTCATGCGCATCCTGAAATTAGCGAGGCCGCTTCGTCGGCGGCGACAGAAGGCGGCATGAGCCCGGCGCGCACATGACGCTCCAGCTCCGCGATTTTGGCGGCGGCCGCCTCGTTGGATAGAAACACCTGGCGCATCCGGTCCTCGATCATGGCGTGCATCCAGCGCACATCCTGATCGCGGCGCTTGGCCTCGAACTCGCCGGTTGCTTCGAGTGCGGCGCGATGGCGGACTATATTAGCCCAAAGCTCATCGAGTCCGCGGCCTTCGCGCGACGATATCGTGATCACCGGCGGCTTCCACGAGGCGCTTGGCGGCGTGAGGATGTGGAGCGCGGCCTTGTAGTCGCCGGCGGCGGCCCGGGCCGGGCCCTCATTGCCACTATCGGCCTTGGTGATGGCGATCATGTCGGCGAGCTCCATGACGCCCTTTTTGATGCCCTGAAGCTCATCGCCGCCGCCCGCCAGCATGAGAAGAAGGAAGAAATCGACCATCCCGGCAACGGTAACCTCCGATTGGCCGACGCCGACGGTCTCGACAAGCACCACGTCGAAACCCGCCGCCTCGCACAAAAGAATGGTTTCGCGCGTGGTTCGCGCAACCCCGCCAAGCGTGCCGGAGGAGGGCGATGGGCGGATGAAGGCGTTCGGGTCGGCGGCGAGGCTCGCCATGCGCGTCTTGTCGCCGAGAATGGCCCCGCCGGAGCGGCTCGACGACGGGTCGACCGCGAGCACCGCGACGCGATGGCCGCGGCCCGTCAGATAGCTTCCCAGGCTATCGATCAGCGTCGACTTGCCGACGCCCGGAACGCCCGTGATGCCGATGCGGTGCGAGCGCCCGGCGGCCGCGTTGAGCAGCGTTAGAAGCTGCCGCGTTTGCGCCCGGTGCTCCGGCTTGCGGCTTTCGATCAGCGTAATCGCACGCGCGAGCGCAACGCGGCTGCCAGCGCGAACCTGCTCCGCCAGAGCGGCCGTGTCCTTGCTTACGTCTTGTCCTTTGGCCGGGTTCTCGATTCCCATACATCAAGACTTAAAAGAGGGCGGCCATCCGCACAAGCTCAGACCTTTGCTAGCGTCATCTTCGCGCGCGCCGGCCTCTTCGCCGGTGAAGAGGCCGTCTTGTCCGTATGCGCAAAATCACGAAGCCATTCGATTGCACCGGGCGTCTCCTCCCACCCCTTTTTAAAATTGGCCGCGTAAAGAATGGCCTCGCTGTCATCGCCCGAAGAGTAGTAAGCTGGAAGGGTTTTCGGGAGCTTCTTTTTTCCAGTAAGATACCAGCAGACATATTTGTTCTGCCCGGCGGCAGCAGACAATGCCTTTCGCGATTTGGCGCTGTCCCCATGGAGCCGGAACGCAAGAAGGGCACGGCTGAAGCCGAAATCCGCGCCGCAGTCGTTCTTATAGGTTTTCAAAAGCGCAGCCAGCTCGTCATGAAGCCGCTCTTCGAGCAGATAGGCCGCCAAGAGCGAGCGCACGCCTTGATTGTCATTCGGGTTAAGCTCGAGCATCTCGCGCAAATGGCAGAGCGCTTCGCCGCGCTCATTGCGCTGCCAGAGGCATGTGGCCAGACCGAGCTTCGCGCGCATATAGGGCCGGGTTTCGATAAAGCCCCAAAACTCGCCCGCGAGATCTTCAAAAGAATCGCCAAGCGCCTTTTTTCCTGCATCGGTAGCTTTTCTGTACAGCGCGAGTTGAGCCTCGGACGCAACTTCCTCGTGCTGGGCTAAAAGAACGAAGGCATCCGCGCAGAGCGGGCTGGTGGCAATTGCTTTCTTCGCGAGAAAAATTTGCTTTTGCGAGGTGGGTGCATCGCAAGCTTTGTAATAAAGCTGCTTGGCCCGGTCGAGAGCCTCGTCTTCCTCGACATCGAGGAGCGGCAGCGCGAGTTGGCTGAGAAGACTGTCTATATCGATCATTTGAATGAACTCGCCCAGCATCTCCTGCGGGTCCGTTTTTGGCTTGGGAGCACGTGAAGTCATGCGCAGCCTCTCCGATTCAAGAATGTCAGCTGCAAAAGGCTAGCGGTGCAAGCGATTCGCAAAAACCGCAGCTTTGGGTTTTCCGCAGGAAATTAGAGCGGGGCCGCCGCCGTTTTAAGCCATTTCAGCGCATTGCCCTTGAGCGTAAGCGAAAGGTCCTTCCGGACGCGTGCATGGTAGGTGTTGAGCCAGGCAAGCTCCTCGCCCGTGAGCAACTCCGGCACGATGAGCCGGTGGTCGAACGGCGCGAGCGTGAGCGTCTCGAAGCCCATCATGGGCGTTTCGCCGCCCTCGATGGCTTCTGGCTCCGTCACGGCGCAAAGGTTCTCCAGCCGGATGCCGTAATGGCCTTCGCGGTAATAGCCGGGCTCATTCGACACGATCATGCCCGGCTCCAGCGCCGCCATGCCGTTGCGCGAGATCGATTGCGGTCCTTCATGGACGGATAGAAAACTGCCGATGCCGTGGCCGGTGCCGTGGCCGTAATCGAGGCCGGCCGCCCAGAGCGCGCGCCTGGCAAAGCCGTCGATATCCACCCCGCGTGTGCCGGCCGGGAAGCGCGCAGTGGCGATGCCTATATGGCCCTTCAGGACAAGCGTATAATGCCGGCGCATCTCGTCCGTGGGCTCGCCGATTGCGACAGTGCGCGTGACATCGGTGGTTCCGTCCCGGTACTGGCCGCCGGAATCGATGAGGTAGAGCGTGCCGGGTAGAAGCTTCTTGTTCGTCTCAGGGGTTGCGCGGTAATGCACGATGGCGCCGTTCGAGCCCGCACCCGAGATGGTATCGAAGCTCAAATCTTCGAGCTGGTTCGTTTCGCGCCGGAATTCTTCGAGCTTGTCCGAAGCTGTCAGCTCATCGAGCTTTCCTGACGGCGCCCCGGCGTCGAGCCAAGCCAGAAACCGGCACAAAGCCGCACCGTCGCGCACATGCGCGTTGCGCGCGCCTTGCAGTTCGGTCTTGTTCTTCTTGGCCTTGAACAGCATGCAAGGACCGGGCGCCTCGATGAGCTTCGCCTTGCTTCGCCTGACGGCGGCCGCGACCTTGAGCGTTGCTAGAGCGGGGTCGATCATGATTTTCGCGCCCGGTCCGGCCAAGCCCGGAAAAATCTTGGAGAGAGAAGCCAAATCGGCAATTTCCGCCAATTGCTCGATGGCTTCCTTGTTTGCGGGTGTGACATGGCCCGGCGAGGTGAAAATAACCGGATCGCCAATTGCCGGCACGAACGCCCGCACCAGCGGCAAGGGCGTGTGGATCACGTCGTGCCCGCGAATGTTGAAGAGCCAGGCCACGGCGTCCGGCGCACAGACGAGCAGGCCCGCGGCACCTTTCTCCTCAATAGCTTTCTTCACGCGATCCAATTTGGCCTTGGCGCTTTCGCCCGCGAAGCTTTCGTCATGAACGAAGACCGGCGCATGCTCTTCGGCGGGCCGGGTCTTCCAAATGCGATCCACCGGATTGCGGCTGCACGCCTTCAGTTTGAACCCCTTTTTGGCGGCTTCCTCGCGAAGAGCCTTGAAGCCCGCGAGCGTGTGCAGCGCAGGATCGTAGCCGATAACCGCGCCTTGCCGCGCATTGGCGGCGACCCAGGAGGACAAGCTCGTCTTCGGAACAAGCTCGACAGCGTAGAGCGCCTCGCTCACTTGCGCCTTAGCCTGCAGCGTGTAACGGCTGTCGGCAAGAAGTAGGGCCTTGTCTTCAAGGATCGCGGCGGCCCCTGCCGAGCCGGTGAAGCCTGTGAGCCAGGCCAGCCGGTCGGCATAAGCCGGCACATATTCGTTTTGAAACTCGTCGCCTTTCGGAACGATGAAGCCGTCAAGGCCGGAAGACCGCAGGACGGTTCGCAATGCGCTCAGGCGGGCGGCGGCTTCTCGATCGCGATCCTGCATGATTTTTGTATTCCTGGCGTGGGCGAGGGACGCAAGTTGCGAGTCGTGCAGTTTACACTGCGCTCAGCGCCATTGCGAGCCCCGGTTCGCGGGCCGGGGTCAACTCCGCGAAGAGCAATCCATGCGCCGGCGGCCCCCGGTTTACAAGTGTTGGCGCCGGAGATTCGGCCGCGCCGCTTGCCTCCATGCGCCGCGCCCAGCGCGCGCAAGACGCAGCGCGCACCTCACCGAAACTCTACTGGCTTGAGGCTTCTCTTAGGGGTATTCATAGGGGCGAACAATTATGAGCCGAGGGGTCGCCCATGAGCATACGTAACAGGTTCACTGCCTTCGCGGCTTGTCTTGCACTGCTCGCGGCTCCGCTGGCCGGGGCGGCGGCAGAGGATGGGGCCAAGTCCAATCACCGGCACTATGTTAAGAAGCGGGCGGCTTGTCCACTGCATCGGACGGCCGAAGGCGAGCTCGTGGACTGCCAGGGCTGGCGGCTTAGGTCGAACGCGACCGGATGGGATAATTCCTGCTTCAATCTCGATTATCTTCCCTCGATGTTCGCGTGCAGCGCCAGAGGGCGCCGGTAATTTTGGATCCATCGGAGGGCTCGTGGCCGGCTGGCCTGCGGTCAGCCGCGCCTTCGCGGCGCAGCCGTGTTTCTGGCGGCGGAAGCCCGGCGTTACCGTTACTTCAGCCGCACCGGCATGATCTCGGCCGACAGCTGCACGTTGTCGCCCAGCCCGTAGAAATAGTGGGCCGGCTGCGATATTTGGCGCAATATTGAGAACAGCCTGAGCCGCACCCGGCCCAGCGTGCTCATATTGCGGGCGGGCAGCAAGTTTTCGAC
>Ga0074046_10002855_pt1 | contig 14729 bp, 12 predicted proteins | sample BogForMeECP23OM3_FD_94441 | JGI IMG/M metagenome (GOLD analysis project Ga0074046, IMG submission 94441) | Bog forest soil microbial communities from Calvert Island, British Columbia, Canada - Bog Forest MetaG ECP23OM3 | ecosystem: Environmental > Terrestrial > Soil > Wetlands ...
CGGCCCTCACGTAGAGCGAATGGGGAGCCCTAAGGCCCCGCATTTGTCGTGGCGCGACCTCTCTCTCGACGATTGCGAGACCCGAACTCGCACTTCAGGACTCGTCATACGAGAGTCGCCGCACCAAAATGCCAACCTCCAGTTGCGTTTTGGCCCTCGAAAAAATAAAGGAATGGCTGAGCCAAAGCCGTCCCTCATTTCGCCTTCGGCAAGCCCTCGCGCATCATTGGGAGAAGTATAAGAGGAGCGGCATCGTACGCATTGATCTACGTCAATGGGCCAGGGGATGCGGTTAGAGATCTTATTTCCACGGCCGATAGCGTCGTTTCGACCGGTGAACCAGCGGCTGCACTCGCGGCTGCTTCCCGAAGGACCGCTATGGGTCGATTCCGGCCCTTCGGTCACCGGATTCGAGCCGGCGCCAAGCGTCCATTCGATCCACCAGGATGGCCACAAGGGTGGTCGTGTTCGAGCCGCCGAACCTGTCCCGTTGATTTCCCGCCTCTTTACGATTTCGTGTGTTCGTGTTATGTTCTAATTTGTCCGGGACTTGGGCGGCGAATGACGCAGAGGCGGCCGAATGCGCATCAGGCTTCCACGCGACGGCGAGCAAGCCGCGGCGAGCGTCGACTCATGCCCGGCGGCCGCCCGCGCCGGCGGGACCCGGGGGGAGGGGGTCCGGGGTCCAGGAAATCCATCGCAAGCCCTTGAAAACGCTCGATTCGGAAAAGGAAATGAAAGGAGATGCAAATGTCCGGAAGGGCAATTCGGCGCTCAGGTCGCGCGCCGGCGCAGCGCCGCAAGGTTTTGCAAATCACGACGACAGGCGGCTGGGCGTGCCGCGCCTTTGCTGAGGCGGACGGTTTGTCGTAAGGCGTTCGACGCGCCGCTCGCGAACCTGCGGAGCGATGGGGTTGCCGTGCCGGGGGAAAATATTGGCCGCGCGCCGCGCGCGCTCGTGTTCGACTCGGGGCTCGGCGGCCTGACCGTGCTCGGCGAGATCAGGCGGCTGCGGCCGGACCTCGACATCGTCTATGTCGCCGACGACGCGGCCTTTCCCTACGGGCGGCTCAGCGACGCGGAGCTCGTGGCTCGGGTCGAGACGGTGATGGCGCGGACGATCGCGGACCATCGGCCCGACATCGTCGTCATCGCCTGCAGCACCGCCTCGACTTTGGCTCTGCCGCGCTTGCGGGAGGCCTATCCTCAACCGTTCGTCGGCGTGGTGCCGGCGATCAAACCGGCGGCCAAGGCGTCGCGCTCGCGGCTCATCAGCGTGCTGGCGACCCGCGGGACGGTCGCCCGCGATTATACACACGCGCTCGTGCGCGACCATGCGGCCAATTGCGAGGTCACGCTGGTCGGATCGGGGAGGCTCGCCCTCATCGCTGAGCGCGCGATGCGCGGAGACGCGGTCGACGACGCTGAAATCGCGCGCGAGATTGCGCCCTGTTTCGTCGAGGCGGGGGACAAGCGCACGGATCACGTCGTCCTCGCCTGCACCCACTTTCCTTTGCTGATCGGCGCGCTCGAGCGGCTCGCCCCGTGGCCGGTCGCCTTCGTCGATCCCGCGCCGGCGATCGCGCGACGGCTCGATTCGCTGCTCGGGCCCGCGCCAAACCGCAGCGACGCGCGTCGCGCCGGCGCCGCCGTCTTCACCAGCGGAATAGAGCCGCAACCGAGCCTGCAAAAAGCCTTGCTTCGGTACGGATTGGAGTTTACCCCCACGGCGGCGATCAGCCTGGCGCCGGCCTGACAGGCGCAGGCGCCGCCGAAGCAAGGTTGTCTGCCGAAGCAAGGTTGTTTAACGCGATCGCGTCCTCTTAACTCAAGAGCGCCAGTCGTCATTCGGAAAGGCCAGCGCCCATGCGCACCTCGGTTGGGCAGCCCGTTCGCCTCGTCGACTATCGCGTCCCCGATTTCCTCTTCGACGCGGTAGATCTGGATATTTCGCTTGACCGCAATGCGACGCGCGTCGTCTCGACCCTGGCGATCAGGCCCAATCCGGCCGGCCGCGCCGACGTCGATCTCTCCCTCGATGGCGATGAGCTCGTTCTCGTTGGCGCAGAACTCGACGGCCAGCCGCTCGAGCCGGGAAGCTATCAGGCGAGCCCGTCCCTGTTCGTGCTGCCGAGCCCGCCCAGGCGTCCCTTCACACTCAAGATCGAGACGCGCCTCGATCCTGCAGCCAACACCAAACTGATGGGCCTCTACCGGTCCGGCTCCGCCTACTGCACGCAGTGCGAGGCGGAGGGCTTTCGTCGCATCGCCTATTTTCTCGATCGCCCGGACGTCCTGTCCACCTACCGCGTGCGGCTGGAGGCGGACCGCGCCGAGGCGCCGGTTCTGCTCTCCAACGGGAATCTCCAAGGCGCAGGCGAGTCGGAGGCCCCGGGCCGCCATTGGGCGGTCTGGAGCGATCCGCACAGGAAGCCCTGCTATCTGTTCGCGCTGGTCGCGGGCGACCTTGCGCATATTTCCGACTCTTTCGTCAGCGCCTCGGGGCGCAACGTGGCGCTTGCCATTTACGTCGAACCGGGCCGCGACGAGCGCGCCCAGTACGCGATGGACGCTCTCAAGCGCGCGATGGCGTGGGACGAGCGCGAGTACGGACGAGAATACGATCTCGACGTGTTCAACATCGTCGCCGTCTCCGATTTCAATATGGGGGCGATGGAGAACAAGGGCCTCAACATCTTCAACGACAAATACGTCCTGGCTTCGCAGCAGACGGCGACCGACGACGACTACGCCAGCATCGAGGGCGTGATCGCGCACGAGTACTTCCACAACTGGACCGGTAATCGCGTGACCTGCCGCGACTGGTTCCAACTCTGCCTCAAAGAGGGCCTGACGGTCTTCCGCGACCAGGAATTCTCCGCCGACATGCGTTCGGCGCCGGTGAAGCGAATCTCAGAAGTGCGGGCCCTGCGGTCGGCGCAGTTCCCCGAGGACGCCGGCCCGCTCGCGCACAATGTGAGGCCGGAAGTCTACAACGAGATCAGCAACTTCTATACCGCGACGGTCTATCAGAAGGGCGCCGAGGTGATCCGGATGCTGAAGCGCCTGATCGGCTCGGACGCCTTCCGGGCCGGCATGGACATGTACTTCCATCGCTACGACGGCCAGGCGGCCACGGTCGAGGAGTTCATCGGCTGCTTCGCCGACGTTTCGGGCCGCGATTTCAGCGGGTTCATGCGCTGGTACACCCAGGCCGGCACGCCGAAGGTGACCGTCCGCACCGCCTACGACCCTTCGGCGAAGACATATCGGGTCGACATCGCTCAGACGCTGGCTCCGACGCCGGGACAGGCGACCAAATTGCCGACGACGATGCCGATCGCGCTCGGCCTCGTCGATCCGCAGGGAGGCGACCTTGCCCTCGCCTCTGCCGATGCGACGCAGGAGGAACTTGCCGAGGGCGTGTTTGAACTGAAGGACGCCGAGCGATCGATCATATTTCGGGACGTTCCGCTACGGCCGACGCTGTCGTTCCTGCGTGGATTCTCCGCGCCGGTGCGCGTCGAGGACGACCTCACTGAAGAGGATCTCATCGTCCTGTCGCGGCACGACAGCGACAATTTCAACCGCTGGCAGGCGCTGCAGAGCCTGGCGACGCGCGTGCTCCTGCGCGGCGTGACAGCGATCCGCGCCGGGCGCGCGCCGGAGCGAAGCGAGGGCCTCGGTTCGGCCTTCGGCGCGCTGATCGAAGACGCCCGCGCCGGCCGGATTGACCCGGCCTTTGCGGCGCAGGCGATGACGCTTCCGACGGAAGCGGACATCGCGCGCGAAATCGGCGAGGACGTGGATCCGGACGCGATTTATGCGGCGCGCAAGACGTTGCGCGGCGCCCTCGGTCGAAAACACGCCAGCGCGCTGGGGGACCTGCACGATTGGCTTGCGGATTTAAATCCCTTCAGCCCGGACGCCGAGGCGGCCGGTAGACGGGCGCTGCGCAACGTCGCGCTTGCCCTGTACGCCGATGGAGACGTCATCGAAGGGCTCGAACGGGCGCATCGTCAGCTCGCCGAGGCCGACAGCATGACCGAGCGCTTCGGCGCTCTCACGCAGATCGTCCTCAAGCCGAACGCCGGGCGGGAGCGCGCCTCGGACGCGTTCAGCCGCCGCTACGCCATGGAGCCTCTTATTCTCGACAAGTGGTTCGCGCTGAACGCGCAGATCCCCGAACACGAGACGCTCGACCGCGTGCGGGCGCTCATGCATCATCGCGGGTTCTCGATTTCCAACCCGAACCGCGTGCGGGCGCTGATCGGGGGATTCACCGCCAACCACACGCAGTTCAACCGCGCCGACGGAGCGGGCTTCGCCTTTCTCGAAGAGATCGTCGTCGCTCTCGACCCGACCAACCCGCAGATTGCCGCGCGGCTTCTCACAGCGATGCGGTCGTGGCGCTCGCTCGAGGAAACGCGGCGCGGCATGGCCGAAGCGATGTTAAGGCGGATCGCTGCGCGGGCCGCGCTGTCTCCTGACGTTCGCGATATCGTCACGCGCAGTCTGGCCTAGACGCCGCGGCCGGCGGTCAGGAGGCGGCGGCGGCCGATCGCGTTCGACTGGACGTTGCCGGGCTTGCCCTGCGTCCGCATGAGGGCGGGCGGCGGCGTTCTCCCCTTGTCCCGCAATTTTTATCCGACCTCTGTCAAGGGGCTGGACAAAGATTCGCACAAGGATTCTTATCGTAGTGATTCGGGCCAAACGGCGGGTTTGCCCGACTTCATTTGGCAAGGTCTGGGAGCAAGATGACGCGTGCAAGCGCGGCAAACGCGGGGGTCTGCCCGGGCGGGGCGGTCGGGCGCCGGAACGGCGTCGCGGTTCGCCGCGGCGCGCGTGCGCGCCCGCCCTGGGTTCCCTCGGCCGCCTCGATCGGCGTCGTCATTGCCATCCTGCTCGTGACCGTCGTGACCGTGTGGCGCCTCTTGGTCGAGCGCGATCTTGCGCTGACGGAGGCCGCTCGCGAGGTCGACATGCGCGCGACTCTGGTCGCGACGCGCCTCAACGCCGCTCTGGCGGCCGCTCCGCAAGCGTCTGCGGCGGAGATTTTCAGACGCGTTCTCGAAGCCCATCCCGATGAGCGGCTCGCCGGGGCGGCTCTGGTCGATCGCGCGGGGCGACACATCGCCGTCGACCCCCTCGAGGAGGCTGGCGGCGCTTTGCTTGACCCGGAAGCGCTCCGAACTCGAGGCGGAGAGGCGGGCGTCGTTCGGGTTTCGGATGACGCCGGCGACCGGTTCGCGGCGGTCAGAGCCTTGCCGGCGATGGCCGGGCGAGTCGCGTTCGCCTCTCCTGTCGAACGCCATCTCGCGGCATGGCGGCGCGCCGCGACGGTGACGGTCTTCCTGCTCGGCTCGACGATCGCTCTGGTTATCGCCGCTGGCGGCCTCTACCGGGCTGAAGTCTGCGGCAGGCGCGAGCGCATCCGCGCGGAATGCGCGCGTCGCGCTCGCCTCGACCTCGCGCTGAACCGTGGACGCTGCGGCCTTTGGACCTGGGACTTGCATCGCGGCCGAATCGTCTGGTCGGCGTCGATGTTCGGCGTTCTCGATCTTGTCGAGCGTCCAGGACACTGGACGATATCGGAACTGCAAGGCCTGATGCATCCCGAGGACCACAGCCTGGAAGGGATTGCGCAGCTTGCCGCCGAGCGAAGTGGCGATTTCATCGACGTCGAGTTTCGCATGCGCGCGGCCGACGGTCGGTGGGTTTGGCTGCACAAGCGCGCCGAACTCGTCGAGAACGAGGAGTCCGGCGAGGCGAGTCTCGTGGGCATCGCTTTCGACGTCACCGACCGCAAGCGCGAGGCGGAAGCCTCCGCAACCGCCGACCAGCGCCTGCGCGATGCGATCGAAGCCATTTCCGAAGCCTTCGTGCTGTGGGATTCGAGCAATCGGCTGGTCCTGTGCAACTCCAAATACCAGCGTCTGCACGATCTCCCGGATGAAGCGGTCCGGTTCGGCGCGCATTTCGGCGATCTCGCGACGCTCGTTCGGGAAGCCCAGCCTGACGTCGGCAAGCCGGTCGACTGCACCCGGCGTTCCCGCACGTTCGAGGCGCGCCTGCCCGATGGACGATGGCTGCAGGTCAATGAGCGACGCACGCGCGATGGCGGATTCGTCTCGGTCGGGACCGACATCACCGCGCTCAAAGAGCACGAAGAGCAGCTGATGAATTCGGAGCGGTTGCTGCTCGCGACCGTCGCGCAGCTGCGCCAGTCGCGGCGTTCGCTCGAGGAGCAGGCCCAGCAGCTCGCGGAGCTCGCCGAGCGCTACCACGAGCAGAAAGCGCAGGCGGAGGCCGCCAACCGCGCCAAGGCGGAGTTCTTGGCCAACATGAGCCACGAACTGCGCACGCCGCTCAACGCGATCATCGGCTTTTCGCAGCTGATGGGAAGCCAGACGTTCGGCCCGCTGGGGTCGGAGAAGTATCGCGACTACTGCGAGCACATTTGCTCGAGCGGCGAAAATCTCCTGCACGTCGTCAGCGACATCCTTGATATGTCCCGCCTCGAGGCCGGGCGCGAGCGGCTAACCTATAGCCGGTTCCGCGCCGACGAGGCAGTCAGCCGGGCTGTGCACGACGTTGCGTGCACGGCGCGGGAAAAGCGCGTCCTGGTGAGCGTCGACGTCGGCGCGGACCTGGTCATCGAGGCGGACCAGAAGGCCCTCGAACGCATCCTCACGACGCTTATGCGCAATGCGGTGAAATTTGCTCCGGACGGCGGCGCCGTCGAAGTCGGCGCCGAGGCGATCGCCGACAGGATCTATTTCTACGTCGAGGACAACGGACCCGGCATCGCCGCGGAGGACATCGCCCGTTTGGGACGGCCCTTCGAGCAGGGCGACGTTGTCATGGCCGACGGCATGAAAGGCTCGGGCCTAGGCCTCGCTATCGCCAATTCGCTGGTCGAATTGCATGGCGGAACCCTCCGCCTGGGCTCGCGGGCGGGGGAGGGCGCTGTGGCGGTGGTTGCGCTGCCGCGAGTCCAGCGGGGCCCGAGAGCGATGGCGCTCGCCAAAGTCGCGTAGGGCGTTTCGCGTCGCCTTAGCGGCGGCGCGCTGATTCCTCAAACACTTGACCCATGTTGGCGTCGCGTCTTCAGACGCGTCCGGTGATATGTTATATGTGTCAACATTATGTGATATTATGCCGCGATCAATTGCTCAACGCCGTCCGACCGGCGGCTTGACACCGTGTCGTTTCGGACGACATTGCCGGAAGCGGAGGCTGGTTAGTCGAAGCTGAGGCGCGCTCGCGGGCTGAGGACAATTCGGCAATGGACTTCCACGATCTTCCCGGCGACACTTGAACAAACACCAAAAAGTCCACGCAGACGACCGCGCGAAGCAGCCCGGCGGAACGCTCATGTCCGCGCTCGGGGCGATCCACGACGCGCGATGGCCGCTCAAGATCGGGCTCGGGGTCGCGGCCAGCCTGCCTGGCATTGTCCTGCGCCTCGCTCTCGAGCCGCGGCTCTTCGACCACCTTCCCTACCAGGCCTATTATGTTGGGGTCATTGTCGCGTCCATCTTGGGGGGACTGCTTCCGGGAGTCGCCGCCGCGGCCGCCAGCACGCTGTGGGTCCAATTGTGGTCCACGCCGTTGCCCGTTTTCTCCGCGGGCCTGCGACTGGCGTTATTTCTGTGCAACTCCCTCGCCGTTTCCGGCTTAGCCGAAGCCATGCATCGCGCGTTATGGCGCCTGGGCGAGGCTGAGGGAAAGCGTGCGGAGGCCGAGAGACTCCTGATCGCAAGCGAAAAATTCCGGCTGACGCAAGCAGCTGAACCGATCGCGGCCTTCGATCTCGACGTCGAAGGGAACGCGGCGAAGGACGTGGACGTTCTCCGCCGCATCCTCGGCCTCGAACCTGGGACCGTGGTCAACCCCCGTACAGTGCTCAGGATCGCTCTGCCCGAAGACGTCCCGAAGATCAAAGCGGCGATAAACGCGGCGTTCGACGCGGCCGGCGACGGCGTCTACGAAGCCGACTACCGGATTCGACGGCCAAGCGACGGGGCGGAGCGCTGGATCGCCGCCCGCGGCCAAGTCTTTTTCGAGGCTGGCCGAGCGATTCGCATGATCGGCATCTGCCGGGACGTCACGGGCGAAAGGACGGTTGAACGGGCGCTGCGAAAGAGCCAGGCCCAAGTTCGCATGTTCGTGGAACAGGCGCCGATCAGCATCGCGATGTTCGATCGCGATATGGTCTATCTGGCGGCAAGTCGCGGCTGGATTGAAAGCTACGGCGGCGGACGCGACAGTTTGGTCGGGCTGAGCCACTACAAGCTTCACCCCGATATTCCCGATCGATGGAGAGCGATCCATCGGGGCGTGTTGAAGGGAGAGTTCCACAGCGACGTCGACGACTGCTGGGTTGACGCCGCCGGACAAGAGCACTGGGTCCGATGGGCCGCCTATCCGTGGTCCGACGAGGTGGGCGGAATCGGCGAGGTCGTCATTTCCGCGGAAGAGATTTCGGCGCAGAAGCGCGCTGCGGCCGCGCGGCGAGAGAGCGAGGAAAAGTTCCGCAACAACTTCGCCGAGGCGGCCGTCGGACTTGTCATGGGCGAGGCTGAAGGCGCGATCCTCGAGGCGAACAAGGCCTTTTGCCGACTGACCGGCTACAGCTCAGACGAACTGGCGTCGATGCGGTTCGCCGATCCATTCATCCCGACGACAAGGCTCGGAACGACGCCCTGGACGACCGTTTGCGGGCCGGCGAAATTCCCGGCTATGTCATAGAGAACCGGTATATCCGCAAGGACGGCGCGATCATCTGGGTGCGCAAGAGCGCGTCCCTGACGCATGGCGCAGGGGGCGGGCGCCGTTGGATCGTCAATCTGGTCGAGGACGTGACCGAACGCAAACGCTCGGAGGAGACGGCGGCGCGCACGGTCGCGCAGCTTAGCGCTATCCTCGACGGCGCGACGGACGCCGTCATCTCGATCGACGTGGCCGGGATCGTCCAATCCATCAACCCGGCCGGCGAGAGAATGTTCGGTTACGGACGCGGGGAGGTGGTGGGTCGCAACGTCAGCATGCTGATGCCGCAAGAAGACGCCCGACGCCACCACGAGTATCTCGCCAACTACCTCCGCACCGGCGACGGGAAGATCATCGGCGTCGGTCGCGAGACGGAGGGACGGAGCGAGGACGGCAGTGTGTTCCCAGTCGATCTGGCGGTCGTCGAGGCCGTCGTCTACGATGAGCTCATCTTCATCGGCTTCGTGCGCGATCTCTCGGAGCGGCGAAATTTCGAAATCCGCATGGACCAATTGGCTGCGCAGCGTCTGACCGCCATCGGGGGGATGGCTGGCGCGCTGGCGCACGAGCTCAACCAGCCTCTGGCGGCGGCCGGCGTCTACCTGGCGACGGCGCAACGCATGATCCGGTGTGAGGTCTCAGACGATGGCCCCGGCCTCGCCGATGCGGTAAAAGCAAGCTTGTTTGAGCCGCTGACATCGACCAAAGCGACCGGAATGGGCGTCGGCCTGTCAATTTCGAAGTCGATCATCGAAGCCCATTATGGGCGGATTTGGGGCGAATCGCGCCCTGGGGGCGGAACCGTATTCAGCTTCACTTTGCCGTTGGCGACCGCGGAGAGTGAGGAATGAGCGAGCATCAGATCGTCCATGTGATCGACGACGACGATGCGCTTCGCGACTCCGTCCGGCTGTTCCTGGTCAATGAAGGGCTGGGTGTCAGGACTTACGGTTCAGCGAACGAATTCGTCGCCGCTTTGGACGCCCCTCAGTCGGGCTGCGTCGTGACCGACGTCCGCATGCCGGGCATGAGCGGCATGGAGCTCCTGGCGCATATCGCCGCCAAGGGGCTTTCGCTGCCAGTCATCGTCATAACCGGCCACGCCGACGTCCCGCTGGCAGTCCGTGTCATGAAGCAGGGCGCGATCGACCTTCTGGAAAAGCCGTTCAAGGCGGAGGAACTGATCGCCGCCGTTCGCAGGGGGCTCGCGCTGGGCAAAGACTCGCAGTTGAACGGGACGCCCGTCGAAGAGGCCCTTGCGCGTCGGGCGATGCTGAGCGTTCGCGAGAACGAAGTGCTGGACAGGCTGATCAAGGGGCAACCCAACAAGATCATTGCCTACGAAATGGGAATCAGCCCGCGGACCGTCGAAGTTCACCGCGCCAACGTCATGAAAAAGACCCAAGCGGGCAGCCTTTCCGAACTCATCCGCATGTTTCTGAACGCGGATCGGGCCTGACGACGCGCTCCGGTCGTGATCCGATCGGAGCGCCGGCTCTCCCCTGTCGCCGCGCCCGTTCCAGACATCTTCATCGGCGAGAACATTCGCCTGGGATGACGTTCGCGTTCGCAATGTGACGCCCGTCACAGTCGAGGACACGAGGTTTCCGTAAACTTGCACTTGTTGGTCCGCGCCGCGCGGCGTTGTGCTGCGTGAAGGCGCCTGTCGCCGGGACGCTTGCGCGTGGTTGGGTGCGGACGGGATGTACGGCGAGGACCTGAGATGAATAGGGATTGGGAGTTCGAGGCGCCTTTTGGAGTGAGTGGCGATGCTTTTGCCGCCGGCGACCGCCAAAGACGCGAGGAGCATGCGCCCGTCGACGGTTCTGGATCGCACGGCCCCTCTAGGGAAGGAGTCGTCAAATGGTTCCGAAGCGACAAAGGCTATGGTTTCGTCGCACTGACCGGCGGCGAGGGAGACGCATTCCTGCATCTGAAAGCGCTCCGTGCGTTCGGACGCGAATCCGCGGCGCCTGGCGCGAAGATCAGCGTCGTCGTCGACGAAGGGCCTCGGGGGATGCAGGTGATGCGGGTCGTGGACATTGACGAAGCCTGCGCCGCCCGCGCTTCCGGCTCCTTTTCCTCGAGCGCGCGCATCCACCGGCGCGCAGACCGCGACGTCTCGTCCGCAATCGCTCTCACGGGCAGGGTCAAGTGGTTCGACGGCGTCAGAGGCTTCGGCTTCGTCGCCAGCGACGACTTCGGCCGGGACGTTTTCGTCCATTGCTCGGTGCTCGGCCCCGCCGGCCTTTCGAGGCTTGACGAGGGGCAGACGGTGACGATGCGGGTCATCGAGACGCCGAAGGGCCGTGAGGCGATCGAGGTGTCGCTTTGACGGGCTCACCGTCTCCTGCCCGGCTCGGCTTGGGGGAGTAAAGCGGGTCCCGGGCCGCATCTGCCGTCTTCGCTCCTCCGATTCCCGCTTGCGCGGGACGGAGAAGCGATGACGCCAATCTTGCCGTCACAGCGCCTTGTTTTGGACCCTCAGGCGCTGAGCAAGCACGCGCAGCACCTTCAGCGCGAAAAACGGCGTGTGCCTGACCAGGAACAGGTATTGCTTCTCGGTGATCGGCGCGACGGTGACGTCCGTTTCGGCGACGGCGCTCGCGCTGCGCGCCGAGTCGTCGATCAGCGCCATCTCGCCGAAGATCTCGTTCTCGCCGAGCGTCTCGAGCACGCGGTTTCCCGTCAGAATGCGTACGCGCCCACGCTGGACGACGAAGAACTCCGCGCCCCGATCGCCCTCGTGAAAAATCGTCTGGCCCGCCTTGTAGTCGCGGGTCGGGACATCCGGACCCAACAGGAGTTCGAAGTTGTCGGCGCCGTTCGCCATGTCGATGCTCGCCCGTTCGACGGCCCGCCAGCCACAGGCCGATTGCATGACTGTGACGCTTCGGCGAACGACAGAGGCTCCGCTCGGCCGACGACTTTTCCGAAGCGTCGACATCCTAGTCGAGGCCGGTCGGTTGCTCAAGCCGAGCGACGGGATCTATCCGATGGTCACCACCAGCCTTCCCCGCGTCTCGCCCCTCAAAATCCGCCGGCCGGCTTCGAACACCTCGTCGAACGGGATGGTCTGTGTCATCGCCGCGAGCTTGCGCGGATCGAGTCCGGCGGCGAGCCGCCGCCACGCCTCGAGCCGCACCGGCATCGGACAATTCACGCTGTCGATGCCGAGAAGCGACACGCCGCGCAGGATGAACGGGGCGACGGTCGTCGGCAGGTCCATGCCGCCTGCAAGGCCGCAGGCGGCGACCGCTCCGCCATAGCGGGTCTGCGCGAGGACGTTGGCGAGCGTCGTCGACCCGACGCTGTCGACGGCCGCCGCCCATTGCTCCTTGCCGAGCGGTTTGCCCGGCGCGGCGAGCGTCGCGCGCTCGATGATCTCCGCCGCGCCCAGCCCCTTCAGATAGTCAGCCTCGCTCGCCCGGCCGGTCGAAGCGATCACCTTCCAGCCCTTGTCGGCAAGCAGAGAAATCGCAGTCGAGCCGACCCCGCCTGCGGCGCCGGTCACCAGCGCCGGTCCCGAAGCGGGCGTCAGCCCGTGCCGTTCGATCGCCATCACCGCCAGCATCGCCGTGTAGCCGGCCGTTCCGATCGCCATCGCCTCCGCGCGGGTAAGGCCCTCCGGCAGTTTGACCAGCCAATCGCCCTTGACCCGTGCCTTCTCTGCGTAGCCGCCGAAATGGGTCTCGCTGAGGCCGTAGCCATTGAGGATCACCTCGTCGCCCGGCGAAAAGCCGGAATGCCCGGAAGTCTCGACCTCGCCCGCGAGGTCGATCCCGAGCACCATGGGAAAGCGCCGGATGATCGCCGATTTCCCCGACAGTGCGAGCCCGTCCTTGTAGTTGACAGTGGAGTGGGTGACGCGGACCGTCACGTCGCCGTCCATCAACTCGGATTCGTCCATCTCGACGAAGCGGACCTCCTGCCCGGCCTCGGTCTTGTCGGCTCGAACGGCTTTGAACGTCATGGGCTTAAGCCTTTCTCTTCGATGTCCAGAGCTTGGGGCGGTCGAGGATCAGAATATCCGGATCGCGCGCCGAGGTGAAGCGCGCGCGACGCGCTTCGAACGGCGAGCTGATCGTGCCATTTTGCGCCGAGAGGCCGCCATGGGGGAAGGGCTAATGGCGCCGCGAGTCCGAAAACTCGCCCGCGGTGACGCGCTCCGCGAGACGCGCCGCGACGAGGGCTGCGCTCGATTCGCCGTGGATCGCGACCAGTTCGCACATCGCCGCGCAAAGCGCGGCCTCGGCGAGGGCGTCGGCATGGATGCCGTCGAGCGCGGCCAGCGCGAACGCTTCGCTCACATAAGACAGGGCCGCCTCCCGCGCGTCCGCATCGCGGCGATCCTCGAGCGAAACTTGCATGGCGGTGGGCATGGCTCGCTATTTTAGAAGTTTGTGACGGCTAAGGCGACGCGACTCGTTTAAAAAGGTTAACCTGGGGGCCGACGCGCGCTGGCGCACGTCATTCGGAGCAGCGGAATGTGCGGGCGATATGCGATTACCTTGCCGCCCGAAGCGGTGCGCGCCTACTTCGCCTTCGTCGAACACCCGAATTTCCCGCCGCGCTTCAACATCGCGCCGACCCAGCCCATTCCGGTCGTGGTCGCCGATCCGCAGAGCGCGGGCGGAGCGCGGCATTTCGTTCTTATGCGCTGGGGGTTCCTGCCGGGCTTCGTCAAGAACCCGAAGGACTTCCCGCTCATCGTCAACGCGCGGGCCGAAACGCTCGCCGAAAAGCCCAGTTATCGCGCCGCGCTCAAGCGGCGGCGGTGCCTTGTGATCGCAGACGGGTTCTACGAATGGCGGAAAAACCCGGGAGCCGGCGGACGGCGGCAGCCGGCCAGGCGGCCCTATCTCGTTCGCGGCGCAAACGGCGGGCCGATGGGCTTTGCCGGCCTCTACGAGACCTGGAGCGATCCGAGCGGAGGGGAGATCGACACGGCCTGCATCGTCACCACGGCGGCCAATCGGCTCGTCGGCCAGCTGCATGACCGCATGCCGGCGATCCTCGAGCCCGACGCTTTCGCCGCCTGGCTCGACGTCGACGGGGTCGACGCGGCGAGGGCGCTCGCGCTCGTGAAGCCTGCGCCGGATGGGGCGCTCGAGCTCGTGGAGATCGGCCCCGCGGTCAACCGCGTCGCCAACGACGACGAAAGCCTGCAGAAGCCGGTCGGGGCGTCCATCCGCGCGGCGGTGCGCGAAACGCTGTTCTGACCTTGCCCGGCGGCCCGGCAAGCGGCATGACTGCCCTCTGATCGACGCTCACGAGGAGCCCATGGCCGAGCGAGAAAAGCCGCCGCGCGTCGTCACAGCTGTTGCAGGCCGTGACGGAATGAAGCGCTGCCCGTGGCCCGGAGCCGATCCGCTCTATCTCGCCTATCATGACGAGGAGTGGGGCGCGCCCGAATACGATGATCGCGCCCTGTTCGAGAAGCTCGTCCTTGACGCGTTCCAGGCGGGGCTGTCCTGGATCACGATCCTGCGCAAGCGCCCGGCGTTCCGCGCCGCGTTTGACGGCTTCGAGCCGGACAAGATCGTACGGTGGGACGCGGCGAAGAAGGAGGCGCTGATGGTCGATTCCGGCATCGTGCGCAATCGGGCCAAGATCGAAGCGACGGTCGCACTCGCCCGCATTTATCTCGAGCTTGCCGAAAGGGACGGCTTCGCCCGGCATCTGTGGAGCTTCGTCGGCGGCCGGCCGATCCAGCCCGGGCGCAAAAGCCTCGCCGACATTCCGGTCGAGAGCGAGGAGTCGCGGGCCATCGCCAAGGACCTGCGCGCCCGCGGCGGCAATTTCGTCGGTCCGACGATCATCTACGCCTGCATGCAGGCGACCGGCATGGTCAACGACCATCTCGTCGACTGCTGCCGCCACGAGGCCTGCCGGGCGCTCGCCCGCGACGTTCCGCCATGAGCGACCGCGGCGCGCGCCGCGCCTGGCAGCGC
>Ga0074046_10002856_pt1 | contig 14722 bp, 12 predicted proteins | sample BogForMeECP23OM3_FD_94441 | JGI IMG/M metagenome (GOLD analysis project Ga0074046, IMG submission 94441) | Bog forest soil microbial communities from Calvert Island, British Columbia, Canada - Bog Forest MetaG ECP23OM3 | ecosystem: Environmental > Terrestrial > Soil > Wetlands ...
CCGTCTCGACCGGCAGGGCAACATCCGCGTTCAGGTTGCCGCCCACGAGATCGGTAACGGCGCCTACACCGTCATTGGGCAGATGGCTGCATCGATGCTCAATCAGCCAATCGAAAAGGTCGCCGTTGAGCTGGGCAACAGCGAACTGCCTCCGGGGCCGGTCGCAGGCGGGTCCGTTACAACGGCCAGCGCGTGCTCTGCCGTAAAGGGCGCCTGCGGGTTGATCCAGACGAAGCTGTTCCAGAAGAGCGGCGAGGACGCGATGAAGGACGTTACGCCTGAGCAGCTTGCAGCCGCCTTTGACAAGGTGGGGGCCAGCGTTATCGAGGAGCATTACGAATGGGTCCCGCCCGATTCAAAGCCCGGCGCGGGCGAGGCTTTGTACAAGGGCCAAGTGCGCATCAGTGGCGGACCGGAAAAGAACAGGACCATGTTCGCGTTCGGCGCTGAGTTTGCGGAGGTGCGCATCAACAGCCGGACACACGAAATACGCGTGCCTCGTCTCGTTGGCGCGTTCGCCGCGGGGCGCATCATGAACCCAAGGACGGCTCGCAGTCAGCTCATGGGCGGCATGATCTGGGGTGTTTCCGCCGCGCTGCATGAGGAGACCGAAATCGACGAGCGCAATGCCCGTTACGTCAACGATAACCTCGCCGACTACCTGGTGCCGGTGAACGCCGACATCAAAGAGCTGAAGGTCATTCTGGTTCCCGAGGTGGACGACAAGGTGAACCCGGCTGGCGTCAAGGGGCTGGGCGAGCTCGGCAATGTCGGCACCAACGCGGCCGTGGCGAACGCGGTTTATCACGCGACGGGCAAGCGCATTCGGGCTCTTCCCATCCGCATTGAGGACTTCTTTGCTTAAGCGGAGTTTTGCCGGACGCGCCAACGGATCGCGACCACGGTCTTCCCGGAAAGGCGAAGCCTTATCCGGGATCGTAACATATTGAAGCGTCAACCTTTTGACGATCCCGGCTCGCGCTTCGCTTGGCCGGGATGACAAAACAGCAGTGAGCGGCGTTCGGGATAATCCGTTGGCCGGACTAGCGAAGTTTATTCAGGCCCAGCCGCTTTAAAATTTCGGCCGCGATTGCAGGTGGCGTGCTGTCGATGCCAACCACGATCGGGTGTTCGTCGGGCGCTGGTTCCTCAAGGATCGCGAACTGACTGTCGAGCAAGGCCACGGACATGAAATGCTCGTGCCTCGCAGCCAGACGGTGATGGATTACCTCGTATGCGCCCTTCAGGTAAACGAGCGACACGTCCCGGCGCTCGCCGATGATGATGTCCCGGTAGCTGCGCTTCAAAGCCGAGCAGCTTATTACGCCGCCCTCGCGGCTGACCCGCCAATCATCGATTTTCGCGGCCACGCGATTGAGCCAGATCACGCGATCCGCGTCCGTCAGCGGCGTACCGCCCCGCATTTTTTCGACGTTTTCTGGCGGATGGAGGAGATCGCCTTCCTGAAACTGGTACCCCAGCATCATCGCGAGCAAAGCTGCGACCGTCGATTTACCGGAACCGGCGACGCCCATGACCACAATGGCCTGCGGTCTGGCCTCGCTCATGACTGCCGCTTTGTAGCCACTTCGATGGCACGCCAGGCGAAGTTTCCCTGGCGTGCGAGAAGACCGTCCGCTTCCAGCGGCCCTTCGCTGCCTGACACATAGGTGGTAATATCTGCATTATCTTCTGCCCAGGCGTCCAGAACCGGCTGCACAACGCGCCAGGCTTCCTCAACCATGTCCGCCCGCATGAACAGCGTCTGATCGCCCATCATCACGTCATAGATGAGCGTTTCGTATCCAACGTTCGGCTCGTTTGAAAACCAGTCATTGTCGCGAAAGTCCATCCGCACCCCTGCAAGATCCACAACCGGTCCAGGCCGCTTGACGGCGAATTGTAGCGAGATGCCTTCGTCCGGCGCGATGGAGATGATCAGCCAGTTATCAGGCAGGCAGAAGACAGGCGTACCGCGGAAGGGGGTGTACGGAGCCTGCTTGAAACGGATCGCAACTTCGGTTTTGCGCTGCGAGAGATGCTTGCCCGTGCGGATGAAAAAGGGCACGCCCGCCCAGCGCCAATTGTCGATCTCAAGCTGCATCGCGACGTAGGTTTCGACCTTCGAATCGCGCGCAACATTGGGCTCATCCCTGTAGGCCTTTACAGGCTTCCCGAGGACCGTACCCGCAGCATACTGCGCGCGCACGACCTGAGTTGCCCAGACAGGACGCATCGCCGTGAAGACGTCGGCCTTCCTCGACCGGATGGAGGCGGGGTCGAAGCCTGAGGGCGGCTCCATCGCGACCATGGAGACGAGCGCCAAGACATGGTTGGGCACCATATCGCGAAGCGCGCCTGTCGCCTCATAGAAGGTTCCGCGGCCCTCCACGCCAACCGTTTCCGCCACGGTCACTTGGACATGATCGATGCGGTCGCGGTTCCAGATCGGTTCGAACATGCCATTGGCGAAGCGCAGCGCCATGATGTTCTGCACCGTTTCCTTGCCGAGGAAGTGGTCGATCCGAAAGATCTGATCTTCGCTAAGCGTCCGAAGGACGCGGGCGTTCAGCGCACGCGCTGACTCCAGGCTGTGACCGAAGGGTTTCTCGAACACCACACGCCGCCAGTAGCGGGGCTTGCCGTCCGGGCCGATCGGCTGATCGGTCAGACCTGCCTCGTGGAGGTGCGCGATGGCCGAACAGAAGAACTGCTCGGCGACGGCAAGGTAGAATATGACGTTGCCTTGGGTACCATGGGTTCTTTCCGCCTCAGCGAGCGCGCTGCGCAGTTTGTCGTAGAGCTGTGGTTTGCTCAGATCGCCTTGCACATAGGACATCTTGTCGGCAAGGCGGCTCCAAGCCTCTTCGTCAACGCGGCCACCGTTGAATTCCGAGGCTTTTCCGGCATAGCTCTCCAGCTTTTCATGAAGATGATCGCGCCAGCTTTCCGAAGTCTCTTCCGATCTGGCGACGCCGATGAGAGCAAAGTTCTCTGGAATCAATCGCGTGCGCGAAAGATTATAGAGCGCCGGAACAAGCAGGCGCGCGGTCAAGTCGCCGCTTGCGCCGAAGACCACCATTGCACATGGCCCGGGCGGCGCCGGATCTCTGCGCTGAGGACATTCGATTAACTCGACGATTGGGAGCATCGCAGTCATTTCGGACCTACTTTGACTCGTTTGAGGGTGCCGATTGCGGGGTTTCGACATGGCCGCCGAAGCCGAAACGCATGGCGGACAGCATCTTCTCCCCGAAGGTATGCTGCTGCCTGGAGCGGAACCGGGCAAAAAGCGCGGACGAGAGCACCTCGGCGGGCACGGCTTCTTCGATCGCGGCTTCGATGGTCCAGCGGCCTTCGCCGGAATCCTGAACAAGGCCGGAGAAATTCTCCAGGTCCGGGTCCTTCGCGAGCGCGGCGGCGGCAAGATCGAGCAGCCAGGAGGAAACAACGCTTCCACGCCGCCAGACCTCGGCGATATCTGGGATGTTCAACTCGAAGCGTTCTTCCTCTGGCAGGTCTTTCGAATCCTTGTTGCGCAGGATGTCGAAACCCTCGGCATAAGCCTGCATCAACCCGTACTCGATGCCGTTGTGAACCATCTTGACGAAGTGCCCGGCGCCTGAAGGCCCGGCGTGAATGTAACCGCGCTCAGCGCGAGGATCGTTCTTCTCCCGGCCCGGTGTGCGAGGAATCTCGCCCGCCCCGGGAGCAAGCGCAGAGAAGATGGGATCAAGGTAGTCGACGGCATCCTTGGGGCCACCAATCATCAGGCAATAACCGCGCTCGAGACCCCAAACGCCGCCGGACGTGCCGCAATCGACGTAGCGGATTTTCTTCGCGGCCAACTCCTTGGCGCGGCGGATATCGTCCTTATAGAAGGTGTTGCCGCCGTCAATTATAATGTCTCCGGCTTTCAAAAGGCCGCCAAGCTCCGCGACCGTGTCTTCCGTGATCCTTCCCGCAGGCAGCATCACCCAGACAGCGCGCGGCTTCTCATCGAGCCTTTTCACCAAATCCGCCAATGAATGAGCGGCTTGAGCGCCTTCCTGAGAGAGTGCCGCGCTGGCGCTGGGATTGGCGTCGTAGACCACGCACCGGTGCCCCGCTCTCATCAAGCGACGGGAAATGTTGCCTCCCATCCGGCCGAGTCCGATCACGCCAATCTGCATTGCTTCGCTCCGTAGCACGCGGCCCTGAAATGCACAGGTCTTCGCCTCGGCTCAGACATGTGACATTCAGATATGGGATGCCGCTAACACACCAACAGGACTCACGCGAAATTGCTCCGCGTGGCGCAAGAGAAGCGAGGGGTTGCCAGGCAGCCATCACACCGGCTGCCTGCCTGGGCTTTCTATTTGAGAGGCGCCGGGGGCGGAGGCGCGTCACAGGGGCCCGCACCGCAGGGACCATAGTAGGGGCGGGGACCATAGTAAGGACCCGGACCATAATAAGGCCCGGGGCTGGAATAGTAATAGGCGCCGGTGGCGGCTACAGCCGCGCCGACGGCCGCAAAGGGAACCCATCCATAGCCGGGACGCCAGCCGCCGCGCCAGCCGCCACCATATCCACCGCGCCAGCCGCCACCATATCCACCGCGCCAGCCGCCACCATATCCGCCGCGCCAGCCACCACCGTATCCGCCGCGCCACCAAACCTTAGTAACGGTGGTGGTTGTTTGTTTCGCGTTCGCGGCGGCCGCCGAGCCAGGATTTGCTACCGTTGCGCTCGCTTGTTCAGCGCTCATCACCAAGCCTAAGCTCATGGCAAGAGCCAGGAAAGTCATTCTTTTCATGCGCTATCTCCGTTTCCGCCTCCCTTTCCTCGATGCCGGGAATGTGCAGGCTCAAGGTGGCGGAACAAGGGATTTCGCTTGCCATGATTGTAACAGGAATGTCCAGAACGGCTTCTTCATCCCATGTTGTGACGCTTCTGCTGATTGCTTGATAGCCGCGGCGGGAGGTCTGCTCTCGTGCCGCAAGAATGCCGGTGCGGGCCTGGAACCGAGCGTGATCTCAAACATTGGGCGTAAGTGCTTGCATACCCACGGATGAGCCCGGCGCGGACGCGTCTGCCGGGATTGCTTCTCCGAACACTTTGGATCGGTTCGCGCCTTTGAAAAATCTGCACTCGGACAATCCCGCCGAGCTTACACTTCGCGGAATGATCATCGGCGGGGCCATCACCGCCGTTTTTATGGCCGCCAACGTCTATCTCGGCTTGAAGACCGGCATGACGTTCTCGTCGTCCATTCCTGCCGCCATCATCTCGCTGAGCATTTTGAGAGCGATGGGCTCGTCAGGCATCCTCGAAAACAACATCATCCAGACGCAGGCATCTGCCGGTGGCACGTTGTGCAACGTCATTCTTGTACTGCCCGGCCTCCTGATGATCGGCTTTTGGCAAAGCTTTCCGCTTTGGCAGACGATGGCGGTGTGCCTTGTTGGAGGAATTCTCGGCGTTGCCTACTCCGTTCCGCTCCGCCGGGTGATGGTTGTGGGAAGCGATCTGCCGTTCCCCGAAGGCGTCGCGGCGGGCGAGGTTCTTCGCGCCGGGCACCGGGATGAGGCAAGCGGCGATGGAGAGGGTAACGAAAGCGGGCTTCGCGAGTTGGGCATCAGTGCAGCTGCTGCGGCCGCCCTGAATCTCTTGACGAACGGCTTCAAGCTTCTGCCCGATAAACTGGCTGGCTCACTAACCTACGGCCACGCCGTCTTCCAGATGGGCGGGAGCCTTTCTCTCGCGTTGATCGGCGCCGGCTATCTGGTGCGGGTCGGCGCCTGCCTGGCCCTTATCCTCGGGCTGTTCATCGCATGGGGGGTCGCGGTTCCAGTGTTGATGACGATGGGGCCGCCGCCGGGCGATCTTGTTACGGCTGCCGATGCGGTGTGGTCGGAGAAAGTGAGGCTGATCGGTGCGGGCATTATTGCCAGCGGCGGCCTCTGGACTGTCATCACCTTGGTGAAGCCGATGGTCGATAGCGTTCGCCTCGCCTGGAAAGCATCCCGCGAACGCAACGAAGGTTGCGTGCCGCGCCATGAGCAGGACTTTCCGATGGCCTGGGTTGCCGGCGCTATCGCGCTTCTAACCCTACTTACAGCGGCTTTATTGGCGTGGTTCGTTTCCGGAGCGCAATTTGGGCCGGGGCTCTTCTGGCTTGTGCCTGCCGTGACGCTGCTGACGGTTCTGCTCGGGTTGCTGATGGCGTCGGCTTGCGGCTACATGGCCGCGCTGCTGGGCTCATCGTGCAGCCCCATTTCCGGCATCGGCATCCTGAGCACAATCCTGATCGCGGCCGGTTTCGGCTTCGTGTTCCCGATGGGCAGGGGCGAGGACGGCCGCTTCGCCGTAGCGCTGACCCTTTTCATAGCCTCCATCGTCGTGACGGTCTCCTCGATCGCAAACGACAATCTTCAGGATCTGAAAACCGGAAGCATGGTCGGCGCCGCGCCCTGGCGTCAGCAGGCCGCGCTCGCGATTGGCGTCGTTGTAGGCGCGGTAACAATCGCGCCGGTGCTGCAGCTTATTTATTCCAACTATGGGTTTACCGGCTCACTGCCGCACCCAGGCATGCCGGCGCAAAATGCGATGCCGGCGCCGCAGGCCGCGCTCATGACGCAAATTGCGAACGGCATCATTCACCATGAGCTGCCATGGAGCATGATTTATATTGGTGCTGCATTGGGCGTCGTTCTGGTGGTCCTCGAAACGCTTCTGCGCCGCAAAGGGCACTCATTTCCGGCCCTCACCGTCGGCATCGGCATTTATCTGCCCTATGAAGTGTCGCTCACGATCGCGATCGGAGGCGTGATCGGCTGGTTTGCCGAGAGGGCTGTAGCGAAAACGACGGCTGACAGTAATGCGAGTGCGAAAGCGGACGTTGCTGCAACGGTGAGACGGCGCGGTGTGCTCATCGCTTCGGGGTTTCTAGTGGGGGAAAGCGTGACAGGCGTGTTGCTCGCCGCGTCCGATGCCTTGGGCGGCCAGAGCGGCTCACTCGCCTTTCCAGGCTACGCCCAGTCTTATTTGTCAACTGCGATCGCTGGCGTGGTTTTCGCTTGCGCGCTCGCCGCCTTTTATCGGTCAGCTGCACGGCTTTCCTAGCTCCCTGCGTTTCAAACGAAGGCCCCGTCGCGCCGGTACAAATTTCTGCGAGAAGTGCAGTAACGTTTCTACATTAGGAAGCCCAGACTGAGCGGTAATGAGCCTGTATTGATTCGCATTACTTGATCTAATCCGAGGTTTACTGACCGGCGCTGGCGCGCAGGTCGTAAACCAGTCAGCTGCTGCAACAAACTCCGGCGTTGGCTCAAAAGCCAACCATTTTTTGGCAGTCATGCGTTTGGCACGTTGTCCATGAGGTACGCTATGTTGAGGCAAGCCTATGCCAAAGCGAGGCATTAGACCGAGCTGTTGCCGCGCGGCCCAGGACTGTCGATGGTCGAACACAAGCGGAATAGCTTCGTTTGTCGTCATTGACAGTCGAAGGCTGAATTTTCGCCCGCATACATGAATTGACTTGTCTCAAAGACTTTTTGAGCGTTTCGGGAGGGAGTTAGCGTTCCCGAAGCCCGCGCAAAGCCCCGGCAGGACTTCCAAAGGTGATACTCATGAACAAAGAGCCAGACCAAACTGAAAAGCCGGCGGAGGACGATGAAGTCACCCTCTCGATCTCGCCGGAGAAGGTGTGCTTTATTGTCGTTAAGGCCCGGGCATTCGACGTCAAGGACGGCGTGAGCGAGCCGGATCCGGGATCGAATCCTTCCGACGATAACGACGTGGCTGTGCTCGAAGATCACGAAGACGACCCTGTCGTCGAAGAACTCACGTCCTTCATCCATGACCTCTCGGACGATGAACAGATCGACCTCGTCGCGCTCGCATGGCTTGGCCGCGATGACTACACCGCCAAAGATTGGCAATCCGTGCGCGAAGATGCGGCCCGCGCCCATAATGAGAGGACAGCCGCCTACCTTCTCGGCATCCCGCTCCTCGGCGACTTCCTGGAGGAGGCCCTCTCGATGCTCGGTTATTCTTGCGCGGAATTTGAAATTGGCCGCCTTTGACTAAGTCCCTTAGAATCGATCAACTTTCCGCCTTTAATCGATTCCGATTTAAGGCGGGTTGATCCAGCCCGCATATCTCACCGGCGTCATGACCGGCGTGTGCTGTTCTCTGCGGGACCGTTGACAGTTGCGCCGTCGCTTCACAGGCGCGCCCATTGCGCCGGAGAACCGGGCGCCTGAAGTTTCGCAATATATTTTGTGGGCCAGCGCTCCCGGATTTTGGCCGGCCGTGATTTGAGTTCGGACCAACCCGCGGCCAGGATTGCGAAACCCAAAGTTCATTTGCTTCGCGCTTCGTCTTGAGAAACGCGGTCCCAATGGGGAACCGGCCCGAAGCTTGCGGCGAGAAAGTCGATGAAGGTCCGAACTTTGGGGGGCGGACGGCGATCCGGGGGGTAAATGGCGAAAATACCATCCAGGGGAGTCGGGTTGTGATCGAGCTGGATCGGAACGAGCAACCCTGCCGCAATCTCTCGGGCGACCAGAAATGTAGGCTGGCAAATAATGCCTTGTCCCGCAATCGCCGCGGCAACAAGCGCATCGCCATTGTTGGCCTTAAGGCTTCCGCTCACCGGCACGCCGACTTTTTTCTCAATGCCGAACTGCCAGCGTCCGACGCCGGCGCTCCGCGAAAGCGTGTAGCCGAGACAGTTGTGGACCGTGAGTTCGGCTATGGTCCGCGGCGTTCCTTTCTCTTCGAGATAGGCAGGCGCGGCGCAAACGACGGTACGGCAAGGGGCAAGCTTCCGCGCGATGAGGCTTGAATCCTCCATGTTGCCGATGCGGATGGCGAGATCCCACCCCTCCTCGATGAGATCCACGCGGCGGTCGTTGAGGCCGAGATCGATGGTCATGCCCGGGTGGCTTCGCAGGAATTGCGGGATAAGCCGAGCGATCTCCCGCACGCCGAAGGAGACCGGCGCGTTGAGACGAAGCGTGCCCCGCACTTCGACCGCGCCGGCGGCGGCTTCGGCATCGGCATCGTTCACCTCGCCGAGAATGCGTTCGACGGCATCGAGATAGGTGCGTCCCGCCTCGGTCAGTGTGAGCCGCCGCGTGGTCCGGTGCAGGAGCTTCACGCCGAGACGAGCCTCAAGCGCCGCCACATGCTTCGTCGCCATGGTCTGCGACATGCCGAGCGAGCGAGCGGCTGCAGACAGGCTCCCTAACACTGCCACGCTCGCGAACACCTGCATTCCGGTCAAACGGTCGAGCATTAAATCTCACACTGTGGGTAGGAGATGATAGTACCAGAAAGGGAATTATCCATCCACTCGTTGAATGGCATCTAAGGGGCATATTCTTCAACGGAGGCTCTTATGATCGACACACGAACCGCTCCTTATGCCGCGCTTCTCCTGCGCGTCAGCCTTGGCGTTCTCTTCCTGGCCCACGGGCTTCTGCTCAAAGTCCTCACCTTCACCGTTCCGGGAACGGTCGGCTATTTCCAGAGCATCGGCTATCCTGGCTATTTCGCCTATCTTGTTATTGCTGGCGAAATCGGCGCTGGTATTGCTCTCATTCTCGGGACATACACGCGCGTGATTTCGCTCCTGGCGCTTCCCATCCTGATAGGCGCGACGCTGCAGCATATCGGCAATGGCTGGGTGTTTTCGGGCGCAGGCGGCGGCTGGGAGTTCCCGATCTTCTGGATTGCGATGCTGCTCGTGCAGGCGCTGCTTGGCGATGGCGCGCTGGCCTGGCGGCCTTCGTTCGGAGTGGCCTCGCCGGAGCGCGTCGAGCACGCATTATAACACGCATTTATAATAAGTGAGGGAGGCCGCCATGAGCCAAACCGAAACAGCCCTTCCGGCGATCGAACCGCAGCTGACGCCGCGTCCGATCGATCCCGGCGTTCGCATCGGCCACGTGCATCTGAAGGTGGCGGACCTCGACCGCGCGCTCGCTTTCTATTGCGGCGTGCTCGGGTTCGAGCTGAAGCAGCGGTTCGGCAGAGAGGCGGCCTTTCTCGCGGCTGGCGGCTATCATCACCACATCGGTTTGAATACATGGGAGAGCAAAGGCGGCTCCGCGCCGCCGCCTGGTACAACTGGCCTCTACCATGTCGCGATCCTCTATCCCTCGCGCGCCGCATTGGCCGACGCCTTGAAGCGTTTGCTGGCCGCGAACGTGACGCTCGACGGCGCTGCCGATCATGGCGTCAGCGAGGCTATTTATCTGCGCGATCCCGACGGCAATGGCGTCGAGCTTTACCGGGACCTTCCCCATGAAGAATGGCCGCGCAATCCTGACGGGACAATCGCGATGGTAACCGAGTTTCTCGATCTTCGCGCGCTTCTGCACGAAGCAAAGAGTTAGCGGCATGCTTGTCGACGGCAAATGGAAGGCCAACTGGCATCCCGTGCAGGCGACGGACACGTAAGGCGGCTTCGTCCGGCAAGTGTCCAGTTTCCGCAATTGGGTGACGCCCGACGGCGCGCCGGGTCCAGCCGGCCGCGGCGGCTTCAAAGCCGAGGCAGGCCGCTATCATCTTTATGCCGCGCTCATCTGCCCTTGGGCCTCGCGAACGCTGATAACTCGCAAACTGAAGCGGCTCGAAGATGCTGTGAGCGTAACGATTGTGGAGCCGCAGATTACCGAACAGGGCTGGCGCTTCGGGGACTATCCGGGCGCCGGCCTGGACACGCTTAATGGCGCGACTTACCTTCACGAACTGTATTCACGCGCCGATCCGCACTTCACCGGGCGTGCTACGGTGCCAGTACTGTGGGACATCGAGACAGGCGCCATCGTCAACAACGAGGCGACGGACATTGTGCGGATGTTCAATTCCGGCTTCGGGGCGCTGGCCGACGACGACATCGACCTCTATCCCGAGGCGCTGCGGCCTGAGATCGACGCCTGGAACGCGCGCATCTATCCGGCGCTCAACAACGGTGTCTACCGCGCAGGCTTTGCGACCACCCAGGCCGCATATGAAGAGGCATACCATGGCGTATTCGCCATGCTCGATGAACTGGAACAGCATCTGGGAAGCGACAAGTTTCTGATCGGCGGCCGACTTACGGAAGCGGACATCCGGCTATTCGTGACCCTTGTGCGCTTCGATGTGGCCTATTACGGCCTCTTCAAATGCAATCGCAAGCGCCTCGCCGACTATCCCGCGCTCACCGCCTATCTGAGCCGCATGCTCGCAATGCCCGAGATCCGCGAGACAGTGAACATCGACCACATCAAGCGGGGCTATTATTCGATCCGAGCGCTCAACCCGAGCGGGATCGTCCCACTCGGGCCATGATGCCCGGACGGCCTGAGGCAGGGACTTCTTGCGACGAGGACCGGAAGCTCAACGCACAACCGGGCGGTAGTCCCGGCGCAGAGCGTTCATCGCGGTGTCGTCAAGATTGAGGTGGCCCCTCACAAGGTCCGGAGGCGTGAGCGCCATCCACTGGTTCAGCGAGACGTCCTCGTAGACTGGACTATTGAAAACATTGATGACGCGGACAGGAGTAGACCCGGTGTTTTCGATGTAGTGGCCGAGCGTGCGCGGGACGAAGCCGATGTCGCCAGCGCGGTAGTTGAACGTCCGCGCATTGGAGGTTGCATCGAAGACCGTCATGCGGGCTTCGCCTTCCATGTAATACTGCCACTCGTCGGCGCGAGGATGCCAATGCAGTTCCCGCATCCCGCCCGGTTCAAGCTCGATGATCAAGGCGGAAAGCGAAGTGCGCGGGAAGACACGCGAGTCGATGACCTTAGTCGAGCCGCCGTCATGGCGGGTCGGTTCATGCGCCGAGGCATGCCATGTGAAGGGAGAGGACGGCCTTTTATCCGGAAGCTCTTTCAGGATGTCGTTCAGAGGCGCGGGCACCGGCAGAGGAAAGATGTATTTCTGCGATTTCGGGATGTTCGCGAAGCAAGCTTCCGGCACGCCGAAGTTCTTCGCAAGCACCTCCTTCGGCGTATGGGCGAACCACTCCGTGATCAGCATCGTCTGGTCTTCGGAGAAGTTTCCATTGTCGAAGACAAGAAGAAACTCGCATCCGCCGTCGAGCCCCTGAATGGAGTGAGGAATACCAGCCGGAAAGAGCCAGACATCTCCGGCCTCAAGATCATCCACGAAAACGCTTCGATCCACATCGACGATTGTCACGCGGACGCGGCCCTCGGTTACATAACCCCACTCGGCCTCCTTGTGCCAGTGCAGTTCCCTCACCACCCCCTGCCCGAGACGCATGTTCACCCCCGCCATGGAGGTCGCCACCGGAAGCTCGCGAACCGTTACCTCGCGCGCCCACCCGCCTTCCTCAAGCCGGTTATGGGCCTGGGAGAAGGAGAACTTCAGGTTTGGCAGCAAGCCATGATCGGTTTCCGGGGGGATGAGAAGATCGGGATTTTGCCGGTCGAGTTCGATGTTGCGGGGGCCAGGATCGCTCGCGCCCTTGCTGCCGCGAATGGGCTGCGTAATTTCCGATGAGCTCATGAAAAAAATCCTTAGTCATTAGAAATACACCTGCATTTATATTTACTTGAATGGCGAATAACATCCTTACACGAATGAGTGAAGACCGGCGGACCGGGGGTGATGGCCGTCCGCATGCGCCAGCGCGTCGGGGGCGGTGGCGTGGCCGATCCGGGTGCGGCGTTGAGCGCCCGGGCGCCTTCTGAGCGACCGCGAGCTGAGCAGGCCAGACGGCAAGCCCCAGCCGTTAGCGCTGGCTCAGCACCGGAAAACTAAATCGTGAGGGCTGATCGATGTGACGCACGCGCCATTTTTTGTTATGAGGTTTCCGGACTGCTCTTGCTCATCAAAGCGATAGCCCAGGGATAAATCTCATGACTGAAGGCACGGTGCTCATTATCGGCGCGGGCGGCGTCGGGAGCGTGACGGCGCACAAATGCGCGATGAACGCGGATGTTTTCAAGACGATCCATCTGGCGAGCCGCACCATTGGAAAGCCGAATGCCATCAAGGCGTCGGTCAAGGAGCGCACAGGCGTCGATATTGCCACCCATATCGTCGACGCCGACGAGACAAGGCAGGTGGTCGACCTCATCGAAAAAGTGACACCCGAGGTCGTGATCAACCTCGCCCTTCCTTACCAGGACCTTGCCATCATGGAAGCGTGCTTGGCGGCGAAGGTTCCCTACATCGACACCGCCAATTACGAGCATCCGGACAAGGCGCATTTCGAGTACAAGCAGCAATGGGCGTTCGACGGCCAATACAAGGACGCGGGCGTCATGGCCGTGCTCGGCGCGGGCTTCGACCCTGGCGTCACCAATGCCTATTGTGCCTATGCGCTGAAGAAGTACTTCGATAAAATCCGCTTCGTCGACATTGTGGACGCGAATGCGGGCTCACACGAAAAGGCCTTCGCGACCAACTTCAATCCCGAGATCAACATCCGGGAAGTGACGCAGGCCGTCCGGCATTTCGAGAACGGGAAGTGGGTGGAAACTCCTGCAATTCTCGACAAGGAGGCCGTGCATTTCACCTTCGATTACCCGGTCGCAGGCCCCAAGGAGAGCTATCTGCTTTACCACGAGGAGATGGAGTCGCTCGCCAAGCACCTTCCGGGGCTAGAGCGCATGCGCTTCTGGATGACCTTCTCAGAGAATTACCTGACGCATCTGCGCGTCATTCGAAATATCGGCCTCGACAACATTCACCCGATCGACTTCAAGGGCCAGAAAATCGTGCCGATGGAGTTCCTGAAGGCGCTGCTGCCCGACCCGGCATCGCTTGCGACGAACTACAGCGGCAAGACGGTCATTGGCTGCATCGTAACCGGTGTGAAGGACGGCAAGGAAAGCACGAAATTCATCTACAATGTTTGCGATCATGCGGAGACGTTCAGGGAAGTCGGCTCGCAAGCCATTTCCTATACGGCGGGCGTGCCGCCCATGGTTGCGGCCATGATGGTCATGCAAGGGAAATGGAGTGGCGCGGGCGTTTACAACGTCGAGCAACTCGATCCCGAACCCTTCCTCGAAGGGGTATCAGCGAACGGTTTGCCGTTTGAGGTGATCGACTATAAGCCCCTTCCGGCGAAGATCTAGCGCGTGGAAAAGCAGCCCAAGTCTACGCTCGACCCGCAAAAGGTGAATGCCGCCTCATTCGTGATCGAGGAAGACATTCTGCGCCATAATCTGAGCATCTTGAGGCGCTTCAAAGACGAGACGGGCTGCAAGATGTTCCAGGCGCTCAAGACGTGGTCTACCTGGCCGCTTTTCAAAATCACGCAGGAGTATCTCGATGGCACCGAGGTCAGCTCTCTGAATGAGGCGCGCCTCGGCTACGACGAGTTCAATCACGACGTGCATATGTATGCGCCGGCATACAGCGAGAGCGAATTTCCAGAGATCGTCAACTGTTGCAGCACGATCATCTTCAACACATTCGCACAGTGGCAAAAGTTCAAGCCGCAGGTGGATGCCTACGTCAAGGAAACCGGCAAGACGATCGAGTGCGGCTTGCGTATCAATCCGGAATATATCGGGAAAGATGAGCATGGTGGCTTATGGAGCCCATGCGCTCCCGGATCGCGCCTCGGTATTCGTATCAGCGAGTTCAAAAAGGCGCTTGCCGAAAATCCCGACGCGCTCGACGGTATCAGCGGACTGCACTTCCACATCTTTTTCGACAAAATCTTCGAGGACTTGAAAGAGGCGATCGGGGTCGTCGAGAAGAA
>Ga0074046_10002857_pt1 | contig 14710 bp, 14 predicted proteins | sample BogForMeECP23OM3_FD_94441 | JGI IMG/M metagenome (GOLD analysis project Ga0074046, IMG submission 94441) | Bog forest soil microbial communities from Calvert Island, British Columbia, Canada - Bog Forest MetaG ECP23OM3 | ecosystem: Environmental > Terrestrial > Soil > Wetlands ...
AAACTCAAAGAGTTCAAACGGGTCGCCATGCGAAGCGATAAAACCGATGAGAGCTTCGCCAGCATGATCTATGCTTGCGCCGCCGTTATTAACTCACGATGAATCTCAACAGGCCCTAGGCCACGCTCTTAACGGGGCGGGCCACCATTTTGTTCTTTAGCTCCGTGATTGCAGCAACGACATCCCTTGAAGCTGAAGCGAATTCGCTATCGTTGCCAAACGCCGCCTCTTCGTCGATCTCCACGCCTGCATTGGCCTTTTCTACGATCAGGGCGGCAGCACGATGAAACCGTGCATTGAGCGTGACTAGGGTCATGTACTCGGGCAACAAGGAAAACTTCCTGCCTTCGCCGTGCAGCCACTGCCCAAGCTCGCTGCGGTTGTCGGCCCGGACTTCGGCGGCTTTTAGCGGGCAGCCAGGCTTCTTAAGAGATGCAGCCAGCTTGCGTTTCCATGAAGTATGAGCCCGGATAGCTTCATCGAGATCCATGTTTCCTCTCCATTGCATGCCTTGATTTACAAGATTCGCCCCCTACACGCTTGCGTTAAACTTCTATAATAAACGAGTTTGAACCCCTGCGCATGCCAATCCGCCCGGCGGCATTGCCAAATTACGGCTAGCCGCCAACAGCGCTGAGGCCGATTGCGGCCGTCTAGCAAGCTAGCAGCGGCGCAGCGCTTTCAGTTTGATATAAATTAAAGTTGCCAGAATTCGTTCCAGCAGGAGAGAACGGTTGTCTCCAGCATCGGGCTAACACCAGATCCGGAATCGCTTCACGGTCCGTTGGCGTCATCCCGTGCGCACCGCGAGCCGCGAAGTCTATTTCGGCACGCGGCAGGTATACGAGCAGATCGAGAAAGACTAAAGTGCGTTCGGAAAAGTGTGAAGCGCTTTTCCGGTAAAGACGCACGATAAAACAAAAACGTAAGACGCCGCTATCGATCCCATCAAAAGCGAATAGGCTCTAAGCCGCATCGGCCGGGGTTCCGGCCTCCGCGCGCTGGCGCGAGAAGGCGCCGTACTGATAATAGGCGGCGCACGCGCCTTCCGTTGAGACCATGAGCGCGCCGAGCGGAGCCTCGGGCGTGCAGGTCTTGCCGAACACTTTGCATTCCCATGGCTTGATGACGCCTTTTAAGACTTCGCCGCATTGGCACGATTTGGGGTCGGCGATCTTGAGGGCCGGCACACTGAACTTCCGCTCCGCATCGTAGCCCGCATAGGCCTCGCGCAGCCTGACGCCGGAATGATCGATGGAGCCAAGCCCGCGCCATTCGAAGAACTCCCTCACCTCGAAAACGCGGGACATCGCGCCGAGCGCGGCGGGGTTGCCGTCCTCCGGCACGACGCGGTTGTACTGGTTCTCGATCTCGCAGCGCCCTTCCGCTAGCTGCTTCAACACCATCCAAACCGACTGCAGCACATCGAGCGGCTCGAAGCCCGAGATCACGAGCGGACGTTTATAGTCCTCCGCGATGAACCGGTAGGGGCGCGTTCCGATGACCATGCTGAGATGCCCAGGCCCGAGGAAACCGTCGATCATAAGATCGGGGCTGTCCAGGATCGCCTTCACGGGCGGCACGATGGTGATGTGGTTGCAAAACAGCGAGAAGTTCCGGATACTTTCGCGCTCGGCCTGAAGGATCGTAAGCGCCGTGGAAGGCATCGTCGTCTCGAAGCCGAGGCCGAAAAACACGACCTCCTTCTCAGGATGTTTGCGCGCGAGCTTGAGCGCGTCGAGCGGCGAATAGACCATACGCACATCTGCGCCGCCCGCCTTCGCCTGGAGCAGGCTTTTCTTGGAGCCCGGCACGCGCATGGCATCGCCGAAGGTCGTGAAAATCACACCCGGCGTCTCGGCGAGCGCGACGCAATCGTCCACCCGGCCCATGGGCAGCACGCAGACCGGGCAGCCCGGCCCGTGCACGAACTCGATCTCCTGCGGCAGCATGGTCTCGATACCGTATTTGAAGATCGTGTGCGTGTGTCCGCCGCAGACCTCCATTAGCGCGAGCGGCCGCTGCCTGCAAACATCGATCCTCAAAACGAGCTTTTCGATCTCGCGCAACAGGAACTGGGCTTTTTCCGGATCGCGGAACTCGTCGACATATTTCATTGGATTGCTCCTCGCTAACCGGCCGCGTTCCGCAACTCCTCCGCCGGACCCCGCCTGAACCGGTCAGGCCTGCCCCGACAAGCGCATGGCCTCGAGCTCGGGCTCGACCTCGCCCAGCTCCGCCAGGATCTTCAGCGTCGCGGCAGCTTCTGCCTCGTCAATCCGGCTCATGGCGAAGCCGACATGCACAAGCACCCAATCGCCGACACAAGCCTCGACCGGGTGATCGTCCGTGACGATGCATATCAGATTGACCTCGCGGCGAACCCCCGACACTTTCACGATTCCGAGTGCGTTCTCGGGATCGGAGATCGCGACGATCTGTCCGGGTATGCCTAGGCACATGGTGTCAGACTCCTGCCTTTCGGGCATTTTGCCCGCGTCTTGCGAAATACGCTAGCGAAATCCCTGCCCTATGTCATCAGCCCGGCGCGGCCGCACGGCCCCCCTATGCGATCTGCAGGCGGGCAAATGCAACGATCTTGACGAAATCGAGCGCCAGAGAGAACGCCGCGGCTGCAGCGAGAACCAAGGCTATATGTGCGGCAGAGAGCGGCGCCATCAAAATGCCGCCGGCGGCGAGAGCGGAGGCGATGCCGATGTCCAGAAGCGAGGACGCAACAAGCCAAAAGCTGGGGCGCGATCGCCACATGTGCCGGCGCTCGCGTATAGCGTAAATCGTTGCTTGGCCGCCAAAAACCAGCGCGATAAAAGCGAGAGTTCTCAGCTGGCCGCCATCGAGGCGAAGCGTGTACTTTCCAGCGGCTAGCACGGCTACGGAGAATGCAAGTTTGACGAGCCCAAGAATAGCGGCCGCCAAAGTAATATTACCGATGCGCCATTTATCCGGACCGCTCGAGGGTGCCGCTTTATCCGTGGTCAGCGACATGGTGATGAAATCGCCGGTGATTAAGAGGAGCGCCATGAGCATCGGGGTCAGCACGGCTCGATGGGTCATCAATAGGCCGGCGCCAAGAAAGAGAACCAATTCGAACTTCTTGATGAGCGCGTTGAGCGTGTAAGTAAGTATACGCTGGAAGGTGGCTCGCCCTTCCTTTATCGCCGTGACGATCCCGCCCAGGCCCGGCTCCGTCAGAACCATGCTCGCTGCGGATTTGGCGACGTCGGTCGCCGCTGATACCGCGATGCCCATCTGTGCCTGACGCAAGGCTGGCGCATCGTTCGCACCATCGCCGCACATTGCAACCGTGTGGCCGCCGTGCTGAAAGGCCTTAACCAGGCGAAACTTGTCCTCGGGAAACACGCCTGCGTAAACGGCGAAATCCGAGGGCGCGGCACGGGCGGGAATAGCGCCGGGCGGACATACCGGCCCATCGAGCCCAACCTCCCGCGCAACGGTTGCTGCTGTGGCTGCCGCGTCGCCGGTTACCATGACGGCCGCAACGCCAAGGGACCGCAAGTCGCCAAGAAGCCCCGCCGTATCCAATCGCGGCGGATCGCTGAGGCCGATGAAGCCCGCGAGCGTCATGGCTTGCGGGGGCCCGCTTGCGACGGCAAGAACGCGCAAGCCCGCCGATGCCATCGCGTCGAGCCGGGCCTTAGCCGAAGGGTCCATTCCGGCGAGCGCAGCAACGGCAGCCGGCGCGCCCTTAACGATCTTCTGCTCCTGGCCGTCCCCGCCGGCAATCGCGGCCTCGGACAGCTTCGTTGCCGGATCGAAGGGCGTAAAACGCAGCACCCGCCCGGCAAGCGCCGGGGCAGACCGGCCGGCTGCGGAGGCGCGGATAGCGCTATCGACAGGATCCTGCCCGCCCTCGGAGCTTGCTGCCGCGGCGATGGCAAGAAGGCCGTCCCGATCGAGACCCCGCCTCAAAGGCTCCACGGCAGTAACCCTCAGCTCATTTTGCGTGAGCGTGCCGGTTTTGTCCGCGCAAAGAACGTCCACGGTGGCGGCCTCGTGAATCGCGGAGAGGCGGGTAAGAAGGACACCCTTCTTGCTAAGTCTCTGCGCCGCCAGCGCCGCAGCCAGGGTGAATGTTGCCGGCAAAGCGACGGGGATCGATGCGAGGAGCGCCGTCAGAACGAGGGAAATCAGCGCGCTCGCTGGAATTGCCAAAGAGTGCGCATACGCGACGAGCACAACCGTTACCGCGCCGTTGAAGACGGCAAGATTCCGTACCACGCCGAGCACGGCTTTCTGCTCGCCGCTTTCGGCATGCGCAATGCGCACAAGCTCGGCGGTCCGGCCGAAGTAAGTTCGCGCGCCTGTGGCCGTTACCTCGGCCGCCGCTCCTCCGCGGCGAACCATGCCGCCTGCATAGGCGGTGCCGCCTGGACCGATCTCTGCTGGCACCGATTCGCCCGTCAGCATCGACTGGTCAACGAGCACTGAGCCATCGGCGATGCGCACGTCGGCCGGAACAACCCGCCCAAGAGTAAGCTGGACCAGATCGCCCGGCACAATCCCGGCAGCTTCGATCTCGATCCACTTGCCGTCGCGCTTGACCGATGCTTTGAGCGCGAGCTTCGATTTCAGCGCAGCCAAGGCAGCGCCGGCGCGCTCCTCCTGAAGCAAACCGAGGACGGCGTTGAAGACGAGCAGCGCCGCGATGATTGCAGCCTCGGTGTACTCGCCGATCGTAAGCTGCAGAACGATCGCCGCCTCGAGCATCCAGGGAACCGGCTCCCAAAAGCGGCGCGCTACCTTTAAGCCCAAAGAAACCCGAGGCTCGCTGACCGCATTCGAGCCGGCCGCGGATAGCCGCCGCGCGGCCTCTTCGGAGGAGAGCCCCTGTGCGGGCGCCGGCTTTCCCGCCTCAACGCTGCCAGCATTCATGAGCACCAATCCCAATATCCGGTTCGTACATGGTCTATGCAGCGGTGCGAATTCGCGGGGAACATCTGCCGCGTGCTCCACTGCCCGCCCTTAATCGTAATCTCTAATCCTTCGCGTTACGAGGATGTCTTGATTTCTCGCGGGAGCTTCGGGCTGTGCAGCGGTGAATGCCGCCGCCGCAAAGCAGCCGGCGCGCGGAAGCTGAGCAAGATTGCGCGGCTGTGCCAACGCTTGGCACTTCTCTTTCCGGTTTATAGCGGCTCTGGCTTCGATGGCTTGCAGCGCGTTTCGCCCCTCTGCTGACTGCAGGCAGTTGACGGCTTCGGCTGCAACGGGTCGCTAGCCGAGATTCGAAAAACTGGTACTTGTGACGGCGAACCCTTCAAGAGCGGACGTGCCCACCCGGCGCCAGTCGATAGGGTGAAATTGCCCTAATGCCGACCTATTTCTGGGGAGACCAAATCTGTTATCAGCTTTAAGGGTAGCCGCCGCGGCATCGCTCCATCGCTTTTGCAAGTCTCAGACTTTACAGGGAAAGCTTGCCGCCACGCGGGTTCCCGCAGTATAGCTGCCGTTGCTCGTGCGAAGCCGCTCACTCGAAACTAACCCCGTTCTGGCCATAATTGGCCGTCATCAAAAGGCGGGCACAGGCACAGCGCTTGCTCTTTTGGCGGCGCAATTCGATTGAGTTGGAAGGCAAGATGGGAATCATGAACCGGAGATGGCTGGCAGCGCTTGCGGCTGCAGCCTTCATGATTACAGCGAACGCGTTCGAAGCGAGCGCGCAGCGAAGCAGGATCGACGACTGGCTGGGTTTCGATCAATCCGGTGATTCCGGGGATCAGCCCTCGCGCGACCGCACCTCAGCGAGGGAAATGGAAGTGCAGCTGGAACGGGGCTTTCCCACGCTTGCAAAAGAAAACGTCACGGCTACCACGAACGCCATCAAGCAGTATGCAGAGATTGTGGCGCGCGGGGGGTGGGCGCAGCTCCCGCAGATCGAGCTGCGTACCGGCATGAGCCACCCCGCCGTGGTCCAGCTACGCAAGCGCCTGCAGGCGACCGGCGACTTGAAAACCTTTGCCGGCTATCCCGAAATTTACGATTCCTATGTTGAAAATGCGGTGAAGAAGGCGCAAGCGCGCCACGGCCTGCCCGTGACGGGCTTCCTCGATAAGGATACCATCCTGGAGCTGAATGTGCCTGCAGCCGCGCGACTGCGCCAGCTGCGCACCAATCTGCCCCGGTTGCAAACTTTGTCTGCCACGATGCCCGCCGGCAAATATGTGGCCGTGAACATCCCCTCGGTCCAGATCGAGGCTATCAACAACAATCAGGTTGTCTCGCGCCACACGGGCGTTGTCGGCAAGCCCGACCGGCCGTCCCCCCTGGTCAATTCGGCTATCGAGGAGATTAATTTCAATAAGGACTGGTTCGTTCCGCCAACCGTTTTGAAATCCGACCTGTTGAGCGAGGCGCATAAGAAGGGCAAGGATGCGCTGGCGCAGCACAAGGTCGATGTATATGCTAATTTCGCGGCTTACCAGAAAGGCCAGCGCATTGACCCGGAAACCCTCGATTGGAATTCGGACGCGCCGCTGCGCTTATTTTATGTGCAGAATGGCGGCCCGGACAATCCGCTCGGCTTTGTCAAGCTGAACTTCCAAAGCCCTCATCACGTTTACATGCACGATACGGCACTCCCCAGCATTTTCTCGCAAAGCTTCCGGGCCGAAAGCTCGGGCTGCGTGCGCGTGCAGAACGTCCACCAGCTCGTGGCGTGGCTTCTGGAGGATAATGGCTGGACGGTGGAGCAAGTGCTGCGTATGAAGGAGACTGGCGAGAAGCTCAATATCCGGCTCAAGAAGAAGGTACCGCTGTTCTGGACTTATGTCACGGGCTGGGCGACGCAGGACGGCACGGTGCAATTCCGCCGGGATATCTATCGCCGGGACGGCGTCGAGGCGTTTGCCTCGGCTTACTAGCTATAATTCTGCAGCGGGCGTGTGGTGACGGCTCCGGCACCGACATAAAGCTCGTAGTAGCGGAAGTGCTTGCTGATGGCTCGAATGTCCGGACTCGGCCTGACAGACTCAACTTTGATGGCCGGCAGCATTCCGCTCTCCACCCTTCGCGCCGGTTTAGCTTCGGCAGCTACCGGGGTGAAGCGGTCTTAAGACCGGCGGGCTTAGAAACGCGACAGCCGGGACGAGCCCGGCTATCGCAAGAACCTATTCTTCCGGGCTGGCCTAGTTTTCGTAGCCGCGGTAATATGGCCGGCCGGGGCGTGAATATTCGCCCTGGCCATAACGGCGATAGCCGGCGGCAAAGCGCTCGACGCTGTACACGGGGCCGAGGTCGGCGAAGTTGAGCAGAGCATGGCTCACGATCTCGCCCCGCGCGTTGAAGCGCAGAAACACATGGCCTTGGACGAAATCCCGCTCAATCCTTACGAGGATTGCGGAATTGTCCTGCTCCCGGTCTTTCGGATATTTGGCGACAAAGAACGCGCCTCTATATTCGCCAAAAACGCACGGCTCTCCATTGCGGAGACCGAAAATGGTTACACGGACGCGGCGGTTGTACTCGGGCCGGATCTCGATCCGCGTAACCATGTTGCGCTGTAGCTCGACGTTATTCCACGTTCCGAGGAAATCCGACGGCTCACCATAAAGCGGACTGCGGGGCTGCGCTTCGACGGCAGCGGCGCTCAGCAAAAGAAACACAAAGACTGCGATGACTCTCATACTCACTGCCCTCTACTCTTAACGATGGGTACCAAGGCGGAGTATCGGGCCTTCGCGTAAATTTTTAGTATAACTGGAATCGATTCGGTGCCGCCGGGCATGACCCCGTGTCATCCCGTGCGCGGCTCACGGCATGAAATGACGCTGTGCAGACACGGATCAAGTCCGAGGGCAAGCGCGATGACAACAGAGGCTCTAATAGGGCTTTATCAGCCGCTCCAAATAGTCGAGCTCGATCGCCGGACGCTGGGGCTCGCCTAGCCTTTTGCGGAGCTCGTCGAGGATTTGACGCGCGCGCTGCACGGTGATCTCATCTGGAATTTTCACACTATCGCCCGGATCGGACAGCTGGTTATCCTGCCTGCGGCCAAGCGGATCGCGATTGGCCTGGCCATTAGCGTTGCCGCGGCCGGTGGAGCGCATCATTTGCTCAGCTATGGAGCGCGTGCCCTGGCGCAATGCCTCAAGTGCCCGGCCTTCCTGATCGCTGGCCTCGCCAAGATCGTTTTGGCCGAGCGCACCGGCCGCCTCGCCCATGGCTCCTTCCGCTTCCTTAAGCTTCCGCTGAACCGCGTTGCCTTGCTTGTCTGGCGGCATGTTGGAAAGCAGGTCTTGAAGCTGACTCTGGACCTCGTCCTGACGGTCTTTCAAAGAGCCTGACTGTGCTTGCCCGCGCTCCTCTTGCTGTTCCTGGCGCTCACCGTTAGCGCCCTGCCCACTATCGCTGCCTTGCTGTGCGCGGAACGTCCGGTCGAGGAGCTGCTGCTGCTTGCGCATAATGTCCGTCAGCTGGTCAAGCTGCCGCATCCTCTCTGCGTTCTCCCGGTCCGAGGCGCTGCCGCTTTGGGAACCGGCCTGCACCGACTCCAAAATGTCCCGAAGCTCGTTCAGCATCTGCGCTGCCGCCTCGGCGGAGCCCGCCTTCGCAAGGCTCTCGATTTTGCTGAGCATCCGCTCGAGATCTTGCGGGGAAACCGCCTTTGCGTCCGGAGATAAGGCAGCCTGCCCGCTCTTGGAGGATCTCTGCTGCACGAGCGCTTGCAAATACCGGTTCAGGGCTTGGCGAAGCTCGGCCATAAGCCTTTGTATCTCTTCGGGCGGCGCGCCGCTTTCAATAGCGTCCTTCAATCTCTCTTGTGCGGCGCGCAGCTCCCTCTCGGCGCTGGAAAGATTTCCATCCTCGATACGGATGGCGGCGTCCCAGAGCTGGTCCGCGACGCTTTCAATGTCCTCAGCCGAATGCCGCCCGCTAAGGCGCCAATAGGCCGAGCGCAGGTTCAAATAGATTTCGGAGGCAATGCCTTCGTCCGCGGCGGCGATCGCAATCGCATTGAGATTGCTGGCGATGCGCAAAGCGTCGCCGGGAAGCTCGACGAGCGAGCGTCTTTGGCCCACGATGGCCTTGGCGAGAGGCTTTGTGAATTTGCGCTCCGGCAGGATCAAACCCCTAGCTGCACTAACACCCTCATGGCCCGCTTCGTCCTTGGCAACAAGCGAGATCACCACGGGCAGCCCGGCCCAAGGATGCGAGGTTAGATCGCGGTACGTCTTGCCATCGGCTGACCTCACCGGCGGCTTTGGCAACGAAAGCGGAAAGATGGGCGGTTTTCCGATTTGCGGCACCTCTTCGGCTGCCCCGCCGCCACTTGCGGGCTGCGGTACGATCCGCTCGATGCGCGCCTCGGCGCTCATCACGCCATAATCGTCGTCGACTTTATATTTGAACAGCATCACGCCTCGCGGCGATACCTCGACCGGGCCGGCGAAGACAATCTTGGGAGGCAGATCCGGCACGGCGGTCAGCATCCAAGACCGTACCGCCCCGAAACTGCGATGGACCGAAAGTCTCGCTGAGCGCTCGATCTTTTGCGTGTATTCAGCGTAGGTCCCGTTCGATTGGCCGACGGGGTCGAGCACTTGCGTCCGCTTGCCTTCGTCGAGCGCAACCCGGTATCCGGCGGCATCGGGGCCGTTGATTTTTACCGTCAAGACCGATCCTTCCGGGACGGCGACGGCGTCCTTGCCAGCTTGCAGCGAGCTATCGGGCAGTACGAACGGCTCTTTTCTTGTGTAGGGCGGGGGCGAGATCCAGGCGTCGATGCGGAAACCGGCGCCTGCCGGGAATTCCGGCACCTTGAAGGCTCCCCGCACACGGCTGCCGAGATCGTCCCATGCCCAGCTTCCGGCGGCCAGCAGCATAAGAACGAGCGCGGCGCGAAGTGCGAAGGGATCGTATTTGTCGATGCGCGGGTGAGGCGCCCCGGCCTTGAGCTTTTTGAGCGCCTCTGCGGCGCGGGCCCGGTGGGCTTCCCACAAAGCAAGGGTTTCTGGGGAAGGGTTTTCCTGCGAAAGCGTGTCGTTGAACGCCGTGAGCGGCCTGTGCGGAAGCGCGGAGGCCTGCTCAAGACGCGCGAGCACCGTTTCGCGCGATGGGCGCCGCCAGAGCGCGAGAGGCAGCAATGAAAGAACGAATGCCACCCCGAAGGCGCAGAGCAGGTAAAAATGGATGCGCGGTGGCAGCAGCTGCCAAACCTCGAAGGCAGAGAGCAGTACGAACACGCCGGCGGTGAAGAGCGGCAGCCAAACGCGCGGCCAAAGCTTCTCGAAGATCAGCGCCCGGCGGGCCACGCGCATCTTCGCTTCGATCAGGCGCTCCTCCGGCGTGGACCCTGCCATCGTTTGCCTGGACCCGGCGTTTCCGGAATCGCCTTTTCTTTGCGTCATATCTGCACAATACCACAGGACAAGGCGGCCCAAAACGCTCGATTCGCCGCCATCGGTTAGACCGGCTGCCTGAGTTTAATGGCCGCCGCTAGCGTGCCTTCGTCCAAATAATCGAGCTCCCCGCCGACAGGCACGCCGCGCGCGAGCTTTGTGATCCTCACCGGCAGGCCCTCCAGCTCAGCTGCCAAATAATGCGCGGTCGACTGCCCCTCGACGGTTGCGTTCAGCGCGAGAATGATCTCCCGCACTTCGGGCGCGTGCGCGCGCTCGACGAGCTTTGCGATGGAAAGATCGTCCGGTCCGCGCCCGTCGAGCGGCGAAAGCGTTCCGCCGAGCACATGATAGCGCGAGCGCACAATGCCGGCCCGCTCCAGCGCCCAAAGGTCGCCCACTTCTTCAACCACGCAGATCAGCGACGCATCGCGCGCCGGATCGGCGCAGATGGCGCAAGGCTGAAGCGTGTCGATGTTGCCGCATTCCTTGCAGATCTCGATCTTGGCGGCCGCCTCGCCCAGGGCGCGCGCGAGCGGCAAAAGCAGCTGCTCGCGCTTTTTGATAAGGTGCAGCGCGGCGCGCCGGGCCGAGCGCGGCCCAAGCCCCGGCAATTTCGCAAGCAATGCGATCAGCTCTTCGATCTCGGCGCCGGACGTCTTCTTTTGCGGGGTGTGCATGCGCCTTAGGTAACGAATGGAGCGCCGGTGCGCAACTGTGCGATGGCTTGGCCGCAGCTCAAATCCTCGCTATGAACCGGCGCCACGCCATCACGCTGCTGCAGCGCGTTCAACAAGCTCTAGGTCTGGCTCTGCCTACTCGTAGTGAAGACTTCCGCCATCCGGCATATTGTGAGGTTATGGATTAAATCGCTCTGAAGCGGCCCGAGGCGATGAACAGACGGCCGGAAACATTGCCCGCGAAGGGGTAGGCCCATGCGGCAAGCGCACCCCCGCGCGCGAGCTGCACCTCGATGATATCGCGGAAAAACAGACCGGGCTTGGTGCCTTGTCCTCCGCAGCCTTCATAGGCGTCGAGCGCTACGAGAAGAGACGCGCCATTCAACCGGAAGACCTCGCCCTGGACGAAAGCGCGGCATCGAGTGTCGAAAACCGCGCCGGGGAAGCGCCCCAGACGATAGAGGCGCCCCGGTGCCGATGCCTCGCCGATGAATTGCGCGCGGGCTTGCAGGAGCCTTGCGTAGGGGCTGCGGCTGGCACGCATCAGCGTACCGTAGACGAAAAGATAGCGGGGACCTCCGGGCGTCACGGCTTGATAATGACCTTCCCCTTGATCTGCCGCTTCTCGATCATGTGCAGCGCCTCTGCTGTCTTTTCCAGCGGGAGTACATGATCGATGTGAGGACGGATTGCACCTTCCGCGCCCCAAGCCAGAAGCCGGGTCATTTGATTACGGAATGCGGCCGGGTTAAGCTTCGCGTGCCGGCCCCAGAACACGCCCGCCAGCTCGCAGCCTTTGAGCAGCACAAGGTTCAGCGGAATTTTCGGGATCTCGCCCGCAGCAAAACCCACAACCAGATAGCGGCCGCCCCAGGCGATAGAGCGAAGCGCGGGCTCGGCGTAGGGACCGCCGATGCAATCGTAGATAACCTCGGGCCCTTTGCCGCCATTCAGGCTGCGGACCGCCTCCTTCAAATCGGCGTTCGTCAGATTGAGCAGCTGCTTAACGCCGCGCTCGCTGCAGATTTTGAGCTTCTCGTCCGAAGAGCCCGCAGCCACAACATTGGCGCCAAGCTTGACCGCGACCTCGACCGCCGCCAAGCCTGCCCCGCCCGTGGCGCCGAGAATGAGGACGGTTTGCCCCGGCTTCACGTGGCCGCGATCCTCAAGCCCATGCAGCGCCGTGCCGTAAGCAATGGGGATGGCGGCAGCGGCTTCATCGGAAATGCCGTCCGGCAGCGGGATGGTTTCGCCCGCGGCTGCGACGGTCTCCTCGCGGCAGCCGTTAAAGCCCGTATAGGCGAGTACCCGCTGGCCGATGCTAAGCCCTTCCACGCCAGGGCCAATGCGCACTATCGTGCCGGCAACTTCGCCCCCTGGCGAAAAGGGCAGCTCGGGGCGGTTTTGGTATTTTCCGCGCACCATCAGCGTGTCGAAAAAGTTGAGCGAAACGGCCGATACGCGGATCGCGGCCTCGCCTTCGCCGGGCACCGGTTGAGGTATCTCGCCCATTTCAAGCGCGTCCGGTCCGTCAAGAGACTTGCACAAAACTGCTTTCATCGCCTACCTCAGTGGAAACGCCCTCAGTCTACGCGAAAAGGCGCATGCATGCGCGGTTACTTTGCCATCGGAGCCGAACGGATATCGAAACCCATGAATTTGGGCAACCTGCTGCGCTCGGCGCACGCGTTCGGTGCAAAGTTCTTTTTCACGATCGGCGCTCATCCAAACGCCCTCGAAGCGCCAAGCGACACCTCCAAGGCTTGCTTCCACCTGCCCGTCTATCGCTGGGCCAATGCCGGGGAGATGGTATTGCCGCTTCGGTGCAAGCTTGTCGGGATCGAGCTGATAGAGGGCGCAACCGACCTGCCGGCCTTCCGTCATCCGCTTCACGCGGCCTATGTGCTTGGGCCCGAGCTTGGCGTGCTTTCGGACGAGATTCTCTCGCGCTGCGACCACGTCATCAAAATTCCGGCCGCTTTCTGCATCAATGTCGCCATGGCAGGGGCTATCGTCATGTATGACCGCGTGCGCAGCCTTGGATCGTTTCCCGGCCGTTTGGACAAGCCGGCGCCCGCAAGCCTTGGCAAACCTAACGGCCGCGGCTGAAACGAAAACGGATTCACTTGACGCTAGCCCCGCGATTGGCAAAGGCTACGTTTCCGCAAAACGGGAATTCTCAGATGCAGGCTCGTCTGCTCTTTTCGGCAACGTTCATCCTAAGTTTGGCGCCGCTTGCCGCTGCCCAGCAATTTCAAACCCAGCCGCAGGTTACGCCCCAGCCGGCCAAGCCGCCGAAACCCCCTGCCGTCAAGCCAAAGCCGGCCCCCGCCGCAAAGAAGCCCGCGCCCGTGAGCGCCCCAACCGTCAAGGCGCGTCTCCTCGAAAAAATCGGAGAGTGGTCGGTCTTCATCTACGAGGATACCGGCGGCCGGGTGTGTTTTGCAGCCGCCGCGCCAACGGATATGCAGCCCAAAGCCGCAAAGCGCACGCCGGTCGTTTTCTATATAACCACTTGGCAGAAAGACGGCGTCCGCAACGAGGTAAGCGTGAGGCTCGGCTATTCCATGAAGCCTAAGTCGGCGGCGGTTGTCACGGCCGGAGGCCAGCATTTTACGCTGCCTGGCGACGACGACAAGGCCTACACGAAGGACGTGGGCGACGAGCGCAAGCTTTTGGCGGCAATGTCGGGCGGCGGCGCCATGGCGGTCAAAGCCACGTCCGCAAAAGGCACTGCGACAACCGATCAATATTCCTTGGAGGGCGCAGCGGCGGCCGTGCAGAAGGCGCAGGAAGCGTGTCCGTAAGAGACGGACCGCGCGGCTGCGGCGGGCACGCCGAAGGCAGAGCACGGCTGGCTGGTGCCTTCCCGGATAAGCTCGTCTGAGTAGCCACTTACATTTTATTAACTCGATCAATTCTAAACTGCTTTTGGGGATGCAAAGGGTAGCGAAACCGAAAATCGGGACCGGGGCGTTAGTAGAAACAGTGAACAGGTCTCGATATGCGAAAAACCCACATAGCTATTTGCGCAACGGCCGCGCTCGGCCTTTGCCTTATGAGCCCGATAGGCGCTTCCGCGTTCCCAGCGGCAGACAGCGCCGGTAAAGCCTACACTCAAACGGTAACAGGTAACGCTCCTCTCGTTCAGGTTAGGGCCTGGCACAGGGGCTGGCATGCCGGCTGGCATCATGGCTGGCACGGCGGCTGGCGTGGGGCCAGATGGGGCGGCCCAGGCTGGCGCCGGGGATATTGGGGCGGCGGTTATTGGGGCGGTGGCCCATACTATGGCTATGGCTATGGCTGGCCGTACCTTGGCTTCGGCGTGGGTGGCTGGGGCTACGACTACTATCCTGGCTATTATTACGGCGGCGCCGGCTGCTATTACTGAAATTGAAAAACCTCTGTCCGCCCAAGCACTTGGCGGACAGAAACCCCGTTTGCCGGAGCGCGCTCATCGAGGCAAGGGCCCTGCCCAACCGGGCCCTGCACGGCGCACCGGCTCTCATGCCGCCTCCGCTCGAACCCAGTTTACGAATTCCGCACAAAACCATGCTGGCTCCGCGCCCCGCAGCGGCGTCTCTTCACTGCGCCATCCTAGAGAAAAGCGCCTTGCCAAAACTTTAATTGTAATAGGGGCAAAAGTCCGGGCAG
>Ga0074046_10002859_pt1 | contig 14705 bp, 8 predicted proteins | sample BogForMeECP23OM3_FD_94441 | JGI IMG/M metagenome (GOLD analysis project Ga0074046, IMG submission 94441) | Bog forest soil microbial communities from Calvert Island, British Columbia, Canada - Bog Forest MetaG ECP23OM3 | ecosystem: Environmental > Terrestrial > Soil > Wetlands ...
CGACGGTGGAAGAGGAGCGGCCAAATCCAGTGCCGCAGGCACGGAACAATCGTAGCCCGGCACGAAGCCGAAGGCGAAGTGCCGGGTAGAGTGGGAAAATTGATTCGAGTCCCGTAGGGACGGAACGGTTTCGTAGCAGCTTCTTCAGCGCCGCGTCCAGGTCTCTTATTTTTGTCATCCCGAGCGGGCTTTAGCCCGCTCGGGATCTGCTTTTCCGACTTCTTCCGCAGCCTCTTTAGCCCGAGGAAAGACCACGCCATCACACCCGGCTTTAGCCGCGGACCACCACGCAGCGTAGCGGCAGATTGATCCGTCGGCCTCAGCCTTTCTTCTGCGTCACCGATTCCATGTAGTCGGCAAGTTCCTTCAACTTGTCCGACGCAATGCGTAGGCCCTTGGTGGAGTTCTGCCGCACCATAGGCACGACCTCGTCGTTGATGTAGGCGAGGAGTTGCTTGGTTTCCTCTTCGATGCGCTTGGAGGTATCGCCAATCACGTCGTCGAGCTTCTGACCGGCCGTCGAGAAAGGACGGCGGTCTTTGGGATCCTGAGTATTCACGGCTGGCCACCTTATCAGTAGCGGAGTTCGCTGAGCAACACGATTATGAGACGGATTACTGGGCTGGGTCAATTGGCGAAGGGGATTCTGCCGCCGGGTAAGCGGAAGAACGGAACATGAGTCCCGGTAGGGACGGGATATCTTAGCCCACCGTTTCAAAGGGTGTTACGAAACTCGGTGTGATCGTGCGACGGTGGAGCAGGAGCCACGAAATCCAGTGCCGCAGGCACGGGACAACCGTAGCCCGGCACGAAGCCGAAGGCGAAGTGCCGGGTAGAGTGGGAAAATTATTCGAGTCCCGTAGGGACGGAACGGTTTCGTAACAGCCTCTTCAACGGTGGGAAAACGATTTGAAACTATCAAGAGTCCCGGCAGGGACGACAGATGTCTTTGCGAGGGGTTCAGCCCGAGCGCCTTCACCTTGCACTGTGTCCTTAGAACCTCGTCACTATTCGTGTGCACCTGTCTATTTTCTAGAGCAGTTTAGGAAATACTGTAGTCGCTTCTGCTAAGGGTAGTGCCGCGCTTCAGCGCGGCGTTAAAGCGGTCTTTTAATTGATAGAGCCGGCTTCAGAGGCTGCTGAAAAATTCGCTTGCCGGGTGCCCCATCCTTTCCCTCCTTCTGGGAGACGGTGGGGTGAAACTTCTTTCGCGCCAGCACCCCCAAGCCCGCAGGGCGCATTAGCTCAAGCCCGCGTACAGAGTCCTGAACCCGAACCCGAGCCCGCCGCAGCGGGGCGAGGGATCTGTTTTGTGTTCGCGTCACACAAAATGTGGGTGCCCCATCCTTTCCCGTCTTTTGGGAAAGGGTGGGACTAATCCTCTCTCACCAGCCAATTCCCCGAGCCCGCAGGGCGGAATTTGTTTGAGCCGTGGGCGTAACAGGCTGCTGAAAAAACCGTTTCCGAACAGCTTTGTATCAGGGCACGACTTCAGTCGTGCCGTAAGTCATTTACTTTTAGGGATATTTACTTTTGATATGCCGCGCGGACTTTAGTCCGCGCGGCGTTTGCATTTCTGACTTTTTCAGCAGCCTCGTAAGCCCGCGGACCACTCGCACAACACGCTCCCGAGCCCGCCTCAGGCGGGCGGTACAATCCTAGCCCGGCACGTGAGTGCCGGGTACGCGCCGATCAAAACCCAACGAGTCCCGCGGGGACGGCACACCCCGAATCGCCCTTCCTCCGATGCTAAAATCAATGTTTACGTTCCCCGCCGCAACCGGCTGTTTTCGCCCGATTTTTCGCGGGGAAGAACGCGATTTATCCGACTCCTATGCCCAGCCCAAAGCCTACAGGTTCCGAAGTTCGGCGGGCGGCCCACCCCGCCTCCCAACATCTGTAAAGAATTCTACTGGCGGATGCCCCATCCCCGCCTCTGTTGCCGGGGATTTTCGTTTCTAACTCCCCCATCCCGCAGGGCGTCATTTGTGTTAGCCGTGGGCGTAAGCCCGCGGACCGCTTGCACCCGAGCCCGCCTCAGGCGGGCGGCACAATCCTAGCCCGGCACGTGAGTGCCGGGGACGCGCCGATCAAAACCCAACGAGTCCCGCAGGGACGGCACACCCGAATCATCCTTCCTCCGATGCTAAAATCAAGGTTTACGTCCCCCGCCGCAGCCGGCTGTTTTCGCCTGATTTTTCGCGGGGAAGAGCGCGGTTCACCCAATTCTTATGCCCAGCCCAAAGCCCACAGGTTCCGAAGTCCGCTCCATGTTTCTGCGCTTTTTTGAGCACAAGGGACACAAGATCGTCCATTCCTCGTCCCTCGTTCCGGCCAACGATCCCACCCTCCTGTTCACCAACGCCGGCATGAACCAGTTCAAAGACGTCTTTCTCGGCCTGGAGAAGCGCGACTACTCGCGCGCCACCTCGTCGCAGAAGTGCGTCCGCGCCGGAGGCAAGCACAACGACCTGGAGAACGTCGGCTTCACCAACCGCCACCACACGTTTTTCGAGATGCTGGGCAACTTCAGCTTCGGCGACTACTTCAAGAAAGACGCCATCGCCTATGCGTGGGAGCTGGTGACCTCGAACGACTGGTTCGGCATCGATCCCGAGAAGCTGTACGTGACCATCTTCAAGGGTGAGGAGGGAATTCCGCGCGACGACGAAGCGCAGCGCTTCTGGCAAGCCGTCGGCGTGCCCCGCGACCGCATCTTCGCCATGGGGATGAAAGACAATTTCTGGCAGATGGGCGACACCGGCCCCTGTGGCCCCTGCAGCGAAATCCACTACGACATGGGCATCGCCGCCAGCGATACCGGACACACCGACTGCAAGTTCCCCTGCGAGTGCGGCCGCTATGTCGAGATCTGGAACCTCGTCTTCATGCAGTTCGACAAGTCGGCGGATGGCAAGTTCAATCCGCTGCCCAAGCCATCAATCGATACGGGCGCGGGCCTCGAGCGCGTCACCGCCGTTATGCAGGGCGTGATCTCGAATTACGACACAGACCTGTTTGTGCCGCTGATCCGACGCGCCGCCGAACTCACTGGAACCAGCAACGAGCTCAGCGAGGAACTCAAGCGTGAGGACTGGGAAGAGCAGCACCATCAAGCAGCATCGTTACGTGTGATCGGTGACCACGCCCGCGCTGCAACGTTCCTCATCTCCGATGGCGTCCTGCCGTCGAACGAGGGCCGAGGCTACGTGCTGCGCAAGATTATTCGCCGTGCAATTCGTCACGGGCGGTTGCTGGGCGCTGAGAAACCGTTTCTCTATGAGATGGTCTTCGCCGTTCGTGACCTAATGAAAGATGCATACCCCGAGTTGATCGAGTCGGCGAATCGCGTGGCAGAGACGATCAAAGGGGAAGAGACGCGCTTCGCGCACACGCTGGATATTGGGTTGAAGCGACTAGAAGAGCTTGTTGAACGCGCTAAGAGAGGATGGCGTTTTGCAGGGACTACGGATGAGGGAGTTGCAGCGCACCTGAAGAATATGGGAAGCGAGCCCTCGCCTGCAGCAATTGCCGAGTTTCGTTCGTTCGACCGGCGCATTCCCGGCGAGGAGATTTTCAAGCTATACGACACATTCGGACTCGCGCCTGACTTTACCCAAGATGTAGTGCGTGATGCTGGTCTGGAGTTCGATAAAGCAGGCTTCAACTCCGCCATGGAGGAGCAGCGCCGCCGGGCGCAGGCTTCCTGGAAGGGTGGCGGCAAGGCCACGGCCAGCCCTGTCTATCAGGCGCTGCCAACGACAAAGTTCGAAGGCTACCGCCAAACGCGCTCGGACAACTGCGAAGTCCTCGCCATCATCAAGCTCCCCGGCGGCACGACGCAAGACTCGATTCGTGACGGTTTCGTATCAGGGCACGACTTCAGTCGTGCCGATAAGCCGCCTATTATTGACCCGCCGAGCGGGCTTCAGCCCGCGAGGCCAGGCCTTGGCGCCCAAGAATTGAAGCCCGGCGAGCGCGGCGAGATCGTGCTCGATCACACTCCGTTCTACGCGGACTCCGGCGGACAGGTCGGCGACATCGGCTGGCTCTACGCCGCCGACCACAACACGTTGGTCGCCGATGTCGAGGGCGTCACCTATCCCGTGCAGGGTGTGCGCGCCCATCGCGTTACCGCGAAGCAAGCAATCCGCGTCGGCGACAAACTCGACGCCGTGGTCAACGACGAAGTCCGCCGCGCCACCATGCGAAATCACACCGGCACGCATCTTCTTCATGCCGCGCTGCGCGAAGTCCTCGGCTCGCATGTGAAGCAGGCCGGCTCGCTGGTCGATCCCTCGCACCTGCGCTTCGACTTCTCCCACTTCGCCTCGCTGGGCGACGAAGAATTGCAGGACATCGAAGACCTCGCCAACCGCGAGGTCCTGCGCAACGATCGCGTCGAAGTCATCGAAGACGTGCCCATCGATGTCGCGGTCAACGAATACAAGGCGATGGCGCTCTTCGGCGAAAAGTACGGCGACAAAGTGCGCGTCATCCGCATCGGCGACTTTTCGACCGAGCTGTGCGGCGGCACGCACACGGCTGCGACCGGCGAGATCGGCCTCATCAAAGTTCTGAAGGAAGGCAGCGTATCGAGCGGCGTGCGCCGCCTTGAGGCGGTCACCGGAGAAGGTTCGCTCCGCCACTTCCGCAAGGACCATGAGTTGGAAAATGTCGTGGCGACGCTGGTGCGCGGCGGGGAAGACCAATCGCCCGCAGAAGCCCTGCGTCAGGAACTCGAACGTCGCGACGACGAACTCAAGAAGCTGCGCAAGGAACTCGACCAGGCGCGCATGAAGTCGGCCTCGAGCTCAGTTCAGTCCGCAGCCGAAAATGTGCGCGAGGTCAAAGGCGTAAAAGTTCTCGCCACTCGCGCCGACAATCTGGAGCGCGCCCAACTCCGCGTGCTCATCGACAACCTGCGCAACAAGCTCGGCTCAGGCGTCGTGGTCCTCGGCTCTGTCGCCGACGGCAAGGTCGCGCTCATCGTCGGCGTCACCAAAGATCTCACTGCAAAAATTCAGGCGGGCAAAATCATCGCCGAAGTCGCCAAGAAAGTCGGCGGTTCGGGCGGCGGCCGTCCCGACATGGCCGAGGCCGGCGGCAAAGATCCCTCGGCCCTTGACTCCGCTCTGGCCGACAGCTACGCCGTCGTCGAGAAACTACTCTCGTAACTCGAACGGTCTCAAGAATCCCGAGTCAAGTCGAGGCGTCAAGACGTGGCTTCGCAGTTTCCGGAAAGACTCGCTATCCCGACGGTCTTGTATCAGCGCACGACTTTACAGTTCGCTGAAAAACTCCGTTTTGGGTAGTGCTGGCCTTTAGGCCAGCGTCCAAGCGGTTTATTTTTGACATCCCGAGCGGACTTTAGTCCGCGAGGGATCTGCTTTTCAATTTCTGCCCACAGCGTTTCCGACAAACGAAAATATCGGACCTTGTTTCGGTGGCCTTGTCTTTCTCAGCGCCTCTGTGTCTCTGTGGTCAAATACTCTCAAAAAGACGTTATAACTTTTGTTATAAGTTGGCTTAAAAGTGAGGCCCGGCGCCAGCGTTCTTCAGATACTCCACGCACCGCTCCACGCACTCCTCCAGCGGACGCGACGTGTCCACGTCGAGTTTGGGCAGTGTGATCGGCTCGAAATAGGACTTCACCAGAAAATAAAGTAGCGGGTCGCGGTTCTTGGCTGCGTGCTTGTCTTTGTCCTTCCTTATTCGCTCCAATGCCAGGTCCTCCGGGCAATGCAGATGCAAAACGCTGAGGCCTGCGCCAATTGTGCCAGCAGCCCTAACTACTTGATTCACATGGTGATTGCGTGAAAAGGTCCGGCCATCGAGAAAGATGAAGGGCACGGTGTGTTCAGCCGCGATGCGTTGCGCCGCCATCAGGACCACCGACATGCAGAAATCGTTTTGTCCCCCGGAGTAGGTAATTGTTCCTGGGGGAAACAGCGCGGCACGCACCGTATCTTTGCTAAGTACGATTCCTTTCAGTCGCTTAGCAAGTGCTTCGGCGAGCGTGGTTTTACCGGTGCCGGGCAAACCCGCCATGATCACGAAACAACTGCGTAAGTGTTTGCCGCTCATGGGTTTGACGTAGGCATAGGGGCGTCGAAGTATTTGGCGAAGATTGGCGCGGCGTCGGGAATTTCCCCGATACGCCAAATGCGCGAGTTAGGCACGCGAACCATACGCACCCGTATCTCATTCAGATTGAAGGGATTAGGCTGAGGCAGCCCGCCGATGAAGACATCGGCGGTGGCGCCATCCACCGTCGAGCGCAGCACACGTAGTCCGGAAAAATTGTGTACATCGAGCTGCTTGAATCCGGACGTACCAGTAAGAATTCCGTTGCCGCTCAATAACATACGGATGGCATTTCGCGTGCCGATCAGCGTCCAATCGTGGAATTTCGGAGCCATGTCGTGCAGCCACTCGATGCGAGTTTCCGTGAAGGGCAGTGGATCGTCCTGAAATTTCTTCGTGTACTTCGCGACCAGCACATCGGTGAGCGATTGGCTGATGGCCTCGGCGATGCGGTCTTCGTTAACGTACTGGCTGGCCTGGCCGTAATTCTTCTCGCGGACCGCGCGGCCCAACTCGGAAAGCGAGTACTCAGGCGTGCTGGTGTAGCGGTACCACCAGATACCGCCTCCAACGCTCATGGCCAGCGCGAGCAGCAGGATGACGGCGAGACGCTCGCGCCAAGGTCCGCGTTCGAATTGCAAACCCGTATCAGGCTCCACGATTAACAGGATACGATGGGACTGGACCGTTGAAAAAAGTCCGTTTGCGCACAAGATTCGGAATGAAGTGGCCAGGGGAAAGGTTGTATTTTGCTTGTGACAGACGGTAATTCTGGATGCATAAACAATGAATCCAGCGTAAGATTTAACCGTCTAAGCGATTATAGGTGGTTACATGGCGACGATCGAAACTGGATATCTGCAAACCGCCCGCGAGCAACTGCAGTCCCGGCGGGAGCGTCTTGAGAATGTGCTCGAAGAGCACCCAACCGAACAACTGAACCAACTGTTAACCCAGGTGGACCAGGCGCTGGAGCGTATCGACACGGGTAATTTCGGCCTGTGTACGGTCTGCCACGAAACCGTCGAAGCGGACCGCCTGTTGCGCGATCCGCTGGTTACAGTGTGCCTGGGATGCCTCTCTCCAGCGCAGCAGCGCGCCTTGGAATATGACCTCGAACTGGCAGCACGAATACAGAATGGGCTGCTGCTTGCTCCCGACCTGGTGATTCCCGGCTGGCAGATCGCATATCACTATCGTCCTGCGGGCGTGATTGGCGGCGACTATTGCGACGTGATCAGCGACGGCCGTGGCGGGGCGTACTTTTTGATCGCAGACGTTGCAGGGAAGGGCGTCGCAGCCGCGATGCTGACCGCCAATCTTCGCGCGGTGTTTCGCGCCCTGGTGCCGCTAGGGTTGCCTGTGGAGGAGCTTCTGGCTCACGCCAACCGTCTGTTTTGCGAAGGCAAGCTCCCGATGCAGTATGCCACGGTGGTGTTTGGATACAGCTCTCCCGCCGGCAAATTGCAACTGGTGAATGCCGGCCATTTGCCGGCCCTGAGAGTTCGGGGCGCCAACGTAAAACAGTTCGAGAGTGGAGGATTGCCCCTGGGACTGTTCTGCAGCCAGCAATTTACGGCGGAGTCCGTCGAGCTCCTGCTGGGAGACATGCTGGTGCTGTTCACCGACGGAGTTTCGGAAGCGCAAAACGTCCGCGGAGAAGAATATGGCGTCAGTAAGTTGCAAACCCTCATTCAAGAAGGGAAGTTCACCTGTCCGGAAAAGGTGATTGAGGCTTGCCGAGACTGTCTTCAGGAGTTTCGCGGGCCAACAGAGCTGTCGGACGACGAGACACTGCTGGCGATCCAGTACGTGGGAACAGGGCCGCGGTTAGTAGTGTAAGCGCGACGCGAGGCCAGAAACACGAAAGCTCCGGATGGCCGGAGCTTTTTCTACGATCGCTGGTGCCGAAGAAGGGACTCGAACCCCCACACCCTTGCGGGTACATGGACCTGAACCATGCGCGTCTGCCAATTCCGCCACTTCGGCGCGGTAAGCGACGAGTCTGAACATCAACTCATTGCGGAGGCAACAAACCGATTGTACAGGCGGGCGCCGCACGCATGCAACGCGCAGGCCGCTTCCTACCGCTTCCTAGGGCGATTTGGAAATTCCTGTATCCCTTCGGAGGGATTCACCACGGAGGCACGGAGGACACGGAGATTTTTGGGTTTCGGCTTCACCGTGATCCGCATGTCTCGGTCGCACTGAAATTCTGTTGGGTGATCAGCTCTCGATGTCAGATAAATGCGGTTACACAAAATCCTAATTTGCTCTAGCTGGCGGCTGCGTCGGGCTCCGCGTGAGCGGTAGCACCCTGTTGGCCATATTCCTTCAGTTTATTGTGCAGCGTCTTGAGACTGATACCGAGGATCTCGGCCGCCCTCGTCTTGTTGTTGCGGGTAACTTCAAGGGTCTTCAGGATGAGCAGACGCTCGGCTTCGTCAACGGTAGTTCCGACACCGAGCAATATGGTATTGGCATCGTGGACCGGTGCGCGGGCGATAGTCCTGCCAAAGCCGGGGGGAAGATGCCTCAACTCGACAGTCGGACCGGTGCAGATGATGACCGCGCGTTCCAGCGTGTTACGCAACTCCCGCACATTGCCCGGCCAGGTATGCGCCTGAAAGGCGGCCATTACGGATTCGTCCACACCTGCGACGACGCGCTCGTGCTTTTCATTCATGTCAGCGAGCAAGGCGTGGACCAAGTCAGGTAGATCCTGCATATGCTCGCGCATCGGAGGCATGTGAATGTTGAACACGTTCAGGCGATAGTAGAGGTCGTTGCGCAATTCACCGCGGGCCACCGCGTCTTCGGGCGGCTTGTTGGTAGCCGCGAGCACGCGTACATCGACGGCGGTCTCGCCTTTCGACCCAAGGCGACGCAACTTGCGGTCTTCGAGCACCCGCAGTAGCTTCGCCTGGGTGGCGATCGGCATCTCGCCGATTTCGTCGAGCAACAGAGTGCCGCCCTCGGCGAGTTCAAAGCATCCGGTGCGGCGATCGAGCGCTCCCGTGAAAGCGCCTTTTTCGTGGCCGAAAATCTCGCTTTCGATGAGCGTCTCGGGAATGGCGGCGCAGTTAATCGCGACGAAGGGCTTGGCCTTGCGATTACTGAGTGAGTGGATGGTGCGCGCCACCAATTCCTTGCCGGTTCCACTCTCGCCGGTAATCAGAACAGAGGCCGTGCTGGGAGCTACCATCTCCACCAGGCGAAAGATCTCCTGCATCACCTTCGACGATCCTACCAGCGAACCGAGGACTCCGATATCGCGCAACTTGCGGCGGCTAGCCTCGAGTTCGCGCTCGGCACCACGCAGGCGGCTTGCATTCTGAAGGATATTGCGCAACCGCGTGGGATTCACCGGCTTCTCGATGAAATCGAAGGCACCGCGCTTCATGGCGGTCACTGCAGCATCGATGCTCCCAAGGGCGGTGAGGAGGATGACGGCGACCTGTTGCGGTGTATGGGCGATCTGCTCCAGCAGTTCCATGCCGTCCATACGGGGCATCTTGAGATCGGTGACGACGATGGAGGGGTTCCACGTCTCCACTTTCGCCAGCCCATCAACACCGTCGTCGGCGGTCTCGGTGTGGTAACCCCAGGCCCGAATCAGCTCGGCGAGCCCGGTTCGCTCGTTCTCCTCGTCCTCGACGATTAACACTCTTTCCTGGCTCATGGTGAATCAACGCCTTTTGGAAGCCCCTGTGCTGATGCGATGCTGGTCAAAGGTCCGCGACTCATTTGCGTGGGGTGACCCAATGATCTGGCATCGGATCGTGCCCGGCACTCCGGAAGGGAGATTGGGCGACTCGGTGGCTTCCCATAAAGGTATCACTTTGTGGCGGGTCTCTGCCAAATAGCGGCGCACTCAAGAGAGATTCTTTCGCCGAAATGTGGACACGCTTGGACGTCTCCGGGCCGAAGCCAGTGTGTCAAATCGGGAACGCGATCCCAATTTGTAGCGGAGGAGCAATGGTGGTGCAGATTATGAGTGCAATCAGGGCGCAATGCATGCTGAATCGATCGCTAAAACCTAGAGATGGTGCGACATTTCGTGCTCGACAGATTATGGCCGCAGCCAGACAGAAAGGCTTTTTTTTGGGATTTCCCTTACTGAATCTTGGTGCGATGTTGTAGGATACCTGCATCAGCAGTTTGGCCGTGCCTCGGGGTGTACGGTCTTTCGGTCGGGTTTGTGGAACTTTGCCAAGGGGGCATGTGATCGCGCGAGACAGTTGAATACCCGGTTATAAAGTCAGTAAACAACGGAAAACAGTAGTTTTGTATATCTTCTTTGTTGCTGTACAATCGGGAACTGTTAAATCGCAGGGCGCGCTTTCCTGCACCTGTTCAGTTCAACAAATGAACCCCAGTAGGCCACTTTGCTGACGGTACTGCTAGAGTTCCGGAGGAATAAGAATGGCTTTTTGTGATGGAGTCCCGAAACGCGTTGTAGCGACAATGATCGCGCTTGCGTTTGCAATTTGCATATTGGGCTCTTTTGCCGCAGCGCAAGTCACTGTACAGCCGAGGGCGGAGATCTTCGGTGGCTATTCCTGGCTTCATCCGAATGGCTACGTCGACTGGGGCAAAGTTCCCGATATCGCCCACGGCTGGAACGGTTCCAGCACATTTTATTTTCCCAACGTGCGAAAGTTAGGCGTGGTGGTTGATGGCAGTGGCCATTACAACAGTACGTATTCCAACGTTGGCCTTGGATTAATCGGCTTGCAGTACAAGTTCCGCAACGATGAGTTTTCACCGTTTATCCGCGTACTCGCGGGGGCGTCGCACATCGACCCGGCTGGCCTCGGTTCACAGTGGCGCGCCGCAGTGGGCGGTGGTGGCGGCTTCGACCTCACCCTGACCAATTTCATTTCCCTGCGAATCGCTCAAGCGGATTACATCTACACCAGTTACAGTCCGTCAGCTTTTACTGGGCACAGCTCAACCTGGAACATGGTGCGACTGTCGGCGGGTGTAGTGTTCAATTTGGGCAATTACTATACGGCTCCGCTGTCGGCGGCCTGCACAGCTAACCCGACGACGCCAGTGTTTGCGGGTGACCCGGTAACGGTGACGGCGGCCGGGACGAATTTCAACCCGAAGCACACCCTTACCTACGCCTGGACCACGACCGGCGGCAAGCTGGCAAGCCCGGCCACAGCAACTTCTTCGATCGACACGACGGGTCTGGCGCCTGGCAGCTTCACCGCCAACGCCACCATCACCGATCCGAAGTTCAGGAAAAACAATTCGGCAAGCTGCTCGACCAGCTTTACCGTGAAGCCGTTCACTCCGCCGAACGTAACCTGCTCGGCGAATCCGACGACCGTGAAGTCGGGTGAATCGTCCACCATCACCGCCAACGCGACCAGTCCGGACGGCGCAACCATTACTGGCTACGCTTGGACCGCATCGGCTGGCACAATCAGCGGTAACGGAAGCACGGCTACACTGAATACGGCGGGTCTGCCGGGTTCGACGGTCAACGTGACGGTCACTGCGACCGATTCGCACGGTCTGACCGGAAGCTGCACCACGAGTGTTGGTGTGGTTGAAGAAATCAAGTGCGTCAACATCGAGGATTGGGGCGAGTGTACCTTCGAGAAGGATCCGAAGCGCCCGTGGCGTGTTGACAACGATTGCAAGGACGTTCTCGATAGACTGGCTCTCCGCCTGCAGCAGAACCCGAACGGCAAGGTGTCGGTGGTCGGCTTCACGGACGAGAAGGAAGTCGTGAGCGAACAGACAATCGGCGCCCAGCGCGCGGTCAACGTGAAGTTCTACCTCACCCAGGATGATCTCGGACCGAAGGTAGACCCATCGCGCATCGAGCCTCGCCAGGGCGGAACCAAGGGCAAGGCTACTCACTTCTACTTCGTCCCAGAGGGCGGTCTGTGCCAGGGTCAGGTAGTCGAGGGTACGCCGGTTGACGAAAACGTAGTCAAGGGCCAGGCCCGTAAGGCTGCTCCTGTTCATCACAAGGCAAAGAAGCCGGCTGCGCCGCCCGCGCAATAGCTGAAGTGCCTTGACGCGACAACAGGCCGGTGAGAGGCACGCCTCTCACCGGCTTTTCCCTGTAGCAGAACGCCAGGGAACTGCGTCAGTTATGGGCGGTAGTGCTCGTTTCGGCGGCTCAATGCCAGCTCGTGGACCGCAGTTGAGTAGTTGAGTCGCTTCGACCCGATCCCCAAACCTGCCCCAGGGCAAGGGCGAAGTGACTTGTGCGGGTCGCAGGAAAAGTACACGCCTCGCCACTGTGCGACTCATGGTGCGCGCGAGTATGATTTCTATTACACTTGCTCGGTCCATGAAATTCGATAACGGAGATGTATTTGTGGTTATGAGGAAACTTGTCTGCTTCGCAGCCATGCTGTCGGTTGCGATCGCGCTGCTTCTTTCAGTTGGCACCCAGAGTGCCTCGGCTTCCGACTGGAGTCTCATCGGCCCGGATGGAGGAAATGTCAGGAGTCTGGCATACGATCCCAGCGACCCGAGCCACCTGCTCCTCGGAACCAGCGCGGCCCAGGTATTTGTCTCCCACGACGGGGGAAATACATGGGCTCCCTTCGCCCACCTCGGAGAGAGTGATGACCTGGTCATCGACCATGTCGTGTTCGATCCCACGAATACGCAGATCATCTACGCTGCGGGCTGGGGACTCTACCACGACGATGAAGGCGACGTGTTTCGATCCGACGACGGAGGTGTCACCTGGCGTGCGCTGCCCGGGGCGCACGGTAAGTCGATCCGGGCACTGGCAATGGCCCCGAACGACCACAATACTCTGGTGATTGGCGCACTGGATGGCGTTTTCTGGTCGCGTGACGCAGGCGCGACATGGCAGCGCATGACGCCGGAGAATTCGGAGGTCACGTCGAACTACTCCACGATGAAGAATTTTGTGTCTGTGGCCATCGACCCGCAGAATCCTGAGATCGTTTACGCCGGAACCCGGCATCTGGCCTGGAAGACCGCCAATGGAGGGCAGAACTGGCGCAGTGTCCATGACGGGATGCTGGACGATTCCGACGTGTTCAGCATCATTATCGATCCCAAGACGCCATCCCGCGTATACGCCAGTGCGTGTTCAGGAATCTACAAGAGCGACAATGGGGCCGACCAGTTTCATCGAGTGCAGGGAATGCCGCACTCGGCCATCCGCACTCGGGTTCTCAAGCAGGATCCCGTACGCTCCTCAATCGTCTATGCGGGCACGACCGGTGGTTTGTGGAAGACCCTTGATGGCGGCGCCAAGTGGTCGCTGGTTACATCACCTGACGTGGTGGTGAACGATGTGCTGATCGACCCGCGCAATCCCGAGCATGTGCTGCTGGCGACTGACCGCGGCGGAGTCCTGGCGACGAATGACGGCTTTGCGAAGTACCAGCCCTCCAACCGGGGCTTCTCGCACCGTATGGTGGGTGCTGTCATATCGGACCGCAACAACCCCAAAAGGCTCTACGTTGGCATTGTCAATGACAAGATTCACGGCGGATTGTTCACCACGGACGACGTGGGCAAAACGTGGCTGCAAGTGAGCAAGGGGTTGGGCGATCGCGACATAGTCAGCCTGGACCAGGCGGATAACGGAGTCATTTTCGCGGGCACGAATCATGGCATCTTCTATCTGTCGTCGCTGATCGGAGCATGGCAGCCGGCAACGATGATTAACGGTCCGGTGCCGGAATGGCAGAAGAAAGAAGAAGTTCCTGCGCCTGTCAAGCCGACTGCCAAGGGATCAAAGTCGAGCCGCACCTCGACAGGGAAAACCACGACCGCGGCAGCCAGAAAAGCGCCGGTCGAGGTTCCCATTCCCATAGCTATCGCGCCGCGGGTCCGCTCGCTGCAGATCACCGACAAGGCATGGTACGCCGCGACCAATGAGGGCCTGTTTATCAGCGTCGACAGCGGAAAGAAGTGGTACGGAACTCCGGTGGAGGGCGAGAGCGACTTCGTCACCGCCAGTGACTACCCAGATGGAACCATCACGCTAGCCAGCATCAAGAGGGCATTCGTCTCGCGGGACGGGGGCCGCACCTGGTCTGAGATTACAATTCCCAACTACGTGACCGGCATCTACAACTTCACTATGACGCCCGACTCGACGCTGTGGCTGGGAACCAGGGAAGGAGCTGCCCGCTCGGCTAACGATGGTTCGACCTGGGTGCACGTGATGAGCGGTCTGCCGCCGAGTGGCGTCCTGGGCGTGACTTACGATGCCAGCACCCAGCGGCTGCTGGCCACTGCCATGGGGTCAAAAGGAGTTTTTGAGAGCGTAGATGGCGGGAAGAGCTGGAAGCAGACTCCGGAGGCGAGCTTCTCCATCCGGACTGCGATGAGCTATCAGGGCCAGTTGCTGGCGACTTCATGGCATAACGGATTGCTGCTGCGCCGAGTCAGCAGCGCCGATTTGGTTCAGAGTTCTGCAGCGGGCGTAGCCGGCGCGGCGACCAAGAGCCAAAATTAGAGTCGCAACGACGCGACTAGACGTACCCGGGAGGCACCTCGCCTCCCGATTTTTTTGCCGCTGCAATCACTTCGTCAGAGAGATCGAGGCATTTCACGAATCAGGAGCGCCGGGGTGGGTCCCAGTTTGGGAATTGGCG
>Ga0074046_10002860_pt1 | contig 14704 bp, 16 predicted proteins | sample BogForMeECP23OM3_FD_94441 | JGI IMG/M metagenome (GOLD analysis project Ga0074046, IMG submission 94441) | Bog forest soil microbial communities from Calvert Island, British Columbia, Canada - Bog Forest MetaG ECP23OM3 | ecosystem: Environmental > Terrestrial > Soil > Wetlands ...
GTCGATGCCGGGTGGAATATGAAACATCAGCCACACCTTCCGATCGGCCTGCGCGGAGGCGGCAAGATTGCGGTCTCACCATTTCAGCAGATCAGAAGCCGCGGTTGACGAGACCGGTGTGCAACCGTGGCTGGAGCTTAGCGCCTGATATTTCTGCGAAAGAAAGATGCTGTTGAACGAAATAATTCGCACACCGGAAAGCGCTGGATGCGGCACGTTGAAACTTCCCAGGGCCTTCCACGTCGTCTCGAATTCATCGTCTGCACTCGCCAGTTCACGCGCAACCGGCTCTGTGTCGTTCAAGAATGCCCCGTTCGCCTCGATGGTGTAATCGCAGCAGTCGTCGTCGTTGTTACCGGGCGTGATCAAGATCTTTGTGCCGGGAAAATCTCGCTGAAGCTGCAATGCCAAAAACTCTACGGTCTTCAGAACGAAAGAACGATAGTGCTGTTGGTCGCTATCGTGGATGGTGTTGCGAAATGTCTGTGGAAAATCGTGCGCCAACAAATCGCCCGTGACCATAACGAACGCAGGATGAGGCAACGTTGCCGGAAACTGCTTCAAGGCCGACTTCAGCAGCCACCAATTGGTGTCCGAATTGTATTGGCTGAATGTGCCCGGCGAGGTACGGTCAAGAATCGGCTCCCATTGGGCCGGATCGGCGGCGGCGAGCTCACCCACCAGCGCCGGGTCCGCCATGGGATTGAAGTGAATATCGGAGATGAGGAGAAATCGGGCTGCTCGGTCGTTGCCGCTTGCGTGCGTCGCCAACGAGAAGGCCAACAGAAGGACGAATCGTATTCCCCAGTTTCGCCTCGAAAGGCGTGCGCCCCAAGTCCGGGGGTGCCCCATCCTATCGCCCGTTGTTGGCGATAGGGTGGGAATCTTTGCCGCCAATTTGGTAACTCCGCCAGTGCGTCCAAGCGATTTCAACTCGATCCAGCGCCTCTCGTTAGTATTCAATGCAACAAACTTCCTTCCAGCCGATTCGAAGTTCCGCCACCGATTCTGTGCCCTCCGTGTCCTTTGCGGTGTGTACACATCGGTGCGACGCCACTCGAACTGACCATTGACAACTGGCAACTGGCTACTAACAACTGGCAACTGACGCCGAGGTTACTAAAGTACACCCCCTTATGTACCTTCGTAACTTGCGGAGCTGCGCCATTCGTCCTACCCTGCTACGTTGGCGGCGTGTCTGCGAGGCCTTGCTGGGCCGTCTGTCCCGCGCTGCCGAGAATCGTTCTTTGACATCCCAACGCCAGCCGGATCGAAGCGTATGCGTCCTCTCGAGCGCCGCTCCGTGCGTCCAAATGCGCCAAGAACTGGCCGTAACCCCTTGTTCTTCAATCTTTTGCCTATAAGTCATTTGTTTCAAATATTTTGCGGGAACTTTCGCCTTTCGTCCCTTATGTTTTCAATATTTTACGAACAAAGGGGGAGGGGGAGGGGTACCCTCCACATACCTGATTTCCAAAATGGGAATTCAGGCTTGCAGTACTCTGGTCTCCAGCCATGTTGCGACTCCTCTGCGTGACCGCTCATCCCGACGACGAAGCCGGAGCTTTCGGTGGGACACTTGCGCTTTATGCAGAACGCAGTGTCGAAATCTCAGTGGTCTGCCTCACCGCCGGAACAGCTGCGAAGAATCGCGGCGCCGCGCGAACCGACGAGGAATTGGCCGTGTTGCGAACCGCAGAATTCAAAGCCTCGTGTCAATTCCTCGGAGTCACGAACTGTGAGGTGCTGAATTATCCCGACAGCAAGCTCGACCGCTCCAACTTTTACGAAGCGGTTGGCGATCTGGTCATGAGGATTCGCAAGCTGCGTCCGCACGTGATGATTACGTTTGGCGCTGATGGCGGGCTGACCGGGCATCTCGATCATGCCATGGCTAGTGCGTTCGCCACACAGGCATTCCAGTGGGCCGGTCGCCCTGATCGCTACCAGGAACAACTCGAACAGGGGCTGAAACCGTACCGGGCGCAGAAGCTATACCACTGCACTGCCGATTTCGTGCTGCCGGACCGGATGCCGATCGCCCCACCCACGGTGACCGCTCGCATCGAGGTGGGCCGGGACCGCTTCGAGAAGAAGAACCAGGCGTTCATGCTGCACCAGACGCAAACGCCGCTGTTCGATCGGCTGCGTAAGAACCTGGGCAAGATGCCGACGTACGAGATGTTCCACCTGGCGGCAACACGCGAGCCGCGTGAAGCAAAGTTCGAAAGCGATCTCTTTGACGGAGTAATCGAAGACTAGCGAGGCTAGCGAAAATCGAGCGGCCGCTGCCACAGTTGTCGCGGCTCAGAGATTGAATTCTTCCCGGTAGTCTCGCCAGATTCCGCCCTGATAGATTGGCCGAACGGGGACGTCGTTGGCGTGTTTGGCGGTCTTCACCCACAGCCAGGCTTGCTGAATTTCCGAGGGATGGAAATAGTGGGTCTCGGCGGTGAACAGCACCGTACCGCCAACAAAGGTGGAGACAACTTCCTCCCACGGTTTGGCACCAACCAGAGCGACACGCGCGATGTGCTCGGAGTACTTATGAAGGAACCTCAGCTCTTCCCAGCGCGCCGCAAGATCGACGCCGTCCATCTCGGTTACGTCGGCGAGCACGCCGAGCGGCTTCTTTTTGCGCTCGTCGATGGCGAATTTAAGCTGAGGCTCAAAGGCCCTTACGTCTGCATCGGTGACTCTCCCGGTGACCTTAAAGCCGAACGCCCAGCCACCGCTCTCTTTCAGTCGTTCAATCATCAATGCGGTTCCCTTCTTATGAACTCCTAGCAGGATAAATGGAAGTGCTAAATTCTCCTAGGGGACCGCGATGAGCAGAGGCAGCGCGCGATTGGTATGATGGCCGCGTGAGTAGTTGAGCGATGCGAGGAAAGTTCATCACCTTCGAGGGCCTCGACGGCTGCGGCAAGACCACCCAACTGGAAAAGCTGGCAGCAGTGCTGCGTGGCGAAGGGGTCGACGTGCTGACGACCCGCGAGCCGGGCGGAACCGAGATTGGCGAACGCATCCGTACCGTGCTGCTGGACTCACGCACTGCGGGACTTGATCCGATGGCGGAGATGGCGCTGATGTTCGCGTCGCGAGCGCAGCAACTTGCGCAGATCATCGTGCCATCATTGGAAAGTGGGAAGTGGGTATTGTGCGACCGATTCACAGATTCGACCGAGGCGTATCAAGGTGGCGGACGTCAGCTCGGAAGTGACGCCGTTCTTCAGCTTCACAAGGTGGTCTGCCGCGGAATTTGGCCCGAGCTGACGATCCTGATGGACTCAGATGTCGATCACAGCGTCAAGCGGGCGCGGCGCCGAAACAAGGCCGCAGTCATCGGAACACAGCCGGACGAAAACCGGTTTGAACAGGAGAGCCAGGCGTTCTTCACACGGGTCCATGAGGCATACCTGACGATCGCAAAGCGGGAACCGCAGCGGGTTGCCCTGGTCGATGCGCGGCGTCCGGCGGAAGTGGTGCATCCAGAGATTGTGAGCATCGCGCGGGAGCGGCTGCTTGGCCCAAACCAGGCGCTCAATCGAGACAAACGCATGGATTTGGGGGCGAGCCAGGAACTCTGATGCCGTTCGCTGACTTTCACGGTAACGCCGAAGTGGTTCACACGATGCGCGAGATGCTGGCGCGCGACCACTTCCCGCATGCGGTGATTCTGTCTGGCCCGCAGGGATCGGGCAAATTCACGCTGGCGCAAATGGTGGCGAAAGCAATGAACTGTCTGCAGCCGCCTAAGTCCGATGGCCTGCCGGATTTTTGCGGGGTCTGCGCGAACTGCGCTCGCATTGCCCAAGCCGACGCGCTGGAAGAACGATTTGCGGAGGCAGTTGAGACGCGCGAAAATCTCCGCGATGCGGATAAGCGGGAGACCCGCATCCTGGTGCAGACCCATCCGGACGTGACCATCATTCCGCCCGACCCCCCGCAAATGCTGGTAAAAGTCGACCAGGTGCGGCACGTCATCCGTGAGATCTATTACCGCCCGTCCGAGGGACGCCAGCGTGTGTACATCTTCAGCGAAGCAGACTTCATGAAAGAGGCGGCCAACTCGCTGCTGAAAATCCTGGAGGAGCCGCCGGACTTTGCGACGATCTTCCTGCTGACGGACAATCCATCGGCTCTGCTGCCCACGATTCGCTCGCGGTGCATGCACCTTCGGCTTTCGGCTTTGCCGTTGGAGGCGGTGGAGAAATATCTGGCTGAAGCCAGGCCGGAACTCAAACCGCACGAACGCGCGTTAGTGGCGCGACTGTGCGGCGGCGGTTTGGGGCGCGCGCGCAGTTTCGATCTGGCGCAGTATCTGGCGGCGCGGCAGGATGCGTTGGCGTTGCTGGGGCCCGCGCTAGGCGAGAAAGAGCACAGCGAGCTGTTTCGCGTAACCGACGCTTATCGTGCGGGGGCCGAAGGCAAGGCGAAAACGGAGCAGTCGATTCGAACGTTGTATGCTGTGCTGGAGGACCTGCTGTTTATCAAGTCGGGGACACCGGAGTTTGTACGCAACAGCGACATCAAGCCGCAGTTGCGCAAGATGGCGGACCAGGTGGACTTCGGCTGGATTGTAGAGGCGACCTACCGTCTGGGCGAACTGGAGAGCGGCATGCGCAGGAACCTGTTGCGAACGCTCGCGCTGGATGCATTCGCGACCTCGCTGGAACGTTAGGACGGTATACCACAAAAGTAGTGTGACGCGACGCATTGTATTGACTGGTGGGCTGTGTTAGGGTATCGCCAAGTCCACACCTGAAGACGTCCTGGGAACAACACATCCGGAGTCTCGCCAGTCCGTAATTCGACCGCCACGGCTGGTGCTTGAGTAGGCAGGGCTGGTGTGTGAGTCATAGGAACAAACGCCATGAAAGATTCCATGGACACTACCGATTTGGGTCGCAGTCTTGACGGCGAGGTGTTTGCCAATCGCCGGTTGATTCGCCCGTCGCTGAATCGCAGCGAAAACCACCGGCCCGACAACGGCGACCGCCGCGAGCGCGGCGAACGCCCAGACCGTGCAGCGAACGGAAAAAAGACTGCGCCGCCAGAGCAAACTCATGCCGAAAATTTTTATTACCAGAAACAGATGCAGTCCAAGACTCCCATGGTGCTGGTACTGCAGGACGATGAAGAGGTCCACGGCGTCATCGAGTGGTACGACAAGTACTGCCTGAAGGTGAATAGGACCGGCGCGCCGAATCTGCTGGTTTACAAGCCCAGCATTAAATACATGTACAAGGAAAGCGAAGCGGTCGGGAAAAAGTAGGATCTAGCGCTCAGTGCCTATCCAATCCAATGGACCGAATCTCGGTATGCCCAAAACAGTTCAAGACGGTAAGGCAGGGGCCGGTTGCGCAGAGTCGGCCACCGCGACAATGGCATCGAGCTTCTGGCGGATTTCCGGACCGATTTTAGTTCGTGGAACCAGCGACGCTAACTCATAGAAGTTTTTCTTTGCCATCAGATTCGGGAGACCTAGTTTCTTAAAATAATTTTGGAATAGCGGTGCTAGGAAATCATCGCTCACCTTGGTATTCGGATCCCAAGGAGAACCCTTACCGAGAGTCTTGAGAGCCGCCTCCAATTCTGTTATGGACTCTCGCATTGCAGCCAAGCGACGCTGCGCTTCTGCCTCGCCGAAAAGCGGACCCGCCGCCGCCGCGGCAGCGCTTTGTTGCGCGTACGCTTCGAGGGTTTCGGGGTAGCACAGGTAATTTTCGATTTCCCTCTTGTGCCACATCATCCCTCGAGCACCCAACCCTTCAGGCAAGGGACGTTCCAACTGATCAAAAATCGCTATCGCCTGCAGTTGACCTACTGCTTCACGGAGGCCATGAAAGTGCTTCTGCACATCAACCGGTTGGTTCCCGACGTAGTGAACGAACGGGCGAGCGAGGCACTCCACAGCTCTCTTATGATCCAACCTCTCGGCGAATGCCCGCAGGATTGCGAGGTCTGTAGATCCCTCTAGATATAAGACCCAACGGGTTTGTTCGGCCTGGTAGTATTGGTCAAAGCCGATTTCCTCGAGCGCCTTTTTCACCTGGCTGGCCTGGCCGGTGATAGCATGAGGTTTTCCAACAAAAGCAATCACAAGGTCGCGTCCTGCTGCCTCGTTAAGTAGAACCTCGCTGTGGCTCGCCGCAATAACTTGGGTTCCGTTCGTTCTAGCCACATCGGTTAACACCTGGTAAATCTGACGTTGTCGAAGTATTTCGAGATGTGCGTCTGGCTCGTCGAGGAGAAGCACAGAATTCGGGTTAGCTAACATGTAAGCAAGAAGCAACAAGGTCTGCTGCAAACCGCGACCCGAGGATGACAGATCCAGTCGGACATCGTTCTCACTGTAAGTCATTACCAATTCTCCTCTCTCAGGGATGTAACGAGGAGGATCCAGAACGGCGCCAAAGAGCAATCGAATGCGTTCTACGAGTTGCTGCCAAAGATGAGGCTTCTCATTGTGAATGAGAAAGCAGAGGTTTCTGAGCACCGCCGCAGTTTGCCCTTCCCCAACCCGGACGTTTATGGCTCCTTGGTCGAGGCGCGTTTCATTCGCGACCAATCCGGACATCGGCGGAAGAAACGCAACTTGTATCGTCGTGGCATCGTCAGGTATGAGCATCCGCTTGCCGGAAGCGTCATCAGCATCCCTGAGAGGTCTGCAGTAAAAAGACTCCTCGTTGGCGTAGTCGAATTCCAAGCCGCATTGCCAGGGTTTGTCGTTCGTGACCCCTTCAACGATAATGTCGATTCGGACGTTCTTCGTCTCTTGCCCTCCGTCGGTCCTCCTCACGTCTCTGACATGTAGATTTCTCCAAAGAAGATTCGCGTCCGGCACGGGCACAGCGACAAGGTCGCGACGGTTTATGGTTACCCCAGGCCTCTTTTCAGGCGTGCCCTTGCCTTTTCTCCTTTCGTTCCATCTGCTGAGTCCCACCTGCCACAATGCAAGAGCCTGCAGCGCGGAAGTTTTTCCAGAGTTATTCGGTCCAATGAACACAACCGGATTCCCAAGATCGACTTCAACACTGCCGAAGCGCTTGAAATTTCGGATCTTGATTTTTGTCAGCATTCATACCTCGTCCCGTTTGGTCGGCGGCCCGCTGCTCGGCAACATTTTATTCCTACGTTACGTTTTTCACCTTGTTACGAACGGCGAGGAGCAATAGTTACAGTTTTGGTAGCACGATTCCCTTCTGGCCCTGATATTTCCCCTTCTTGTCCCGGTAGCTGGTTTCGCAGGGCTCGTTACCCTGGAAGAAAAGAATCTGGCAAAGGCCTTCGTTGGCGTAGATGCGCGCTGGCAGGGGCGTGGTGTTCGAGATCTCCAGCGTCACGAAACCCTCCCACTCGGGCTCGAAGGGGGTGACATTGACGATGATGCCGCAGCGGGCATAGGTGGACTTCCCAACACATATGGTGAGCACGTCGCGGGGAATCTTGAAGTACTCGACGGAGCGGGCGAGGGCGAAGGAATTCGGGGGCACGATACAGACGTCGGATTCCAGGCTAACAAATGAGCGCTCGTCGAACTTCTTGGGATCGACGATGGTGCTGTTGACGTTGGTGAAGATCTTAAACTCGTCGGCGACCCGCAGGTCATAGCCATAGCTGGAAAGACCGTAGGAAATAACACCGTCACGCACTTGCTTTTCCGAGAATGGGTTGATCATGTCGTGCTCGATGGCCATCTTTCGGATCCAACGGTCACTCAGAATGGGCATGGGACTCCTTGATGCGGCGGGGGCCGGACTCGTTCGTGGAAACGGGGAACGGTGAGGCCATCTTACGGAATAGCGGCCAGAGTTGACAATGGGGCAAAGCCCCGGCGAGTTGCAGAGCATATTTTCTAAGTTGCACACAAACTAAGACTTACGGGAAATGGCGAAGTCGGGTAGAATCGCACCAGCGCTCGGGTTGAGCGGTTCCCGGGGAGACCACGTTGCGGAGCCACTTGTGATTAAACTGGACCTGATTAACGAGGTTGTCACGAAGACTGGGGTGACAAAGACCAAGGCTGAAATGGCTGTGGAGACGGTCTTTGAGAGCATGAAGACGGCACTGGCCAAAGGCGACCGCATCGAGTTGCGCGGATTCGGCGTCTTCACCGTGCGGCCGAGAAAGACCGGCATTGGCCGCAACCCGCGCACGGGCGCAGAGGTCAACATTCCGCCTGGCAAAGCGGTCCGCTTCAAGCCCGGCAAAGAGCTGCAGTCGATCGAGTAGCCGTGGGGAAAATTCTTATTCCGGTCCGGCACCACGCTGCCCTTGCCTGTTCGACCGGGCCGCCAACTACATGCCACCTGCCCGCAGTCGGCGCATCCGGTGTGAAACCTCAATAGAAGATGTCTGACCCGCCGCAGCCCATCGCTTACACATTCGAGGTTTCTCCGCGGCCCGTGGTGTTCCCGGTGTGCGTGCGCGAGAAACGCCCCTACTGGCTACACTTGCTGCTGCTGTTGTTGACAATGGCGACGACGCTGGTTGTCGGCGCACAGTTGTATGACAACTTTCTGCACGGGCTGCCGGCATTCACGCTGGGCAGCGAGCTGATGCCGCTGTTTCACCCCAAGTGGATTTGGCAGCAGCCTTCAAGGTTGTTGATGGGGATTCCCTTTTCTGTTTCGCTGATGGCGATTCTGCTGGCGCACGAGTTGGGACACTTTTTCTTCTGCGAGAAATACGCGGTCAACGCCACGCTGCCGTTTTTCATCCCGGCGCCGACACTCATTGGCACAATGGGAGCGTTTATCAGGATCAAGTCGCGCATCCACTCTCGAAAGGAATTGTTCGATATTGGCGTGGCCGGGCCGATCGCCGGCTTTGTGGTGGCCGTGCCTCTGCTGCTCCTCGGGCTGACCCTGTCGAAGCCATTGGCGCCGATTATGGGGATACAAAGCCTGGATGTGGGCTTCCCGGCTGTCTTCCACATTGCCCATTGGATTCTGACGCCCGGTTCAGGAAGCACGTTGCCACTACGCGGGCTTGCGCTGCACCCAGTAGCGGTGGCGGCCTGGGTGGGAATGTTCGCCACCGCACTCAATTTGCTTCCCGGAGGTCAACTTGATGGGGGACACATTATTTACGCCGTCGCCCCGCGCGCGCACAAATGGGTAACGCGAGTAACGGTCGGGGTGCTGGCGCTTCTGTCGGCCTTTTGGCTGGGCTGGCTGGTGTGGGCCGTGATTCTTGGAGTCACAGGCTGGCGGCATCCAGCGGTGCCGGTGTGGCCGGAGTTAGGAGCGGCCCGGCGGCGGATGTCGGTGTTACCGGTGGTTCTGCTGGCACTGACGATTGTTCCCGCGCCAATTTTAGGTCAGGGATGGATTTAGCGCAAAGTCAGGATTGCTGCGTCGCTGACCTACAAACCGATAAGTTTCCCGTCTGCGAGGAGAGTGCCGCCGGGCTGAACAGGCTGCGGAAAAAGTCGTGCGTGGACTTAGCTTGGGTAGTGCGGCGCTTCAGCGCCGCGTCCAAGTCCTTCATTTTTTGTCATCCCGAGGCGGCTTTTCAGCCGCCGAGGGATCTGCTCTTCGGACTGTTCCGCAGCCTGTTTAGACTAACTGTGCCGCACACGCCCTCTATATTTGTCATTCCCGGTGGGCTTCACAGGCTGCGGAAAAACTCGCTTCCGAGCAGTTTTGTATCAGGGCACGACTTTAGTCGTGCCGAATGTCGTTTGCTTTTGATCCGCCGAGCGGACTTTGGTCCGCGAGGCTTGTGCCTTTCGGACTTTTTCAGCAACCTCTAAAGCCCAGCTCGCATTGAGAGAATACAATTAGAAGCGGCGTTCTACCACCGACAATCGCCGGATCACGCGAATCCGGAATCGATCTAGCTAGCCTTCCGCAGCACGATTTGCTCATCGCGGATAAAGAACTGCGCCGGGCACTTGTCGGAACCACAGATCACGGGCACCAGCCCAGCGATCTGCTTGCGCGTAACCAGACCAAGCTGGCCGCAGTTGGGGCAAGAGAGGACGGCCCAGTAGGGGTCGTCTTTATCGCCGACATCGCCGGCATTCTCCAGGACGAAGATGGTTCCAGGCTCCATTTGTTCGGGGATCCATTCGCTCAAGATGCTCAGTTCTCCGATCACGTGCCCTCCTCCGCCGGAGTTACCCGGCCTTGCACTAACTCATGAAGCTCTGCGCCGCGCTTGCACAGGTTGACGAACGGACGCACTTCGCTTCTTCGTGCTCCTGACATTGGCCTCGATGCGCTGAACCGTATCGCTCAGGCAGATCGATAGCATTGGCTGGCGCGCGTTTTTCAACAGGTCCACCACGCCGCGCGCCGAGTCCTCGAGAAAGATGTGCCGCCCATCGGTGAGCAGATGATATTCGGATGCCGCGCGGACGGTTTCCACCAGGCGTTTGCCGAGTTCACGTTGCAGGAAGCGAATGACCCGGCGAATCTTCTGCAGCGAGAAACCACGCTCGCGCAATTCGCAGATGACGGCAACTTCGGCCAGGTCGTCGAGCGAATAGACACGTTTGTGACCGTCGCGGGCGGGAACCACGATGCCACGTTCGTCCCACCACTGAAGCTGCCGGAGGCTGATGCCAGTGAGGTCGACCACCGCGCGAGATGTGAATACCTGCTGCAAAGCCGGAGTTCCGAAACAAATCCGTCAGAAAATGTTTCAAACATCATAGTGCAGTAGCGTGCAGAGTCAACCTCAATTGTTTGCGGACCGCGCGCCAGCACCAAGTCGGTCAACTTCGTCTTCGGAACTGAAGACAATTGCAGGATATTGAAAGTGGCAGACATTCTTAGGTGGGCACCGGGAGCAGAGTCCCAGTGCTGAATGGTGCGCCGGGGGAGTGGCGTGAATTGCGGGCGATTTTGTGGCGATGTTACACTTCTTACGTCTGCCGGACTGAGCGGGAGTAACTCAGTGGTAGAGTCACAGCTTCCCAAGCTGTTGGTCGCGGGTTCGATTCCCGCCTCCCGCTCCAGATTTTTTCTCTCCTATAGGAATTTTCAACCTGTGTCGTCGCGCAGAAAACTCTTGCCGTGGTTTTCGCGCCCGAAAATCAACAGCAGCGCGAGGCCGGTGATGACCACCAGTTCGAACGATGTGAGCGCCCAGGGATATCCAAGCCGGTCTCGCAGTGCAAATTCCACTGTCGGCGTCGAAGCCGCCAACAGAATTCCGATCTGATAGGTGAACCCCGGCAGCAGGCCGCGAACGGGGGCTGGCGATAGTTCGTTGAGGTGCACGGGAATGATTCCCCACGCGCCCTGGACGCCCATCTGCATGACAAAAGCGCCGAGCGCCAACACGATCAGGGTTCCGCCGAAGGCCCATACAGGCATGATGAGGAGCGAGAGTCCGAGCGCACACAGCATGCTGTAACGGCGTCCGATGCGTTCGGACAGCAGGCCAAAAACAATGGCACCGATCACCGAACCGACGCTATAAAACATGGTCACGTAAGTGACGGTGTTGGGCGCGATGCCATGCTCCTGCTTGAGGAAGTCGGGGTACAAATCCTGCGTGCCATGCGAGAGGCAACTCATGAGAAACAACAGGGCGACCATGTACAAAACCAAGCGCTTGTGTTGCAGGGCGATGCGGGGGCCGTCGATGGTTCTGGCCAGCCGGTTCTGTTCCCACGCTTCCGACTCTTGTACTTTGGTGCGGATGTAGAGCGCCAAGAGCGCCGGAATGCCGCCTGCCCAGAACATTGCGCGCCAGCCAAGATTCGGAAGAATGACGCGCGCGGCGATGGCCGCCAATAAGTAGCCGATGGCATAGCCGCTCTGGAGGATTCCCGAGAGCACGCCGCGCCAACGGACGGGAGCGTGCTCCATCGCAAGCGACGCACCTACACCCCATTCGCCTCCCATGCCGATCCCGAACAGAAGACGAAGGACGAAAAACATCGAGTAGCTGGTCGCGAAGCCGCAGAGCAATCCGACGGTGGAGAAGAACAGGACGTTGGCCATGAGCAGGCGACGGCGACCGTAACGATCAGCCAGTGCTCCGAAAATTAAGGCCCCGATAGGACGCATGGCCAAGGTCCCCGTAACAGTGAGTATGATGTCGGCCTTGCTGACGCCGAATTGGTGGGCCAAAACGTCGAAGAGAAAGACCACGACAAAGAAGTCGAAGGCATCGAGCGTCCAGCCGAGAAACCCGGCCAGGACGGCGTGCCAGCGGTCGGAGGATTGCGCGCGTCCGAGCGATGTCGGATTGGCCATCGTGGTCATATCGAGAGCGTGGTCAGCGGCTGAGAGAAGTTATCAGAGGGGAGGTATTGCTGGCTAGAGTCGTTGGGTTGACGAGTTTCACAAAACCAGTTTCAGGTTTCGAGTTTCAAGTTGTATGCGGACGGAGAAGCCGAGCTATTCGTGGCAGGCCCGCGGGGACTAAAGTCCGTGCGGGTGGGCAAAATAGATGGAACCGCAGCACGGCCGAAGCCGTACCCGTTCAAAGCTTCGGGGCATCCGCTGGGATTCGCAGATCGTGACCCGTCATTTCCTTGGGTTGAGCGACACCCAGGATGCCGAGCATGGTGGGAGCGATGTCCTGCAGCGCGCCGTCGGGCTTGAGAGTGAAGCGGCGAGCATCGCCCTTGAATCCGGCGGTCGGAACGGCGTGTTCAGCCGCGACGATGAACGGCACAGGGTTCGTTGTGTGCGCCGTCTGCGGGCCGCCGGTAGCGGGATCGATCATCTGTTCGGCGTTGCCGTGATCGGCGGTGACGATCATCGCGCCGCCCGCGCGCTTCAGGGCCGCATAAATCTGGCCGAGGCAGACATCGACCGTCTCCACGGCCTTGATGGTCGGCGGGATCTTGCCGGAGTGGCCGACCATGTCTGCGTTCGCAAAGTTCACCACCATCACATCGAAGGTCTTTTCCTCGATCGCCTTGATAACAGCGTCAGCGATTCCCTGCGCTGACATCTCCGGCTTGAGGTCGTAGGTCGCCACCTTGGGAGATTGCACCAGGATGCGGTCCTCGCCGGGAAAAGGCTTCTCAACTCCGCCGTTGAAGAAGTAGGTAACGTGTGCGTACTTCTCGGTCTCGGCCACCCGCAGATTGCGCATCTTCTGGCTGGCCATCACGTCGGCCAGGATGTTGCCCAGCGATTCGGGCGGCGACACCACTGGTAGAGTGAAGTGTTTGTCGTATTGCGTCATGCATACGTACGTCAGGTCCTTGGGCGCGCGATCGCGGGGGATGACGCTGTCGAGTTCGGCAGCGCCTTCGAGCTCGGCGCCGTCCTGCGCGGTGAAGTGGCTATTGCGCGCCAGGCACCGCGTGATTTGGCGGGCGCGGTCGGCGCGGAAGTTGAAGTTGATGCATACGTCGCCGTCGCGAATGGTGCCGACCGGGTCCCCGCGGCCGTCTGCCACCACAAACGGAATTATGAATTCGTCGGTGGTCTCATCGTTGTACGAATCCTTCACGCCCTGAACCGGGTCGAAGAAGCGCCCACCCTCGGCATTGCCGTCAACCATGGCGTCGAAGGCCAGCTTTTCGCGGTCCCACTTTTTGTCACGGTCCATGGCGTAGTAGCGCCCACTGACGCTGGCGATCTTTCCCACTCCGTACTCGCGCATCTTCTGCTGCAGTTGCTCGATGTACTTGACGCCGTTGGTGGGTAGCGTGTCGCGCCCGTCCATGAAACAGTGCACGAAGACACGCTCTACCCCGTTCTGTTTGGCCATGCGCAACAGAGCATAAAGATGGTTTTGATGTGAGTGCACGCCACCATCGGAGAGCAAGCCGAGCAGATGTAGCCGCCGTTCGCCGGTTCGGGCCTCCTTCATGGCATCGAGCAGGGCTGGGTTCTTGTCGAATTCACCATTTTCGAGCATCAAGTCGATCTTGGTGATGTCCATGTAAACGATGCGGCCAGCCCCGATGTTGAGGTGGCCGACTTCGCTGTTGCCCATCTGTCCGGTGGGCAGACCGACGTAACGGCCGCTGGTGTGGATGAGCGTGTTGGGAAAATCAGCCAGCAGCTTATCGTAATTCGGCTTGCGAGCAAGAGAGATGGCGTTCGCGTTGGACGGCGGAGCATAGCCCCAACCGTCGAGGATGATGAGGACGAGAGGTTTGGGACGATTCGCCATATTACAAGACACCTTTGTTACGGTTGAGGGAATGCAGGCTGATTGTACCAACTAGCCGACTGACCAACGTGAGCTAAAGAAGTTCGAAGTAGCGCTCGCGGCTTATTCCCGCGGCGCGCAACAGATTCTTGATGAAGAACACTGGAACGACTGGATACGCGGGAATAACCAGAGGACGCGTCACCCCAGGTTTGGCGTAGATGAGATGATCGCCATGCTGACGCATGAACGTGAAGCCATCTTCCTCAAAGACCCTAACCAGCACTTTATAAGAGACTGGACGAACGGCGGGCATTACGGCACGCTGGCAACCATCCTGTCCAGCGAAACGAACTCTGGTGCCCTCCAACGTTCGCCTTCGCGCGCGTAACCTGCCTCGTCAAGGATTTCGTCCAGCGTGCCCATCCGGGCACTGGCTTCAAGAAACGCCTGCACAGCTTCTCGAATGTTTTTGCGCGCCTCGTCGTCCGTGGCTCCGCAACTAGGAGTCTGTCGGGAATACGGAATCACAATCTTGACCTTGTCGTTCGGGCTGCATTGAGCAGCGCCAGAATCGGAAGTTGGAACCCGGTTTATCTCATTGGTTGCCTTCGGGAGCTCGCCA
>Ga0074046_10002862_pt1 | contig 14694 bp, 8 predicted proteins | sample BogForMeECP23OM3_FD_94441 | JGI IMG/M metagenome (GOLD analysis project Ga0074046, IMG submission 94441) | Bog forest soil microbial communities from Calvert Island, British Columbia, Canada - Bog Forest MetaG ECP23OM3 | ecosystem: Environmental > Terrestrial > Soil > Wetlands ...
ACCATGGAGAAGGAGGCCCTTACCCTGGAAGCGCTTGCCATGGCGATGGCCGCCAGGAATTCCGGTGGCATTGTCATAGTACAAGTTGAACGCATCGCCGATCGTGGGACGCTCAACGCCCGCCAGGTCAAAATCCCGGGAATCCTCGTCGACTGCGTGGTGGTAGCCAGACCCGAAAATCACTGGCAGACTTTCGTCGAGCCTTATAATCCGGCTTACAGTTGTGAGATCCGGATGCCGATGCAGTCAATTCCGCCTATGGAGATGGGCCCGAGGAAGATCATTGCCAGGCGGGCGGCTTTCGAGTTGATGCCTAACAGTATAGTCAATCTCGGGATCGGCATGCCGGAAGGAGTTGCCCAGGTCGCCAACGAAGAGCAGCTAATCGAGTACCTTACCCTCACTGCAGAACCTGGCGTCATAGGCGGGCTTCCCAACTCGGGAATCAACTTTGGCACGGGGACCAACATGGTTGCACTTGTCGACCAGCCTTACCAGTTCGATTTTTACGACGGAGGCGGTCTGGACATGGCGTTTCTTGGAGCAGCGGAAGTGGACAGGGAGGGCAACGTCAATGTCAGCAAGTTCGGACCGAGGTTCGTTGGACCGGGCGGATTCATCAACATCAGCCAAAACTCCAAGAACATTGTTTTTGTCGGCACTTTGACCGCTGGCGGGCTAAAGGTGTCGGTGGAAGATGGCAAGGTGAGGATTGAGCAGGAAGGAAGAGAGCACAAATTCATCGATCAGGTCGAGCAGAAAACCTTCAGTGGCAGATATGCGGCAAGGAACAAACTCCCTGTGCTCTACGTTACGGAGCGCTGCGTCTTCAAACTCAGGGAAGAGGGGCTGGAACTGATTGAAATAGCCCCAGGAATTGACTTGGAGAGAGACATCCTGGCCCTTATGGCTTTCAAACCGATCATCGACAAAGAGCCCCAATTGATGGATTCGAGAATTTTTCAGCCTCAGCCGATGGGTCTGAAGAACGATCTGCTGAGCCTGCCGATCGAGGATCGCCTGACATACCATCCCGAGGAGAATCTTTTCTTTGTCAACTTTGAAAACCTGTATGTCAAATCCTCCGGGCAAATCCGGCAAATCAGGGCAATTGTTGAGAACATACTGGCGCCTCTGGGCAAGAAGGTCAATACGATTGTTAACTATGACAATTTCAACATAGCCCCTGATTTGGTCGATGAGTATTCGGATATGGTGAAATATGTCATGCGGTTCTACAAAAGCACTACGCGTTATACGACAAGCACCTTCCTGAGGATGAAACTAGGCGATGAACTGGCCAAGCGGGATGTGGCGCCGCACATCTATGAGACGAAAGAACGTGCAATGCGCGCCCTGGCGCAAAAAGAGAAATAAACCTCTTTTGCCTTAAGCGTGCCTGCTCGATTCCGGATGAACAATATGACTTTTGTTTCGAGATGTTACTATGCTTGTAAGGAAAGGGCGGCAAGGCCCAACTGGACCTACTGAGATAGACTTAACAAAGTCTGGCTCGGTGATGAAAAAGGATTGGAATTCCCACATCAGGGCGAAAAACCCTATAGACGTCACCCCGGCGAAGCCTGCCCCGGAAGTGTCTAATCCGGGGTCCAGTGTCTTTTGCTTTAAAATGATGAAATCATTAGCAATTTTCAGGCGTTTCTCCCACCAGAGAACCCTTTTTCATCACCCTGCTAGACAAAAAGCACAATTGAGAAAGGCGCTGTAATGTGTGATTTTAGGTGGGGCACAAATCCGGGGCGGGGTCTATCATTTGCGGTGGGGTGCTGCGGAGCGCCTTTTTTATGGTTTTCAAGACGAAAATTCGTTGTCCAATTCGCACAATCTGGAATATAAGGCAGCACACAACACGACTGCTCCAGGCAGAAACGGACATGGAATGATTCGCAGAATACAAGCTGAGAACAGGCCCCCGGGAAATGGGGGCCTGTTCGTCCAGGGGGCCCGTTTACGGTTCGACTCGATCGATTGGGCGAAACTGCGCCGCTTCAGGTGGGTCCCGATTGCTTCGGCGGCCGCCTGGGTTATGGTGGTCTGGATTCAGATAATCCTCCGGCCTCAAGGTGATTTTCCGCTCCATTTCGAGCTTGGCAGACGGCTCGCCAGGGGCGTTTTTATATACGAAGGCGGCCTCGATTTCGTTTATCCGCCATTCTGGGCAATGGTCCACGCTCCACTTCATCTCTTCGGCCTGCATGCCGCACAGATCATCGTCTATCCTCTGGCCGTTGTCGCCATAGCGGCACTGGTCCGAACGCTCCAGCGCCTCTCGGAACGGAGCATGCCGCTTTCACCCGACGCCTCCTTCTGGTCCACAACGCTGGCCATCCTGCTCGGGAGCCTTTTTCTGGGGCGCGACCTCCCCGAGGTCGGAGTGAATACGGCCCTGGTCGCGATGTCCTGGCTGTCGGTTTATTTCTGGTCAAAGGAGCGCGACATTGCCGGCGGGGTGCTCCTTGGCATGGCGGGGGCCATGAAGTGTACGCCCCTCCTCTTTGTCGCCTGGTTCGTGCTCAAGCGGCAATGGAAGATCGCGGCCGCAGCATGCGCCGCCTTTGCACTCTTCACTCTGAGTCCGGTCCTGGTGAGCGGTCCCGATCAATATGCCCGCATGATGCAGACCTGGATTGCAGGGGTAGTCCGGGGATTGGGCGACTTCGACCCCTCCCGGGGTCCCCTGGGGGAGGAGAAGGTTGAAAACCTCTCGCTTCGGCCTGCCCTCGCACGCTACCTAATGCATCTGCCATACGGTCACATGGGCAGGCCGGAGACATCGGGCGACCCCCGCCGACCAGGTAATCCCCCCAGCCCATACTATTTTCAGTTCCTGGATTTGCCGGTTTTCTGGGCGGGAACTGTGGCCCGCCTTCTTATGGCGGCCCTTTTCATTTGGATGGTCCTGCTGATGCGCCACCGGCCGGTGAACCGCAATTCCATTGAAATCGTCTGGGAATGTGCTGCGGTATCAATCCTCATACTGCTCTTCTCGCCAATTACCTGGGTTCAGCATGCTGTGGGGGTGCTGCCGGCCCTCTACCTGATCTGCCGCGCAGCTTTCGCCGGCTGGAGGTTTTCCCGCTGGCAGACTGCTGCGATGGGGGCCTTTGCCATTTTCTGTCTGATCATGAACAGGTTTTTTTTCGGACGGGATTTTATAAAACTCGCAAACGCCTACCGTGTGAAAACATTGGGCTTCATTCTCCTGTTGAGTGTCGTCCTGGCCTGCCGGCAACGCCTTTTGAACACGCAGAGGTCTCGCGAGCTCAATTCCGGTGGGGAAAGCTCCCCACCAGGATTTCAACTCGATGTTTAGTCAGTCGTTAGGAAATTTTTATCGGACTGATGGAAACGAGCTACTCCTACGCGGCCTTGGAAAGCCTCTTAACCGATGACTTTCTCTCCCCGAGAAATTCCAGCAGCTCACGGTTAACCTTTTCGGCATGCGTCCAGGTGATGCCGTGCGGCCCACCTTCCACGACCACCAGCCGGCTTCCCTCGACAAACTCGGGTATGCGCTTTCCTGAAGCGGCCAAAGGAACAATCCGGTCGGCATCACCATGAACGACCAGTGTAGGCACGTCGATCCGTTTGAGATCCTCCCGGAAGTCGGTCAACCACGCCGAGACGCAATCCAGAGTACCCTGGGGCGAGGCGCCTGCTGCGACGGTCCAACTGAATTGAACAACCTGGTCACTGACCAGCCTGCCGCCCAGCACGTCAACGTTGTAGAAATTGGAGAAAAACTGGCACAGGAACGCCAGACGGTCAGCGGCTATAGCTTTCTTGATTCCGTCGAAGATGCCGCCGTCCACGCCGTCAGGATTGTCATGTGTTTTCAGCAGAAATGGCGGGATTGCAGCGAGAAACGCCGCCTTTTTCACCCGCTCGGATCCGTAGGTGCCCAGATAGCGGGCCACCTCGCCCCCTCCCATCGAGAAGCCCACCAATGCCGCATCGCGCAGGTCGAGCTTCGTTATGAGTTTGTGCAGGTCCTCGGCAAGGGTTTCGTAGTCGTAGCCGGAAGTGGGCTTACTGGATTTGCCGAATCCTCTGCGGTCGTACGTGATGACCCGGTAACCTGCATTTAGCAGGACCGGTACCTGCTTCTCCCAGGAAGCACCGCTAAGCGGCCAGCCGTGAATCAGCACGACCGGCTTGCCGGCGCCGTGGTCCTCGTAGTAGAGATCGACGCAACTGCTGTTCTCTTTACCTGCATTAATGAAGGACATTGAGATTCTCCCTTTGTTGTGCATATTGTTGTTGATGGTTGTCGGTTAAATTTTTGAACCCTTCGACAAATGGCCGTTTTCATCCAAAAACCCACCCCGCATAGGATTTCGAGAACGCGGGGAGGTACAAAGAAGAGTGAAAATTTCACCCTTCTAACTTCACCCTTCGCACTTCAGGGTACACCTCATAAAAAAACGGTAATCATTACGATCTCAGCGGCAAGCGTCCGGGAAATCGGCTAAATTTCGGCACCAGCCTCAGAGCATCAGCTCCTGCATGGATTTTAAGGGTGTGAAATCTCGTTCAGCTTGCCAAAACGATCAGATTAGAATCGGGTTATTTGGGAGGCATTATGATTTGGATATCTTGAGCTGAGGATTTTTCAATAAGGAAGAGAACTGTCTTTACTTCGTCTAGTTAAAGTCGATACAGGACGAGTGAGCATTGTCTTGCCTGACCCGATCGGGCCGATCATGAGAAAATTCTTTACTTCAGAGTCACTTAGGTGATTAATAATTTGATGTATTTTGCTGAGCCGTTGACCTTCGTTTACGGCATTGATAGTCAAATGATTCATGGCTGGCATTTTGGATGAGATTTGTCAATCAGATTGCCGTCCCCGGGACGAAAGAGGAATCCCGTATAACCTTGCCGGGATGAAGGCAGGGCAAGGTTGCATCTTATTATCTTTTCTTATGTCTTTCCAGGACGGACTGTTCTAAAGTATCAGAAAATAGAAATTCCTGTTTTTTTCGTCCATACAATTTCGGGGTGCGAATATGATTTCCAAAAAACAGGTATCTACCGGCACCTTTTGGGTAGAGGTCCCCGAAGTAGGATTATCCGTCCTGTGCGGTTGTCCGGCCGATATCGGCAAGCACCTCAGGAAAATGGGGTTCATAGTAGAAAGAGAAGAGCGGAATTGCGTTTTTGAGACAGGTCCGAACGCGATTTTACTCTCCGATGTTCTGGTCCAGAACGGCGCATTTTCAAACCTTGCAGAATTTCCCGTCATTCAGATGATGTACAGGCAGGGCATGGTCATCCCGGGCCACCCGAATAATTCCGGCAGAAAACCATTGCTCCTCGGCTCAAGAGCGCAGGTGAACGCCCAGGCTGAATACATCTATCGTGGAGCGCACGGGCTTGCCACTGAAGAGGAACTCGTCCGGGCCGGGGCTGCCCCGAAGACGGCACGCGACCTCATAAGGATGAAAAAGAAATTCGCTTTCGGTAAAATTCGCAGGACCAACGAACTGCTCGATTCAATTATTGTTGAAAACGAACCCGTAGAAATCATGGGCGGAGTGTCCGTCCACCGGCTGCGTATGAATGTATTCGAGTTCCGGTATAAAAAGTATTCCGTTCTGGTGGATTTGAATCTGCCTCCTTCCAGTTCTTATGAATCTCCCTATATTCTCGGTTATCATAATGCCAGGAGAGAATATTTCGAAATCATCCATTCGGGAGATGGAGACGGCTGGGACCCCAATCGTCCGTGTATGGCAAGCATCGTGATATTCCAGGGGAAAGTCTACCTGGTCGATGCCGGGCCAAACATCCTGCACAGCCTCGAAGCTCTCGGAATCGGGGTAAACGAGGTCGAGGGTGTCTTCCATACGCACGCCCACGATGACCATTTCTGCGGGCTCCCCACCCTGATGCAGGTAGACCACCGTATAAAGTATTACGCAACGAAGCTGGTCCGGGTATCTGTGGTGAAAAAGCTCGCCGCCCTGGTGTCCATCAATGAAGAAGATTTTCAGAACTATTTCGAGATACACGACCTGGAGCCGGATGCCTGGAATGAAATCGACGGTCTCGAAGTGCGCCCCATGTTTTCCCCCCATCCGGTCGAGACCAATATATTCCTGTTCCGGGCCATGTGGCTGGACGGTTACAGGACCTACGGGCATTTCGCAGACATCACCGGCCTCGATGTGCTCAAGCAGATGATTACGGGCGGAAGCTCCCTGCCCGGCATACGCCAAGAGATGTATAATGTTGCGGCGAAAAACTACGCCGAGAAAACCGACCTCAAGAAGATCGACGTCGGCATGGGTATGATCCACGGAAACGCTGAAGACTTCAAGGATGACGGCTCCAAAAAGCTGATCCTTTCCCATACCTCTCAGGACCTTACCCCGAGGGAAAAGGAGATCGGTTCAGGGGCCCCTTTCGGGACCGCCGACACCCTGATCCCGGCCTTGCAGGACTACCTGCGGATGTATGCCTTTCGTTACTTGGAGACCTATTCCCCGGAAGTGCCCAAGAACCAATTGCGGCTGCTGGCCAGCAGCCCAATGCGTTCCTTTAACCCACAGACTATCGTGCTCAAGGCCGGAACGGTCTGCAGCTCAGTCTACCTGATTCTCTCAGGCGGCGTTGAAATGGTCAATACCGGGGCGGGGATTTCCAACAGGCTTTCCCCCGGAACGCTTATCGGTGAAATATCGGCCCTTATGGGACTTCCCCTGGGTCAGACTTACGTTACGACCACCTTTGTAAATGCGCTGGAGATTCCTCTCAGCCTCTACCTCTACTTCACGGAAAAAAACGGACTCATCGACGACCTCACAACGATGCACGAAAAACGGAATTTTCTTCAGAAAACCTGGCTTTTCGGCGAATCCATCTCAAGCCCGGTCCAGAACAGGATCGCCCGGGCCATGATCGAGAGCGAATACAGGACGGGCGAGGAGATTCAGACAGGTAATTCCTCGGAATTATTCATAATATCCAAGGGCAGAATAAAGCTGTATATGCAGGACCAACTGGTCGAAATCCTGCGCAGCGGGGATTTTTTCGCCGAGCAGAGTTTTCTTTTCAACATCCCCTGCCTGTTCCGAATCCAGGCCGCGGAGGACACCCAGGTCTTCCGGGTCCCTGGAGACCTGCTGCTCGATATTCCCATTGTCCGATGGAAGCTCCTCGAAGCTTACAACAAACGGATGGAAATCCTGTTTAACCCCAAGCTGATTTCATCGCCCATTTTCCAATGGAGGGAAGAGTATAGAACGAACGTGGCGAAAATGGACGAGGCCCACAGGTTGTTTTTCGACAAAGCCGATTTGCTCTACAGGAAACTTTCAACGGGAGAAGATATCGGAACAGACGATGCTTTGAACTTCCTCACCGGTTATGCCGAAGAGCATTTCAGGGAGGAAGAAAAATTGATGAAGAAGTTGGGCTTTCCCGAGTTCGCGCACCACAAAGCGCAGCACGATAAATTCCTCAAGCAGTTGCTTGAGATGGGCCGAGGCCATCACAACGGGAAGACCCGGGCGGGAATTGACTTCACCACATTTTTGAGGGACTGGATAGTCATGCATATTCTAACGGAAGACAAAAAGTACGGGGCCTTTTTTAACGAAAAGGGGGTTTTTTAACTAAACTCTCGTTCTATGGCTTCTGCAGAATGAGAATTGAATTTTTGTAAAAAAATAATAACATTTTTGTCTAAGTATACTCTCTTTGCAAGGATTTTGCAGAGTATCCGAAGTGACTCACATAGGCAAAGTCGATATTCCTTGCCACTGTATGTAATAAAAAGGTGATTTACCCGGAAGTGTAGGGGGCGGTTAGAGTAAACACTTGTTCTTCGCGTTTTTCGAGATCAAAAATCGCGTCTTTGCATGAAAAACTCCCTCGCCCCATGGGTGGGATGGATGAAGTGCGAAGTGTGAAGTTAGAAGGGTGAAATTTTCACTGCTCCTTGCTCCCTTCACCCATTTACCCGCTTTTAATCGATTTAGCCGAGGCTTTTCGCAAGTCGCTCGAAGTCGCGGATTTGGAACCGCGTATCCTCGCGCTGGAAGAAAAATTAAAATATAAAGCAGTGTAAGGCGATACAGTCATTGAAGATAAGAGTCAACATCACTCGAGCGCCTGACAACGACATCCGGTGATATTTTGTCAGCAGTTGCATGAAATCTTTACCCCGTTGACGACCTCCACACGGCTTCTTACCCGGAAGAGCAGCTTGGACTTCACTCGGGCATAAGCTCGGAGCAATTATTATGAAAGAAGAAAGCACCTTTATTCACTGTGAGCATGTGAGCCAACGCTCGTTCGACGAAGTCGTCACCGCTTTTGAGAAGGCTGTGGGTGAGATCACCAGCGACGCCTTCCAAAAACTCCTGGCTGCTTCCACCGATGCGCACGACTTTGAGACTCGGGTCCGGTCCTTTGAAGGAGAAAGCGGCTTCGTGCGTTTTCTGGATATCAATCATGGCGCCTGGTTGTCGCACATCGGACTGCCGGCCCGGTGCAAACTCTACATCCTTGGAAATCCGCTCATCGCGCGGACGATGTTGGAACACGACCTTGGCGTCGGTTTGCACGTGCCCGTGCGGATGATGATCTACGAAGATCCTGCAACAGGCAAAACCCGGCTGGCCTATGACCTTCCATCTTCATTGATGGCCCGCTTGCGTAATCAGAAAGTTACGGTTGCGGCCAGGCGGCTGGATGAGAAGCTGGCGGCTTTGGCCAGGGCCGTGACGGGAGTTGACGCGTAACAAAACATATCCGTATCAATTGCCGCTACGTCCCGCAACAGGCAGCGTACTATTCCCCTTGCCACTGAGGTTTGCGCTTCTCCAGAAACCCGACCCGGCAATCAAGCGCCCAAAAATCGTCTCATTGCAGGTTGCTTTAATAAATTAATAGGTATATACTACCGTTTAATCAGATTTGGTGGATCGAATTCGATATCTTCGATCTTCCCTGCCATCAAATCCCCATCAGTCACTGACCCACTGCACCTGCAAAGATTATATCTGCGACAGCAACCTGGTTGGCGACGATGATTTTGGCGCCCGCCGAACAGGTGCACTTTGTTCAAGCCCCATCGTGCGATGCGCCCTGGATTGGTGTCCATTCGGAAACACCGGATGAACGTGGGAGAATTTCACCTTATGAACACAGGAGAATTTCACCTTATGAACGTGGGAGAATTTCACCTTATGAACACAGGAGAATTTCACCTCGTCAGACACTTGCAGTTTTGAAACGAATTAAATACTTTAACCGAGTTTCCGAATCGGGGTTTTGCTGTCTCGATCTAAAACCTGCAGATCCGGAAACGTCAAGGATTTCAGATTACATGACTTTTGACAGTTTACATCTGACCCAACCCATCTTGAAAGCTCTGTCGCAATGCGGTCACCACACCCCCACTCCAGTGCAGGCACAGACAATTCCGAAAGTACTTGCCGGACGGGACATTATCGCTTCGGCCAATACGGGTACCGGTAAAACAGCCGCTTTTATTCTACCGATGCTCCAACTCCTGTCCGCCGCTCAGTCCGCTCCGGGAAAAGGTCTGCGCGCCCTGGTGCTTACACCTACGCGCGAACTTGCCACCCAGATTCTGCAGGCCGCGCGGACCTACTCAAGATACCTCAAAGTACACAGTATCGCTATTTACGGCGGAATGCCGTTCGGCGATCAGATCAGGGCGCTGTCTCAATTGCCGGCCATGATCATTGCCACTCCGGGAAGGCTAATCGACCACATTTGGCGCGGCCGAATCGATCTGTCAAATGTCGAGATTCTGGTCCTTGACGAAGCCGACCGCATGCTCGATATGGGATTCATCGATGATGTGGAATTCATATCGGACGCCATGCCGGAAGGCTGCCAGACCCTGCTGTTCGCCGCCACAATGGGAGAGGCGCCAACAAGGCTGGCGCGGAAATTTATGAAAAATCCGGATCGCATTGAAATTGCCCAGGGCAAAATAACTCTGGACAAGATCGAGCAACGGTTGCATTTGGCGGACGGTCTTCAGCACAAAAACCGTCTGCTGAGGCACCTTTGCGCTGACACAACGGTTACACGGGCGATTGTCTTCTCCGCCACAAAGAGAGACGCCGACAGCCTGGCCCGGGGACTGGGCGCCCAGGGATACGCCGTGGCCGCTCTCCACGGGGACATGACTCAAAGCGCCCGGAACCGTACTATGGAGAATATGAGGCGGGGCAAGATCAGAATACTGGTGGCAACCGACGTTGCCGGGCGCGGGATTGACATAACCGGCGTCAGTCACGTCATTAACTTCGATCTGCCGCGCTGCGCCGAAGATTACGTAAACCGCATAGGCAGAACGGGACGGGCCGAAGAGTCAGGCATCGCGATCTCCCTTGCCTCACGCGCCGATCTCCCATACTTGGACCGCATCGAGCACTACATCGGGCAAAATTTGACAATTCACGTAATTCCCGGTCTGGAGCCATCTCACGGATTGATTAACTCAGGCAAGTCAATGGCGGGCCATAGCGGCGCAGGCAAAAAACGAGGCGCGAGCGGCCACCAGGCCTTTGGCCGCCGCCAAAGGCCCATGGGGCAAGGGGCACGCTCAGCCAACTGAGATAATACCAATTTGCCGCCAAAATTAAACAATGGCCCGATGAACACCTATTATGATAGAGATTAAGAATGTCACCAAGTGGTACGGGGATTTTCAGGTACTTTGTGACATAAACGAGGAAATAGGCCGCGGGCAAACAGTGGTGATTTGCGGTCCAAGCGGTTCGGGAAAGAGCACTCTTCTTCGATGCGTCAACGGCCTGGAGTCTTTTCAAAGAGGCGAGGTGCTTGTAGACGGCATTTCGGTCGGAGACCCTAAAACCAACCTCTACAAACTGCGCCAGAAAATAGGGATGGTTTTCCAGCGCTTTGAACTCTATCCGCACATGACCGTCATGGATATGATCACCCTTGCTCCGATGAAAGTGAAAAAGAAATCGAAGCGGGAAGCGCAAGCCAAAGCGATGGAACTGCTCGAGCGGGTAGGTATTCCGGACAAGGCCAGCGCCTACCCGGCTAATCTTTCCGGAGGCCAGCAGCAGCGTGTTGCCATTGCCAGGGCGCTGGCGATGGAGCCCGAATACATGATGTTCGACGAACCGACTTCCGCACTGGACCCCGAGATGATCCAGGAAGTCCTCGAGGTCATGATCGATCTGGCCAAAGAGGGAATGACGATGCTTGTTGTGAGCCATGAGATGGGATTTGCCCGGGAAGTCGCCGATGAGATAATCTTCATGGACGGGGGGCGTATAGTCGAACGCGGGACCGGAGAGGAGTTTTTTAAGAATCCAAAACACCAGCGGACGAAGGATTTCCTCAACCAGATCCTCAAGTGATGAAAAACAAAAAAGCCCCCCACCTCGCGGGTGGGTGGGCTGTGGAGCTCCTGGCGCGATTTACCGGTGCCACTCAACTCATCCCGGTAGACTAACCCCGGTGTCAGCTCTACACTTTTAGACACCGTGTGTAACCCTACTCCGCCTTTGCATAATCAGGCAGGCGGAATCGCAGGACCCGCCCGGGATCACGCGGGGCCTTTAACGGATGCTCATTCCATTTCATGCGGATGCCCCCGGCGTTGCCGATTACGACCTGTAAAGCCTTATCGGCAGCCCACTCCCTCCGATCTCCGGTGTGGAGCATCGCACTTCGGGTTTCCTTATCGTCGATTCTTACCTGAACCCAAACCTCGTCGTCCGCTTCGACAGCGAACTTATTCGGAGGGCGGTTTTCTTCCGTACCCTGGGCCGGCTTGTCGTCCGCCACGGCCTCGGTGAAGTTGCTAAAACCAAGGTTGGCCGGAGCATCGGTATCCGGTATGAAGTCTTTTTCCAATGCTTCGCTGGCCGGTTTCCCCGTATTTTCGGCCACTCCGGCCCCTTTGGCCGCCAGTTCAGATTCCCTTATGTGAATCTCGGCGTTTCTTATCGCCTCATCGGCTTTCCGCCAGTCAGGTCCGGGCTTTTCGATCCGAGCGCTCGGGCCGGGCGCCAGCTGTTCCTGCAAGTCGGCAGGAAGTTCCTCCTGGGTAAAAACCCTCTCAGCTTCCGGCGGGGTGAACAGCTTCGAGCGTCTTTCCGATACCCACATGCCGCCGTAGAAAACGGCTGCAGAGATCAAAAACAGGGCAAAAAGCGGCAGGCTGATCATCCTGCGCCTCTTGCGCAGGAGCTTCATCTGCTGCCCGTATCTTCTTATTCCAGCATCCTGGATATTGTATCTTTCAATTTCAGAAGAGAACTTTCGGATTAGAGGCTCAGCCTCTATCTGAAGAGCCTGGCAGTAGGCGCGGATCGTATTCCGGATGAGAACAGAGGCGCCGAATCGCTCGAAATCACGGGCCTCAAGGGAAATGAGCATACTGATACTGATTCCGCTCCGCTCGGAAATGGCTTCCAGCGTCAGATTGCGATTCAGCCTCTCGGTTTTGAGAAACTCTGCCAACTCTTTCATCTAATGAGTTCGTCTAAAGGGAGATCTGGATGAAAGCCTTTGATTCCAGGTCATGGACCCACTCTTCAAACCTGCGGTTCACTTCCTGCTCGAACAGGGTTCTTCGAACTTTTTCGCGCAAAGCCGGGTCTGTTGTGCTAACCTTCTTACTGTCAATATCAAATATTTTAACAATATAATATCCGCCAGGTCCTTGTATCAGGCCGGATACCTGGTCCTTTTTCAGATTGCGGATCCCTTGCGAGATAAAGGGGGCGATTTCATCGGCCGCCAGGTATCCGACATCCCCCCCCTCCTGTGCGGCGGGTCCCTTTGAATACTGTTTGGCCAAACTCTGGAAATCGGCTCCGCCTTTGAGCTTCTCGAGTATTGCAAGGCCTGTTTTCTCAGCCTCTTCCGGCTTTGCGTATTTATCGCCGACCGGAAGTACGATCAAACCCAGATGGGCCTTCTGAGAAGTCGCTGCGGACTCTCCCTTCTCCCCCCTGAGAAAAGCCTCAACCTGCTGATCACCGATCACCACCTTCGACTTGCAGACCCGCTCCACTAGACGGTCGCGTTCCATGTCCTTTTTTATCTGCTCGCGAAATTTATCGAGGGTCTGGCCGTTATTTTTCAGATTGACCTCAAGCTGCGCCAGAGTTGCGTGGTTCTGCGCCAGAATTTGTTGCACTCTAAGTTCCACCTCGGGATTGGTGACCGTAACCTTAAGCCGCGCTGCCTCCATGTCGGCGAGTTTCTGCCGGATCATCTGAGTAAGAATCTCGCGTTCAATTTGCGCCTTCTTCTCCGGATTCGTAACATCCAGCATCGGCATGTTTTTTTCCATAACTTTGATCTGATTCTGCAGTTCGCTGTAAAGGATTATTTCTCCGTTGACGTTAGCTACGATGCGGTCCACCATTTCGGCTCGCGCCGTTGCACATGAAAGAACGCCGGCGAGAATCACGCAAACCGTAAGAGCTGAAATTCTATGAGGATTCATATTACCTCCCGACTTGCTCCCTGTGTACATCCAGAGACTCCTTCGCCATTTCTCATGTGCAGGGACGGCCTGCCCAAAGAGAGCAGCACGGAGGGGAGCCGAGCTGATTTTTTTGTTAGTGGAGATCGTAACCTGTAGCATTTTCATGGAGTTCTTGCAAGATTCTTTTGAACCGGAGGATTCTTTGTGGAAAGTTGCGCCCCCAAATCTCCACTTTTAACTTTCGTTCCGATTCCGGGGCGAAGTTTAGCTTTTTCTGCTCGAAAAAGGAGATCACCGGCCAAATATCCATACCTTGCGCGAAGGATATAATGAAGTTCTCTGCGTCTCCATCCAGGCGAACAACTTTGAGCCGTTTGAGAAGGAGCCGCATCATCGCCATCAAAATGAGGCTTTTCACCGTTTCCGGCAATGGACCGTAACGGTCTCGCCATTCACCGGCGAGGTCTTCTATGGACTGCTCATCGGCCAGCGTAGCGAGCCGTTTGTAAGCGATAAGCCTCTGGTCCGTATCGCAAATGTAGTCTTCGGGCAGGAAGGCGGAAACCGGGAGATTTATCTCAGTTTCGATTTCCTCGGCCTGTGATTCGCCACCCTTCATGTTCTTTACAGCTTTTTCGAGCAGCTCCAGGTATAGCTCGTAGCCGATCGCCGCGATATGCCCCGACTGTGACGAGCCCAGAATGGCGCCACCCCCGCGAATTTGAAGGTCGTTCAGCGCGATCTTGAAGCCGGCGCCCAACTCGCTGAAGTCGAGAAGCGCGCGCAGTCTCTTCTGAGCATCCCTGCTAATCAAGGTTTCGCCTGGAATGATGAGATAGGCGTAGGCCTGCTCGCTCGATCGGCCCACCCGTCCCCTGAGCTGGTAGACGTGGGCAAGGCCGAACTTGTCGGCCCGGTTGATTATGATGGTGTTTGCGGCCGGAATGTCGAGACCCGATTCTATGATCGTGGTACAGACCAGGACGTCTATTTTTTTGTGTATGAAATCAAGCATGACCCTTTCCAGGTCCCGCTCCCTCATCTGCCCGTGGGCCACGGAAATTCGCGCCCCCGGAACCAGAACCGCGAGCCTGGCCGCCATCTGCTCAATAGTATGGACGTGATTGTGCACAAAGAAGACCTGACCGCAGCGGTTGATCTCCCGATGGATCGCCTCGCGGATATCGAACTCGTCGTAATTTGTCACG
>Ga0074046_10002863_pt1 | contig 14692 bp, 12 predicted proteins | sample BogForMeECP23OM3_FD_94441 | JGI IMG/M metagenome (GOLD analysis project Ga0074046, IMG submission 94441) | Bog forest soil microbial communities from Calvert Island, British Columbia, Canada - Bog Forest MetaG ECP23OM3 | ecosystem: Environmental > Terrestrial > Soil > Wetlands ...
TAAAATCTACCCTTTTATAGAGCCAGTGCGTACACTTTTGTACGAATGAAGCAGTCAAAGAAAACACCCCCCACAATTCCCCGGAAGTCCCGGAAATACCTGTTAATATTCATACTTATCGCAATAATCGCCGTTGCGGCAGTCTTTCTGGTCCTTACCCGGCAAGCGCCCCCCGCAGCGCCATCCGGCACGAGCACGAGTTTCCAGAGTGCCGGGGCCCTCTATTCAAAAAGCGTGGATCTCGCAAATACGGGAAAATACCAGGACGCACTCGATGCGGCGGACCAGGCACTTGCTCTCAATGTAAGCTCCCTTACGCCCCTCATCCAGGCGAATCGCGCAGGGATCCTCGTAATGCTGGGTGACAACGCCGGTGCAATAGCCGCAGCGGATGTTGCAATTTCCGCAGAAGGAAACCTGACAACTACCCATTCCATAGCTTGGTTTAACAAGGGCAATGCACTCCGCAACCTCGGTATGATTGATGAGGCAAGGGCCGCATATGCCAACGCAACCGCCCTCGATCCTACGCTCCAGCCCCCGAAGATCTGAGGGGATCTCTTCCCTGCCGGTTTTCCGGAATCCGCCAATCCCTGGCTGGTTGAGATCCCGGATCAGTATCACCGGGAGTTACGGACCGGGTTTTATCTCTCCCATTTCCGGGATGTAATGACCCGGATTAAACCCCGACCTTGCAGCACTCCCTTGCGGCGTTCATTTGCTGTGCTCTCTGGTAAGTCTCGGCGGATCCGGTTATCCTGCTTATGATGTGTATTGATGTATGGTAAGAGCACTCCCGGTATTCTGCCTTGCATGACTGCGGATGCCCTGCTGTTTCCGATCCGGTTGTCACGGGGTATATCTTGAATAGATCTCCGTGACAATGGTGTAACTGATTATGGAGGGCACAGCCAGGGTATTTGCCGGTGAATTCAGCCAGTCTACGCTGCTTGTACCGGCAGAAGACCCCGGGAACCCGGGATGGGTAGTGACACCCGGCGGGGCATGGTGCCGGCAGATGTACCTGGCCGGTGCCCTGACCGAAGTTATGGAAACCGGGGATATGCTCCACTGCCGGATCGCGGATCCCACCGGCGCATTTGATATTGTCGTGAGCAGCAGGAATGCAGCACTTGCCGGTGCACTCCGGAAGGTACCCGTTCCCTCGTTTGTCGGGGTCATGGGACAGGCCCGGATATACCAGCGGCGGGGATTGGTATCGCTCTCTGTCCGCCCGGATCATATCCACGTTGTGGACAGGGCTGCCCGCGACAAGCTTGTCCTGACCACTGCCGAATATACACTCCGCCGTCTTGAACAGATGGATCGTGCCGTGAAGGGTGAATGCACGGACACCCGTATCCTGCGGGCGTACCGCCATTATTCAGTTGCACCTGGAACACTGAATGATCTCGTCCGGATGACGGAATCCGCAGTAACGGGTGTCCGGTCGCAGCAGGGAGGGACACCTCCCGACTCCCCGCCGGATGCACGGGCGGTTGTGATGGAGGTTATGCAGGGATCGGCGGGACCCCGGGGCATTGCAGTTGAAGAGATCATCGAGGTCCTCGCCCGGCAGGGTATCGCGAAAGAGGCAGTGCTCGCGGCCATTGAAGCGCTTATCCTTGATGATGAATGCTACCAGCCGCAGAAAGGGTATGTCAGGCCGTTATGAACCTCGAATTCATCGGCGACGGGCCGGCACTGGTGGTGGAAGGGGATGAGCGGCTGCTGGTGGTTGCGGACCTCCATTTCGGGATCGAGGCCGATCTTGCGGCCCACGGCCTGCACTTCCGCAGCAGGAGCCCCGACCGGCTTGAACGGCTCCTGAAAACGATCGAAAAGGCCGATCCTGACCGGCTCGTGCTGCTGGGAGATATCAAGCACAGCATCCCGTCCCTCACGCGGCAGGAATACCATGAGATGCCCGGCATACTGGAAACCCTGCGATCCCGTATCCCGCTGGTGATCTTTCCCGGCAATCATGATATCGGTATTGAACGGTTTGCAAAACCCGGCGAACTCCAGCCCCGTGACGGTGCCATTCTTGACGGGGTGGGATACCTTCACGGCCATATGTACCCGGCGCCGCATCTCTATGGGCATCTCCTGGTGATCGGGCACCACCACCCGTTCATTTCCTTAAAAGATGACGTTGGGTGTGCCCTCCAGTCCCCGGCATATATCCGTGCCGTGGTGGATGACGGGGCCCCAGGCCTTGCCGGGATCGACCGGCCCCCGGGCAGCACCCGGCTTATGTTCATGCCGGCGTTCAACGAACTTGCCGGCTATGACATCCTGAAAATTGTCAAAGACCCGTTCTCTCCCCTCTCACGATGCATGAAACCTGAAGAGACCGAGATCATCCTCGCCGACGGGACATATATCGGCCCGCTCTCCGCGATCCTTTCCGATGAAGACGATTGAAGTACTGAACCCGATGGTGCAGGCCTGTATACGGAAACGGGGATTTATCTCGCTCTCCGATGCCCAGCAGCAGGCGATCCCGCTGATCCTTTCCGGGAAGCACATCGTCCTTATCGCCCCGACAGGTACCGGCAAGACCGAGAGCGCGATGTTCCCGGTCTTCAACGGCCTGCTCTCCCTTCCTGCGGGCGGAGGGTTCAAGGCTATCTATATCACGCCGCTGCGGTCGCTCAACCGGGACATGCTCTCACGGATGCAGTGGTGGTGCAGCGAACTCGGGCTCACGGTCGGGGTCCGGCATGGGGATACTCCCATGGCGGAGCGGAGGAAGCAGGCACTCCATCCACCGGACCTGCTGATCACCACCCCCGAGACATTCCAGGCCCTGTACATGGGAAAGCGGCTGCGCCAGCACCTTGCCCACGTCCGGTACGTGATCATCGACGAGATCCACGAACTCGCCGCCAGTAAACGGGGTGCCCAGCTCACGATCGGTCTTGAACGCCTCTGTGTCTATGCCGGGGAATTCCAGCGGATAGGTCTCTCGGCCACAGTCGGGAACCCGGAAGATATTGCCCGGTTCCTTTGCGGCACCCGCCCGTGTTCCATCGTGCAGGTACCCGTGGCAAAGCAGCTGGAGATCGCGGTCCGGTTTGTCGGGGATGATTTCCGGCACCAGACCGAAGTGCTTGCCCGGATCCTGAAGCGGAAAGGATCGACACTCGTCTTTGTCAACACGCGGGTGACCGCTGAAGCACTCGGCCACGCCCTCTTCAGCCACGGCGACGTGGAAGTGCACCATGGCTCGCTCTCAAAGGAAGTAAGGATCGATGCCGAGGAGCGGTTCAAACGTGGCGAGATCCGGACCCTGATCTGCACCTCGTCCATGGAGCTGGGCATCGATATCGGCCGTATCGATCATGTAATCCAGTTCGGGTCTCCCCGCGAAGTGGCCCGGCTTGTGCAGCGGGTGGGCCGGGCCGGCCACCAGCTGAACACGATCTCCCGGGGCACGATTCTCGCTACCGGTTTTGACGATCTTCTTGAATCCCTGGTGATCGCCCGGATGGCCAAGGCGAACGAGATCGAGAGGGTGGTGCCCCATTCCGGGGCAGCGGACGTGCTCGCCAACCAGGTGGCGGCGATTGCGGTTGAGTATGGTGAGATCGACCGATCGAAGATACAGGAGATCTGCGAGCGTACCTCACTCTATCCGGACTGCGCAGCGCTGCTCGACGAGGTCTGCAGACAGATGGAGGAGCACCGGTTGATCCGGATCGACGGGAACCGGATCATCACGACCGCCCGGGCGCGACGGTACCTTGCGGGCAACCTCTCCATGATCCATGATGAACGGAAGGTGCCGATCTTCGATATCGTCAGCCGGCGCATGGTAGGGACACTGGATGAGTCCTTCGTAGTCGGGTGGGTACATACCGGCGTTGTCTTCATCACCAAGGGCCAGCTCTGGCGCGTGCTGGAGATTGCGGACGGACGGCTGACCGTGGAACCGGCCAAGAAGGCGATTGGGGAACTCCCGTCGTGGGAGGGAGAGCAGATCCCGGTCCCGTTCCCGGTGGCGCAGGAAGTTGGGGAGGTGCGCCGGACACGGGCTGTTGCGGACTACACGGATGAGAAAGAGGGCATTGCCTTTGCCGGGGCATTCCTTTCGGAGATGGACAAGAACCGGTCGCTCATCCCCACCGACCGGCTCATCACGCTCGAGAACATCGATGACGGGGTGGTCCTCAATGTCTGCGCAGGGCATAAGGCGAACGAGGCGCTCGGGCGCGTGATCTCGATCCTCATCTCCGCCCGGCACGGGACCACCGTGGGGCTCGAACTGGATGCGTACCGGATGCTCCTGCGCCTGCCTTCCGCCATCCGGGCCGCTGACGTACGGGACGTGCTCCTCTCGCTCGACCCGGCCCACATGCCCGGCGTGCTCCGGCTCGCCCTGAAACGGACCGCCCTCTTCAAGTGGAAACTGGTACAGATCGCAAAGAAGTTCGGTGCGATCGATCCTGACGCGGATTACGAGAAGATCAGCATCCACCGGCTGCTCGATTTCTTCGATAACACGGTGGTGCAGAAAGAGGCATACCGGGAGCTGCTCTCCGAGTACATGGACATCGATACTGCTGCCGGGATCGTCCGGCAGATACGGGAGGGGACGATTGGCGTCTCGCTCGGCCCCCACTCCCTGATCGGTGCAGGGGGTCTCCTTTCCTCCCGGGACCAGATCCCCCCGCCCACAGCCGACAAGGCCGTACTCGAGACCCTGAAGCGCCGTCTTGAGAACGATGATGTGATCCTTGCCTGCATGAACTGCCGGGACTGGAAGAGCAGGACGGTAGTCTCCCGGGTGCCGGATCATCCGCAGTGCCCGAAATGCGGGGCCCGGCTTATCGCCGCTCTCAAACCGTATGATGATGAGCAGTACGCCATCATTAAAAAACCGAAGAAATCTGCGGAAGAGCGTGCAGTCGAGCAGCGCCTCCTCCGGAATGCCAATATCGTGCTCTCCAGCGGGAAGAAAGCAGTGATTACGCTGTCCGCACGAGGCGTGGGGCCGGAGACGGCTTCCCGGATTCTTGGTACACTGACCGAGGGGGATTCCTTCTACCGCGAGATACTCAGGGCAGAACGGAATTTTGTGCAGACGCACCGCTACTGGGCGTAATTGAGAGAGCGGGGCCTTTAAAATTTATATTTTGCTATCGTGGCTACTGATTTTATAAATTCGTCATAGCTGCGATAGAAACGCCCCCCGACCCCCACGAGTCGAAGTGCCGCCACCGGCAGGCACTTCTTTGTCGCGGGGGTTCGAAATTATGATTTTATGACGATAATACACAATCAAATGTAAATTATGCTGGAAATTATTTCTCATGTTTTTTTTATAACTCATTATTACAGGTTAAAATCTGATAATTTTCCAAATTTTATTCTCATGCGGTTGACGTATTTCTGATGTTGTAGACTATTCTCTCAACCGGAACAGGTAATACGTAATCCCAAGTGTCATGAGGAAGAGGACACCGACGACGTAAAATACAATGGATGGATCGGTATTATGCCGGAAACTGTCAGGTAGCAGGAACATGTAAATACTCAGTGCAATCACGAAAAGGACAAGAAAAATTTGTAAACTCCCTCTCGAAATCCGGAAAAAAGAGAAATAATCTGTCGTAAAATCATATCCGTTAAAAAGCGCTGCGGTCTATTTATACTTAGTTTCGAATGATATAAGCGGAAGGAGTCCGATAAGGAATACCCCTATAACTATCCAGCCTGCATAATTCGTCAGCATCGGTATCTCAGTCCATACCCCGATGAGAATAATCAAGAGAAATATGCTATACAGGATCCAGAGCTTGAGATAATGGTTTCCTTCCTCAGCCAGCGCACTCCTTGCAGGGATCTGGCTTACAGGATGCCCTGTTGCAGATTGGTACCGTAATACCTGAACGTCCCTGATTTTTGCTACCGGATAAGCCGGTAGTCCCGGTTTTTTGAAAAGGCCCGGGCCACCGTCCTTCAATTCCAGATACCATATAACTGTGCAGCAACTGAAACCGATAATTATGACACCAGAATCAATTCCGATTCCCATGAATGGAATTATCGGAACTATTGAAGATGCTCTTCGAAAAGGAATCTGACTCAGGAGAAATGCAATACACAATCCCAATAGTATGAGAGCTCCATTTAAAACCAATTTAATGTAAAATTCCTTATTATAATTCATTATTTAACAAATAACGGTTAAATCGGATTTCTTATAAAGATGCGGGATTTAGTTTCTTTGGAATTTCGGATGAAAATCTTCTCAACCACCTGACGGCTGTTCCTGACGGGGCGCCCCCGCGGCGGATCAAATACCTTCATTATTTTTGACGGGTGATTCACCCCGCCGTCCCTCATAGAGGCCCTGATGTGGGGCCCCATCGCAATAAAATATGGAATTTATTGTATGCATTAATCCCACTGTTTAAAAAAAATCAATTTTGACAAAACTGACTGATAATTTTCCTCGTGGATTTTATGAGAATTAATTCTGTATTGTACGGGCAACGAACCGGTTTTTTGGAGAAAAATAAAATCGCAATAGTATTCTTTCATAGGATTACATAACTGCATAGTTCATGGTCCGGTTGCATTATATTGACAATCTGCGGTGGATGTGTATCCTGATGCTCTTCCCATTCCACGCCGCATTCGTATTTTGCGCTGGATGGTACGGCTATTATGTTTCTTCTGATTACACGTCCACAGCTGCACATTTTTTCACGGTTTCTGTTGAGCCCTGGATCATGCCGCTGCTGTTCTGTATTGCCGGACTGAGTACGAAATGTGCGTTACAGAAGCGTACGCCTCTTGTGTATCTGAAAGAACGTGTCACAAAACTCCTTGTTCCTTTTCTTGCAGGACTGGTTCTCATCTGCCCCGTTATTGCATACTATGCCCTGAAGTTCCACACCGGCTACACCGGGAGCTTTGCCGGTGCGTTTGTGCATTTCTTCAGCTCAATGCACAACATCCAGGATCTGAACGGGCTTACGGGAGATTTCAGCGTTGACCACCTCTGGTTTATCCTCTTCCTGTTTATCATATCAGTTGTGGCACTCGGAATGATCCTGCTCGGGCGGCGACTATCGGGACTTCACCTCAGTCCCGACAGAGTAAGTCTTCCGGTTCTTTGTCTTTTGTTTATTCCGGTCTGGCTCCTGAACTTTGCCGGCATCAATGTGACAGGATATTCCATTATGTCGTATTTCGCCATGTTCCTCATCGGGTACTACCTGTTCGCGATGGATCCGGTCCAGGCCCGGCTGGAACAGTACTGGGCAGTTCTCCTGGCTGCATGGATTGTCCTGACGATAGGGGTGATGTGGACTTACGGAATAATTCTGGGACATTATGAAGTATTCTGGGGGTCTTCCGCCATCTACGTCTTAACCGGATGGACCGGCGTTCTTGCCCTTATGGGTGCGGGCAGGCATCTTTTTGACATAACCAACAACTTCACAGCCTATATGGGTACGGCCTCGTATCCGGTGTATATTATTCACCAGGCAATACTGGTGGCAATTGCCTATTATGTACTGATGCTCGCAATCCCGCCGGCACTGCAGTTCGCGGCCATTGTGATCTTCAGTATCCTGCTGACATTCGCCTGCTACGAGATCCTCAGGAGAATCCCGGTGGTACGGGCGCTGTTCGGGATTCCCGGTCAACGAATGAAAACTGCGTGAGTTGTTCACTATTTAAAAAAAATTACATTATGCTTTCGAGCTTCTGCTCGAGGAAGTCGAGGCCTTTCTTGATGTCCTCGAGGTTCTTGCCGCCCGTGAGGATGATCTTTCCTGAAGAGAAGAGAAGTGCGACGATCTTGGGGTCCTTGATCCGGTACACGAGGCCCGGGAACTGTTCCGGTTCGTACTCGATGTTCTCAAGATTGAGGGTGATGACTACCTTATTGAGGTTGATATATTTGCCGATATCGTACGAGCAGACGATGTTGGTGATTGCCACCTTGGGCTCCTTATAGGTGTCAACACCGGCACCCTTCAGGGATTTCATGATAATGTTAAGGCCGTCGGTGAGCGCCTTCTTGTCCCGGATCCCGGTCAGCACAACCTTACCGGAGGAAAAGATCAGGGACGCAATCTTCGGGTCTTCAATCCGGTATACCGCGCCCGGGAACCTTTTCGTGTTGAGTTCGCAGCTCTTTATCTTGCTTGAGACCTCTGCAAGGTCAATCGAATCGGCAATTACACCGGAAGCTACGATATTCTCAATTTTCAATGATGCGTACTTCTTTTCAGCCATCCACTATACTATGCTGTGCCTTCAATCATAATACTAATGGACAATCTTTATGTTCCCTGAAAATACCGTCGTGATAGCTAATTCAGAGTGTTGCCGGCCCGGATATTATGCCTGTTTCCGGACATGCAAAAGCACTGTTGCAGGAATCTCTTTTGACCGGCCGGAACGGGACCATGATATTATGGGATATGTTGTTGTGTGTTTTGTGCACCGGTGAATGGTATTGACACACGAATGAACTCAATGATTATGGGATATGTTATTGTGTGTTTTGTGCACCGGGCAACCGGATTGAAAAAAGACAGATTGATGATTCCACGGGCAAAACACTCTTCCGGATTTTATGAAAAAGACCGGGCATGCCACAGATAGTTACGAAACGATGTGCGAAACGTTTGCCATCGAGGTTCCGGAATATTACAATTTCGGGTTTGACGTGATCGATGCGTGGGCCAGGAAGGATCGCAACAAACTCGCCCTGATCTGGGTAAACCAGGATGGCGAGGAGCAGAAATACAGTTTCCTCGATCTCGCCAACCTCTCCAACAAGGCCGCAAACATCCTCCTGAAATATGGCATCAACAAAGGCGACCGCGTACTGGTCATGCTCCCCCGTATCCCCGAATGGTGGATCTTCGCGATTGCGCTCATCAAACTCGGTGCTGTCTTTGCACCCTGCCCGACCATGCTTACGGCACGCGACATCAGGTACCGGGTCAACAAGGGAAAATTCCGGATGATCATCACCGATGTTGAAAATGCGCCGAAAGTGGAGGAGATCTGCAACGAGTGCCCCACGCTCACGACGCGTTTCCTTGCCGACGGGGAGCGCAAGGGCTGGGCCAGTTTCCCCTATGAGCTGCTCTACCCGGCACCGGTCTCCCACCGCTCGGTCAGCATCCCCGACCAGCTCCGGACCCGGAGCACTGACCCCATGCTGATCTACTTCACCTCCGGCACAACCGGGGAGCCAAAGATGGTGCTCCACAACCACGGGTACCCGCTGGGCCACATCGTCACCGCCCGGCTCTGGCAGGACATCAGGCACAACGACCTCCATTTCACGGTCTCGGATACCGGCTGGGCGAAATGCGCCTGGGGCAAGATCTTCGGCCAGTGGATCGAGGGTGCATGCATCTTTGTGTACAATTTTACCGGGAAATTCCAGGCGACCGAGGTCCTCCCCCTGCTGGAAAAATACCAGATCACCACGTTCTGCTGTCCCCCGACCATTTACCGGATGCTGATCTTAGCAGACCTTGAACGGTTCGATCTATCTTCCCTGCGCCATTGCACCAGCGCAGGGGAACCCCTCAATCCCGAGGTGATCCGTGTCTGGAAGGAAGGGACCGGTCTCACCATCTGCGAAGGCTACGGGCAGACCGAAACCGCCTGCTGCGTGGCCTCGTTCCCCTGCGTGGAGCCCCGCCCGGGCTCCATGGGTAAACCTTCGCCCGGCTGGAAGGTTGAAGTGCACGACGACGACGGGAAACCCGTGGGGGTGCACGAGGAAGGCCGGCTTGCGATCAGCTGCCAGCCCCGGCCGCCGGGCCTGTTTGTCGAATACCTGGACAATCCTGAGGAGAACAGGAAATCGTTTGTGCATGGCTGGTATTATACGGGAGACAAAGTCAGTATCGATGATGACGGGTACTTCTGGTTCGTTGGCCGGAATGATGATGTGATCAAGAGTTCCGGGTACCGGATCGGGCCTTTTGAGGTCGAGAGCGCCCTTCTCGAACATCCCGCGGTGCAGGAGGCTGCTGTTGTCGGTTCGCCGGACCGTATCCGCGGCGTGGTGGTCAAGGCATTCGTGGTGCTGAACAAGGGATTTGATCCTTCGGAATCGCTTGTCCGGGACATCAAGAACTATGTAAAAAAGACCACCGCTCCCTACAAATATCCCCGTGAGATTGAGTTTGTCGAAGAGCTCCCAAAGACGATCTCCGGCAAGATCAAGCGCAACGATCTCCGGGCCGCGGAACTGAAAAAGTATCACGATCGCTCGTAGCTGCACCACTCGGTTCTTTTCCTTTTTTAATAAGTTGATGACGCAGCCCGGGTAATTTCTGTTTCCTGGTCTTCCTGCCCCACTTGATATGACTGCTATTAGTGGTGCACCTCATGATCGAAAAACGTAATAAGTGCACCACCAAACTGATCTGTATGGTGCGGTATTCGGTTACCATGGCTGATTCCCTGACGGAAAAGATCGATACAGCCGCGGAAAAGAACAGGCTTTCACGGTCTGAATGGATCAGCGAGGCATGTGCTGCAAAACTTTCACCCGGGTCCGGGGCAACCCTCCTTCCTTCTGCAACGCCGCTGCTTGGCAGGAATGACCACAATATGGGTGATTATGACGAGACGTACCGGAATTTCCGGATCGATGTTCCCGAATATTTCAACTTCGGGTTCGATGTGATCGATGCATGGGCCCAGAAGGACAGGAACAAGCTTGCGATGATCTGGGTGAACCAGGAGGGCGTGGAGAAGAAGTTCACCTTCTGGGACCTGATGCGCCTCTCGAACCAGATCGTGAACATGCTGATCAAGTACGGGGTCAACAAAGGGGACACTGCATTGATCATGCTTCCCCGTGTTCCTGAGTGGTGGACTTCGACTATTGCCCTGATCAAGCGTGGTGCAGTTTATTGTCCTGCCCCCACGATGCTGACGGCAAAGGACCTGAAATACCGGATCAATCTCGCCAATATCAAGATGGTTATCACCAGCATGGAGCATGCGGACAAGATCGACGAGATTGCAAAAGACTGCCCCTCCCTGACCTGCAAGATGGTGATCGATGGCAAGCGCCCTGGCTGGATCAGTTACCCGGTCGAGCTCGACTACCCTGCACCGGTATCGGCAAAACTGGTGACCCTGCCCGGGACGAAGAAGACAAAGAGCACAGATCCCCTTGTAATCTTCTTCACCTCAGGCACCACGGGCGAGCCGAAGATGGTGCTCCATGAGCACAGCTACCCGCTTGGCCATATCGTTACGGTGCGATTATGGCACGATGTACGCACTTCGGATCTCCACTTTACCCTCTCCGACACCGGGTGGGCGAAGAGTGCATGGGGTAAGTTCTATGGCCAGTGGATTGAAGGCGCAGCGATCTTTGTCTATGATATCCGGGGCCGGTTCAACGCGACCGAGCTCCTCCCGCTGATCGAGAAGTACGGCATCAACACGTTCTGCTGCCCGCCAACGATCTACCGGATGCTGATCCTCGCCGATCTCGACAAGTTCGATTTCACCGAGCTGCGCCACTGCGTCAGTGCCGGCGAGCCCCTCAATCCCGAAGTGATCAAGGCCTGGAAGGATGCGACCGGCCTGACAATCTATGAGGGTTACGGCCAGACCGAGACCGTGCTCTGTGTGGGAACGTTTCCCGGCATGGAGCCGAGGTTCGGTTCTATGGGCAAACCTTCGCCCGGCTGGCGTATCGAGCTGCACGATGATCATGGAAAACCCGTAGGGGTTCATGAAGAAGGGCGCATTGCCATCCATGTCAAGCCCCGTCCGGTCGGTATGTTCCGGGAATACCTCAACAATCCCGAGGAGAACCGGAAATCCTTTGTCGGCGACTGGTATTATACCGGTGACAAGGCCTACCGGGACGAGGACGGGTACTTCTGGTTCATAGGTCGCGACGACGATGTGATCAAAGCGTCGGGCTACCGGATCGGGCCGTTCGAAGTGGAAAGTGCTCTCATCGAGCACCCTGCCGTGCAGGAAGCAGCGGTTGTCGGATCCCCGGATGACATCCGTGGTCTCGTAGTCAAGGCATTTATCATCCTCAAACCTGATATCACACCTTCAGAAACTCTTGTGCGCGAGATCCAGAATCACGTCAAGAAAGTGACAGCACCTTACAAGTATCCCCGCAAGATCGAATTTGTCGATACACTTCCCAAGACAATTTCCGGCAAGATCCGGCGGAACGAGCTCCGCGATCGCGAGGTGAAGAAATACCAGACCGGGAATAGTGCCGGCAAAAAAGGGTAACCCGGCTTCCGGCTTTGCACGTAATGTCGCTTCTGCACGTAAAGTCCATCGTCTGCACGTAAAGTCGGGTCAAAAGAGGACTTTACGTGCAAAGCCCCGGCTTCCCCTACCTTTATTAAACCGGGCGGATAATCTATCTAGGCGCGAGGATCGCCGAGCCAGGTCAAAGGCGCCATGTTCAGGGCCTACGACGTGGTTGTGGCGAGATATCGTGAAAAAGTGATGGGCGAAGGTAGCCAAGCCAGGTCAACGGCGTCAGGTTCAGGGCCTGATCTCGCAGGAGTTCTTGGGTTCGAATCCCATCCTTCGCATTTTTCTAAAGTTTGTTTTTCTTAAACCGGCCTCTTTTTCATCGTGAAGGTAATTCCCGCGCATAGGACCGACGATCTGCCAATAGAAACTCATGGCGGTCCTTTGCCGCCTATGTTTGGGGTTAGGAAAGTAGAGCGGAGAGGACAAAGGGTTCTTCGGGTGCAGATGTTCACGGGTGACACGTTGTTACTTTCAATTCCTGAACGATGTTCAAATTCTGAACATCGTCAACTTGTTAAAAGTTTGAAATATGTTTATCGTGTTGGGAGAATAACACCCACAAAAAGAGCTGGTGAACGTGAGAAGTATACCGGAATATATCGGGCTAGTCGGGGTCGGAGTATCCGGGATAATCGTCCTGTTGGCGGTCGGCCTCCTAGTCCTTGCCGTGATCCTGTTTGGCGTTGGGGCATATGAATCCGCGACCAACCCCCATATCGCGCAGGATACTGCGCAAGAGTATGCTCAGCTGCAGCAGAATATCAGCAATGCTCAAGCAAGGATCTCCGGTACGGTGGCCAATGTGACAGGGAGTTAAAAAGAACTAAGTCCGGTTCTTGAAGATGAATGACTTATTTATGATTCTCAAAGAACTATTATCTTAAAAGAAATTTATTCATAAAAAAATTGGATAATCATTCAGCATTTTGTTTAATCTTTCTCTATCCCATAACTCCACATTATTTGATTGAGCTGATACGATTGCACTGGGTGTAAATCCGCTACTTGAAATGACCATTGCTTTGTGTGCATTATAAATGTTAATTGCTGTAAAGGCCTCTTGAATTCCCGAATTACCAACATTATTTTGCCAATTTTTTGCTTGGACTACAGTTTTCACCCCAAACTTTTCAACAATTAGATCTGCTCCTTGATCATTGGAAAGAGGAGTATGAATTACCTGGTAACCCATTTTTTCAAACAATATGCCTAACACTATTTCGAAATCATAACCTGATATCGAATTGATGTGATCAATTGTAATCCTTGTCCCTGGTGGAGTTCCGGAGATTAAGTTGGATTCGAATTTTTTTAATTCATTTTCTTTGCTAATTCTAATGATATCTTTGTTAATATCACCCTGATAGTTAAACTGCTCAATCAAAATTGCACGAATCATTGATTCATTAATTTGTTCATTATTGTCCTCAACCACTTCGAGATAATACAAAATGCACTCATCTGAATTATTAGGGTGCATCTCTAAAATTTTCTGCTTAATTTCAGAATATTTTTGAAATATGCGACGATGATGAATAATTAATTCCAACGCATTGTTCTCAAAATAATACTTTTTTGTAGCAAGTAATTCTTTTAAATTGTTAAATTCTTTTGTTCCACTGAGATAATTTGAATACACTTTTGCGTAATTATCAACAAGGACTATATTCCCCGATTCTTCTAATTTTTTTATGTTATCTTCAGTTTCTTGAATCTTCGCTTTCGCCCAATCTTCGTTTTTTCGCTTTGTGATATAATCATTGTAAGAATTATGCATATTCATACTGTTAATAATGAAATATGCTCCTGAAATAATTGTAATAATTCCTATTATCCCAAGTATTCCTTTTATCCAACAAATTGTAATATCAATAGTATTGGGAGTTTGTTTTTTATTTTTTAACAACCACATATCAACAATAAAATTCGCTAATAACGCAACAAATACGTAAATATTTGCCGTCTGATAACCTTGACTTGTACCTTCGAGAAAGCCACCTATGATCACAACAAAAAAAATAACGCAAAATATAAAACAAAGGAATAGGTCTGTATAAATCACGAATTTAAAAAGTAGGGAATATTTAAATGATCTATCGTTTGTTTCAACTTCGTGGAGTGATTCGGGCAATTGAGTGCCACAGTTTTTACAAAATAAAGATGTGCCATCAACCGCTTGAACTCCACATTTAGAGCAAAATTTGGGCATAGCGATTCACTGAATTGTAATCTGGTGATCCATCCTTTAAAAAACAATCTAAAAAAGGGCTCTGTAGAAAACCTAGATTCTCCGAAGTAAACAACTGACCACAAAAGCTAAGGTACGGCGTCTCCTTACCTTGTTATGGCCATAATAAGTGAGGAGACAAAATAATGTCAGCAA
>Ga0074046_10002864_pt1 | contig 14690 bp, 14 predicted proteins | sample BogForMeECP23OM3_FD_94441 | JGI IMG/M metagenome (GOLD analysis project Ga0074046, IMG submission 94441) | Bog forest soil microbial communities from Calvert Island, British Columbia, Canada - Bog Forest MetaG ECP23OM3 | ecosystem: Environmental > Terrestrial > Soil > Wetlands ...
AAACAACCGGCGCTGCGCGAAGCGTACGCTGAACGAGGTCGACTGTTGTTCGTCCCCACTCGATGACATACACATACGAGTCGATAAAATCGGTTGTCGCACAGACGTCGATGACTGGCGCCAACGGCGAAAGGTCGACGATGACGAATTGATACCGTCTTTGTAATTCATCGAACAGTCGCCTCATCTCGTCGCTCATAAGAACGGACGGCGGATCTGGCGGCCCCACATGCGGGATCGCTGGGAGGAACGCCATTTGCGTCGACTGATCCTTCCAGACAGCGTCCTCGAGCGACGCCTTCCCAAACGCGACTTCGGCAATTCCACACGCTGCGTCAGAGACTAAAGAGCGCGTGAGAGACGGGTTTCTGATGTCGCAGTCAACGAGGACGACGGAAGAGCCGTTGTTCGCCATCAGTTGCGCGATGGAAAGTGCGACGGTCGATTTTCCCTCTCCGGGAGTCGCGGAGGTGAACCCGATGACCCTGGTCGACTTCGACCTGTTCTCCATCTCGATTGCTAATATGATCGCGCGCACGCCTTCGGAATATTGAGAAAATGGATAGTCGACGACTGTCCACCCAATTCCCCGGTCCCCTCGCCTGACAGTCTTCGGAATCACGGGGCTTTGCGCCGGCCTGGCGCGATATCTTGTGCTGTTGCCCTGTCGAATCTTCGGCAGGAGGCCGATACACGGAATCCGCAACCGCGATTGCACCGACTTGCTGGTCAGAAGAACGCGGCCCCCCAGCAACTCCCGCAGAACGGCGACGGAGACGCCGAGCATGAAGCCCATGGAGCAATATGTCGACGACTACGCTCAGCTGCTCGACAAGCTCGAGCTCAAGGACGCCGTCCTGATCGGCCACTCGACGGGCGGCGGCGAGGTCGCCCACTACATCGGCAAATATGGAACGGCTCGCGTGGCCAAGGCGGTGCTCGTGAGCTCGGTGCCGCCGCTGATGCTCAAGACGCCCGCCAATCCGCACGGCACGCCGATCGAGGTGTTCGACTCGATCCGCAAGGGGGTCGCCGAAAACCGGAGCCAGTTCTTCAAGGACCTGACCTTGCCGTTCTTCGGCTACAACCGGCCCGGCGCGAAGGTGTCGGAGGGCGTTCGCGAGAGCTTTTGGATGCAGGGCATGCTCGGAAGCGTCAAGGGACACTACGACTGCATCCACGAATTCTCGGAAATCGACTACACCGAAGACCTCAAGAAGATGACGATCCCGACCCTCGTCGTGCACGGCGACGACGACCAGATCGTGCCGATCGCCGCCGCCGGCCAGCGCTCGGCCGAGATCGCTCCGAAGGCCACGCTCAAGGTCTACCCGGGCGCTCCGCACGGCATTCCGATTGTGCGCCAGGACGAGCTCAACGCGGATCTCCTCGCCTTCATCCGGCGGTAACCGCGGCCGGACGCCTCCGTCGCTTCCGGCTCGATTTGACGCTCGCCCGAGTCCTCCCCTCAGGCGAGCGTGGCCGGAAACCGCGCATAGGACGACAAGGACCGACTTCATGTCCCATCACCTCGATTCTCCGCTCGCCCGGCAGGACATCCGCCTCGACATCACGGATCTCTATGTGTTTCGCGGCGAGGTCGGCACGGTCTTCGTCATCAACGTCTGTCATTCGATCTTCGGTCCGATTCCGACCCCGGGGTTTCACCCCGAGGGGATGTACGAGTTCAAGATCGACCACGATAGCGATGCGGTCGAGGACCTGACCTACCGCCTCACTTTCGAGCCGCGCGACGCCGAAGGCCGCCAGCGCTACGTCTTGCGCCGCATCGCCGGCGCCGGCGCGACCAACCCGGACGCGACGGGGGCCATCGTCGCGGAGGGGATCACCGGCAAGACGACGAAAACGCTCGACGGGTTGCGCGTCTGGGCCGGCAAGGCCGGCGATCCGTTCTGGATCGAGCCCGACGTGCTTCACGCGGTCGGCCACGCCATTCAGGATGGCGCCAGGATCAATCTGGTCGGATGGGACCCGTCGAAGGCGAAGAACCTGTTCGCCGGACGCTCGGTCTATTCGATCGTGATCGAGGCGTCCGACGCGGACGTGCTCGGCGTCTCGGCGGATAACCGGATCGGCGTCTGGGCGGTGGCGACGCTCGCCACGGACGCCGGCGGCTGGCGCCCGATCAACCGGGTCGGACTGCCGATGATCCATCCGCTGTTCACCCAGTTCAACGAGGATCTCGGCAACCGCCTCAACGCGGGCCGCCCGGCGGACGATTACGCGACCTATGGCGAGCAGGTCTCCAAGGCGATCGCCGGCGTCGTCGCGGCGCTCGGAACGTCCGAAGACCCGGCGGGATACGGCGCTATGGTCGCGCATCGGTTCTTCCCCAACATCCTCCCCTATGTGGTCGGCACGCCGGCGTGCTTCGGCTTTGCCGGATGGAACGGACGTTCGCTGACCGACAACGCCCCGGACGTGATGTTCAGTCTCGCCGCGAACGCGCCCGTCGGTCTCGGGATCGGTAAGGAATCGGTCACGTCCAAGCCGAGCAAGGCCTTCCCCTACGTGCCTTCGGCGCCCTGATCAGACGCGCCGCCGCGAATGAGCTTCGCGAGCCCGGCGGCTTTCTCGCAACTGTAAAAGGAATGCGGTCATGAACACGAAATCGGCCATAGAGCGGCAGGAGGCGCCGCTTCGCACCCCGACCGACCTCGGGGCAAACGCCACGCGCGACATCGCCGCCGCCCTCACGGGGTTGCTCGCCGATATGTTCGCGCTCTACCTGAAGACAAAGAACTTCCACTGGCACATGTCGGGTCCGCAGTTCCGGGACTACCACCTGATGCTCGACGAGCAGGGCGAACAGATTTTTGCGACCACCGACGCCATCGCGGAGCGCGCGCGCAAGGTCGGCGGCACGACGCTGCGCTCGATCGGCCACATCCACCGCCTTCAGCGGCTGGCGGACAACGGCGCGGATTTCGTCACCCCCGAAGACATGCTGGCCGAGCTGGCCGACGACAACAAGCGGCTCACCGGCTTTTTGCGGGAGGTCCACAACGTCTGCGAGGACCATAACGACGTCGCCACCGCGAGCCTCGTCGAGGTGTGGATCGACGAATCCGAACGCCGCGTCTGGTTCCTCTACGAAGCGACCCGCAGGCTTTGAACGGCGCCTTGGCCCGCCCGCGCGGAGGGCCGGCGGGCGGGCCTTGCGATGGATCTTGTTGGCCGGGGTTTAAGGGGGCTTCGCGTTCGCCACGGCCGATCTTGCCGCGGTCAGCGCGACGCGGACGTTCGGCGCTGCAATAATAGGGCGACCTCGCCGGCCATCTCCGGCCTCGCGGCCACCGCCGTATCGCGGATCGGATCAAGCGAATGCGCCGGCGAGATAGGCCTCTGCACAAGTATCGCTAAGCCCAGCTCTGGGGCGAATTCAATGAGAGGAGAGGCGATCACGCAACAATTTGCGCGAGTCGCCACGGAGAGTGGCGTCATTCCGGGCATCCTCAACGGCGGCGAGCATTTGGATCTTCGGCCGGTCGCGCCCGACATCTGCCCAGACGTGATTGCGAGCGGCGCCCTGACCACGGTTGACACCGCCGGCTTCGTCCCGCCCCACGGGGCGACTTCACTTTATGTCGGTGGACATGCCTAAGGTCGTTGCCCGCTTCACCGCGACCGAAGCGACAAGACCGAGCCGTCATCCCGCTTTGCTCCCGCCGCGGCGATCACATTGTTCGGGCGCAGCGCCATTGGTGAGGCGTGTCGCCGACGAAGCGGCGGAAGACCGTGGTGAAATGCGCCTGCGTCTGGAACCCGACGGTGAGCGCGATCTGCGCCAGCGGCTCGCGTGTCTCCAACAGAAGCGTCTGCGCCCGTTCGATGCGGCGCTTGAGCAGGTATTCGTGCGCTCTCAGCCCCGTTGCGACGCGGAACTGGGCGGCGAAATGCATCCGGCTGAGACCCGCGGCTGACGCCATGTCTGCCAGCGTGACCGGCCGATGGAGATGCGCATCGACGAATTCCATCACGCGCTTCAATCTCCATTTGAGGAGCCCCGAGTTCGGGCGGCTGCGTCGCTCCTGCGCGGGCGCCGCCGCCGGAGCGCGCATAACGTGTTCGCGGAGGCTGACGACCCGCGTGACCACGGCCAGGCGCAGGGCGTCGGCGTAGACGCCGGCGAACCCGTCCTCGCTGCGCTCGGCCGCCTCGAGCGCGTTCGAAAGCCGCATGATCACGGGATCATCCGCCTCCGTAGCCGGACGCGCGCCAGACGCGTCGCAGGCCGGTCCGAGAAGCGGCCGCAAAGACGGGAGATGGGCTTCGGCGTTCAACAGGAAATGGATCGTCTGCCGAGCCGTGTCCTCCAGCGCCCGCGGCGTCTTCTCGGACGGCGTCATCGGATCGACCGCCGACAGCGCGATGGCGACTCCCATATGCGGAAGGCGCACCCAGAGCACGTCGTCGGTCGGCGGCTCGCGGGGCGCGGCCGGTATCCGGCCGGACCATCCTGCCGCGAAGGCGGCGCGATCCTGCGGCTCGGCGACGACGGATTCGGCCCCAGCGCCTGGGGCGTGGTCGGGGAACGGCGGCGAGACATGGACGGACATCTACTCAACCCCATGTTGCTGGGAGCGGAACGAAGGCGTTTGCTGTCGACGACCGGCGACCCTGAGAGACTACCGCTTGCGCGCCGGCGCTCCATCGCACGTGGGTTTTGCGGGCTGCGTGTTCCGTTTGGCGCCCGCATACCTTGGTATGGGCGGCGGGCTTTCTCAAAAAGGCGCCGTCATTCCTCGAAAGACTTGCGCCCAGGGCGACCTCAGCATCTGCGCCGGTCTTCACTCGGGGTCGTCCATGCGCGGCGCGTCATCGCATTTTGGTTCCCTCGGCTCGGCGCGGATGCAAGCGCGCGCTCTCACGGTGTTCGTCGCCCTCGCGATCGGAGGGCTCAGCGCGGAATCCGCGCTCCAAAGGACTATGACAGCGGACGCCGAGGCGGCGCCGACGGACTCGATGCATAAAGCGGCGACGCGCAGAGACCGACAGCGCGCGATCTTCGGCGTGGATGCGCATCTCGTCGCGCACGCCGACGCCCGCCACCCGATCCCCGACGACGAGCCGCCTGCTCGGCTTCAGGCGCACATCGGTCAGGAGAAGGCTGGGGTCGGCATGGCCGAGACTCAACCATCCTGTATGGGCGCCCCATCGCCCGGCTCCGGTCCGGTCGGCGCCGTGCGCGCCCGGCACTGCGTCAGCCGCTTGGGCGCGCTCTGACGGTCTCGCGGTGAGACAGCTCTTTCCCGGCCGTCGCGCCTGTGGCGCCGGCTTGCCGCTGGGGCGCGACGAAGCTGCATCGCGCCGGACGGACGCCGGTCAAGGACGGCAGGGTTTGCGTGCGTTCTCGAAAGGACTGCGAGGCTTCCGGAAGCCGCGACTTTCGCGCGGTCGCATCCTCGCGGAGATCAACCGGAGCGCAATCCGATGCCCGAACGTAAGTCACTTCGACGCTATGACGAACCGGCGGGCGGATGGGGCGCGCTGAAGGCGCTCGGCGAGCATCTCGTCGAACAGAAGATCCCGCTCAAGGGCGCCGAGACGCTGCTGCGCATGAACCAGCCAGAGGGATTCGACTGCCCGGGCTGCGCGTAGCCGGACCCGAAGCACACGTCTTCCTTCGAGTTCTGCGAGAACGGCGGCAAGGCGGTCGCCTGGGAGGCGACGGCCAAGCGCTGCACACCGGAATTCTTTGCCGCCCACACGGTCACCGAGCTTTCGGGCTGGAGCGACTACGAGCTGGAAATGGTCGGCCGGCTCACCCATCCGATGTCCTATGACGCGGCGAGCGACAAATACCTCCCGATCGCATGGGAGGACGCCTTTGCCCGCATCGGGGCTGAGCTCCGCGCGCTGCCCGATCCGAACATGGCCGAGTTCTACACCTCCGGTCGCACGTCCAACGAGGCGGCCTTCTTGTACCAGCTCTTCGCCCGCGAGTACGGAATCAACAACTTCCCCGACTGCTCCAACATGTGCCACGAGGCCACCAGCGTCGGCCTCCCGCTTTCCCTCGGCGTCGGCAAGGGCACGGTCCTGCTCGAGGACTTCGACAAGACGGATTGCATTCTCATCTTCGGCCAGAACCCGGGCACCAACAGTCCGCGGATGATGACGAGTCTGCGCAACGCCTCGCGGCGCGGCGCGGCGATCCTCTCGTTCAATCCGTTCCGCGAGCGGGCGCTGGAGCGCTTCCAGGCACCGCAGAACCCGATCGAGATGGCGACGCTCACCTCGACGCCGATCAGCTCCCGCCTGCATCAGGTTCGCGTCGGCGGCGACGTGGCCGTCCTCAAGGGCCTGATGAAGACGCTCGTCGAGGTGGACGAACGGGCGCGCGCCGGCGATCAGATCGAGATCCTGGACTGGGACTTCATCCGCGGCCACACCGAGGGCGTCGAAGCGCTGGTCGCCGACCTGAAGGCGACGCGCTGGGACGACATCGAACGCTGTTCCGGTCTCGAGCGCGCCGCGATCGAGGAGGCCGCTCGCGTCTACCAGAAGGCCGAGCGGTCGATCGTGGTCTACGGCTGGGCCTGACCCAGCACCGGCATGGCGCGGGAACGGTTCAGCAGCTTGCGAACCTCTGTCTGCTCAAGGGCAACATCGGGCGGGAAGGCGCCGGCCTCTGCCCCGTGCGTGGCCATTCCAACGTCCAGGGCGACCGCACCGTCGGCATCACCGAGGTTCCGACGGCCGATTTCCTCGGTCGCCTCGGGGCCCGGTTCGGATTCACGCCGCCGAGCGCGCACGGCCACAACGTGGTCACGGCGCTCGAGGCGATGCTCCGTGGAGAGGCGCGCGTCTTCATCGGCATGGGCGGAAACATCGTCGCCGCCATCCCCGACTGGCGGCGGACGCACGAGGCCTTTCGCAACCTCGACCTCACGGCCCATGTCTCCACCAAGCTCAACCGCAGCCACCTCCTCCATGGACGGCGCGCGCTGATTTTGCCGTGCCTCGGCCGCACGGAAATCGACATCCAGGCGACGGGGCCGCAATCGATCACCGTGGAAGATTCGATGTCGATGGTGCACGCCTCGGCGGGCCGCAAACACCCAGCCTCGGAACATCTCAAGAGCGAGCCCGCGATCGTCGCCGGCATCGCCCGGGCCACGCTCGGGGAGAATTCCGTGGTCGACTGGGAGCGCTTCGTCGCGGACTACGATCTCATTCGCGACGCGATCGAGGCCGTGCTTCCGATCTTCCAGGGTTATAACGCCCGCATCCGCGTTCCAGGCGGGTTTCACCTCGCCTCCACGGCGAGCGAGCGGATCTGGGCGACCGCGTCCGGCAAGGCGAACTTTCTGGTCTACGACGGGCTCGGCGAGGACCCGGCCGAGCATGATCCGGACGTGCTGTGGCTCGCCAGCATTCGCAGTCACGAGCAATACAACACGACGCTCTATTCCCTCTCCGACCGCTATCGCGGCGTGTTCGGCCGGCGGGACGTCGTCTTCATCAGCGAGGCGGAAATCGCGAGGCTGGGCTTCACGCCGGGCGACCGCGTCGATCTCGTCGCGGTCTCTCACGACGGCTTCGAGCGCGTCGTGCGCAACTTCGAGCTCGCGCCTCATCCGTTTCCCAAGGGAAGCTGCGCCGCCTACTATCCCGAGGTCAATCCGCTTGTGCCGCTCTACGCCCGCGATCCGATGAGCTTCACCCCGTCCTACAAGGGCATCCCGATCCGGATGGCGCGCTCCCGCACGGAAAACGGGGAGCTCCGACAATGAGCGCCGTCGACCTCGCGCGTCTGCAGTTCGCCTTCACCATCGGTTTCCATATCTTGTGGCCGACGATGACGATCGGGCTCGCCGCCTTCGTCGCCCTGCTCAGCGGACTGTGGTGGCGCACGGGGCGGCTCGTCTATCGCGACCTGATGCATTTCTGGATGCGCATCTTCGCCCTCGGCTTCGGCATGGGCGTGATCACCGGCGTGGTGATCAGCTACGAAGTCGGAACGAACTGGGCCGGCTTCTCGCGCGCGGCGGCCAATGTCATCGGACCGCTGTTCATGTACGAGGCGCTGACCGCGTTCTTCCTCGAGGCCGGATTCATCGGCGTCATGCTGTTCGGCGAGGCGCGGGTGAGCAAGGGGCTCCACTTCTTCGCCTGCTGCATGGTCGCGCTCGGCGCGCTGTTCTCGGCGACCTGGATCATCGCCTCCAACAGCTGGATGCAGACGCCCGCCGGGGCCGTCGCCGACGCCAACGGGATCTACCACCCCGTCGACTGGCTACAAATCATCTTCACCCCGTCGTTCCCCTATCGCCTGAGCCATATGCTTTGCGCGAGCTTCGTCACGGGCGCTTTCGTGGTCGCCGGCGTGTCCGCCTTCCATCTGTGGCGCGGACGGCATGTGGAGGCGAGCCGGGTCGCGTTTTCGATGGCCACGGGACTGGCCTTGATCCTCGTTCCGACGCAGATCGTTCTCGGGGACCTGCACGGCCGCAACACGCTCGCCGACCAGCCAATCAAGCTCGCCGCGATGGAGGGGCTTTGGGACACGACGCGCGGCGCGCCGATGGCGGTCTTCGCGTGGCCCGACATGAAGGCCGAACGCAACCTGTTCGCGCTCGAGGTTCCCCACGTCGCGAGCCTCTATCTGACCCACTCGTGGGACGGCGAGGTTGAAGGCCTGAAAGCGGCGCCGCCGGAGGATCGGCCCAATGTGCCGCTCGTCTTCTTCGCCTTCCGAATCATGGCGGGCGTCGGCGTGGCGCTGCTCGCAATCGCGCTCATCGGGGCCGCGCTCCGGGCGCGCGGCAGGCTGTTCGACACGCGCTGGTTCCTCGTTCTCTCGATGGCGGCGACGCCCCTCGGCTTCGTCGCCGTCCTCGCGGGCTGGACCACGACCGAAGCCGGCCGCCAGCCCTGGGTCGTCTACGGCCTGCTGCGGACCGCAGACGCCGTCGCGCCGGTCACCGCCGACGCGGTGACGCTGAGCCTCGCCGTCTTCGTCGTCGTCTACAACGCGCTGCTCCTGACCTTCTTCTGGTTTGCCATCCGGGTCGCGCTGCGCGGGCCGGAGAGCCACGGCGAGGACGACACCCGCCGTCTCCACCCCGGACTCGACCGCGCGAGTCCCACGCTCGCCGGCGCCGACCCCGTCGCCTCCCCGATTGCGGCGTCCGCCGTGTTCAAGCGAGGAGCCTAGAGTCGCATGGGTTTCGTTCCCGATCTCCCCGTCCTGTTCGCCGCGGTCGTCGCCTTCTGCGTGGTCGTTTACGTGCTGGCCGACGGCTTCGACTTCGGCGTCGGCGTCCTTTTCCTGCTCGCGCCGCGGGATGAGGACCGCGACCGGATGATGGCGAGCATCGAGCCGGTCTGGGACGGCAACGAGACGTGGCTGGTCATGGGCGGCACGCTGCTCCTCGCCACGTTCCCGGCCGGCTACTACGTGTTGCTGCCCGCCTTCTCTCTGCCGATCATGGCCATGCTGTTCGCGATCAACTTCCGCGGGATCGCGTTCGGATTCCGCCTTCAGACGGAAGAGTTCCGGTGGGTCTGGGATCTCGCCTTCGCCGGCGGTTCGCTGCTGGCGACGCTCTGCCAGGGGATGATCCTCGGCGGCCTGATCAATGGCGTCGACATGCGTGACGGCCTGTTCGCGGGCGGCTCGTTCGCCTGCTTCAGCGTGCTGGGGCTCGCCTGCGGCGTCGGGCTCGTCGGCGGCTACGCTCTGCTCGGCGCGGGGTGGCTCATCTGGAAGACAGACGGATCGACGCAGGTGTTCGCGCGCGAGGCGGCGCATTCCGCCCTGATCCTGACCGCCGTCATGATGCTCGCCGTCAGCGCCTGGAGCGCCTGCAGCGTGCCCGAGGTGGCGGAGCGCTGGTTCTCCTGGCCAAACATCGCCTGGCTTGCGCCGGTCCCGGTCCTGACGGCGGCGGCGCTCCTGACGATCCGGCGCCGGCTCTGGACCGGGCGGGAGACGGACACGTTTCTGCTCGCGATCCTCGTCTTCCTGCTCGGGTTCGCCGGTCTCGTCGTCAGCCTTTGGCCCTATGTCGTGCCGCGCCAGGTCACCGTCTGGGACGGCGCCGCCGATCCGAAGACGCTCGCCTTCGTCGGCTTGGGCCTCTTCGTCATCATTCCCATCGTGCTGGCCTACCAGGCCCACGCGTACTGGGTCTTCCGCGGCAAGGTCGGGCCTTCCGCAGGCTATACCGGTCTCTCGGGCGGCGGGACGTGACGGCGTGCGGGCCTTTTCGACCCGGCCGCAGCAGCGCCGGCGCCGGTCAGGCCTGCCCGATCTTGCCGTAGGCGATCGCCAGCGCGATCGCCGCCGCGTTCGAGACGTTGAGGCTTCGGATCGGGCCGGGTAGCTCTAGCGTCGCCAGCGCGTCGCAACGCTCGCGCGTCAGGCGCCTCAGGCCCTTGTCCTCCGCGCCGAGCACGAGCGCGAGCGGACGGGAGAGCGAAACGGCGTCGAGCGCCGTCGGACCCTCCGAATCGAGGCCGACTCGCAGGTAGCCCATGTCGCCCATCTCGGCGAGTGCGCGGGCGAGATTGGTCACGGAACAGATCGGCACGTGCTCGAGGCCGCCCGAGGCCGACTTGGCGAGCGCGCCCGAGAATTCCGGCGAATGCCGCTCGGTGGTGACGAGGGCGTCGACCGCGAAGGCGGCGGCGGTGCGCAGGATCGCCCCGACGTTATGGGGGTCGGTGATCTGGTCGAGCACGACGACGAGTCCGCACGTCGGCAGTTCGGACACGTCGATCGACGCGAGCGGCCGCGCCTCGAGCAGCACGCCCTGATGGACGGCGTCGCGTGGGGCGAGCCGGGCGATCTCCTCGAGGCTCAAAATCCGGGTCTCCACCTGGCGCGCATCGATTTCCGCTTTCAGGCGCTCCGCCGCCGCTGCGGTGGCGTACAGGCGGATCAGTTCCCGCCGCGGCGCCTTCAGCGCCGCCTCGACGCTGTGAAAACCGTAGATGCGCGCCACGTCCGGATCGCGGCGCTCGTGCGACCGCCCGCGCTCCGGCCCTGCCGACGGGGCTGGCGAAACTCGCGGCGGTTTCGGCCCGGCCGACGGAGCCGCCGCCGGTCGCGACTGTTTCGGTCCGTGCGCGCGGCGCTCGCCGGTTTTCCGGGGCGGAACGGCGCCGCGCCTTTCGCGATTGCGGGTCATCGGATCCCCTGCGGCTCGAGTGCCGCCCGAAGCTCTAGGCCGGATCGTAACGCCTGACCAGAGACGGCTGGAGACGGGGGCCCGGAGGACGCGTTTTTCCGGTTGACAGGCCGGCGGTCGAGGAAACATAAGCCCTCACCCGCGCCTCGGCCTCACCGAGGCGTTTTCGTCCGACCCCGCGTTTGAGCGGCGAGGATGCGGGGGAGTGTCCCGAGCGGCAAAGGGGGCGGACTGTAAATCCGCTGGCTAAGCCTTCGTAGGTTCGAGTCCTACCTCCCCCACCACCTTTCCTCTACATAGCCCCTCATAGTTGCTCGAAACACCCGAGATTTCATAGCGTTGTCGCGAGGCTAGGCGCGCATAGCGACACATAGCTGCGCGTTGCCGTGCCCCGCGTTTGGGGGCATCTTCGGGGCCATGTCGGATGCCCCCGAGGGAGATGCCCCCATGCCTCTATCCGAAACTTCTGTACGAATGGCCAAGCCCCGTCCAAAGGCCTATCGCCTCTCGGACGGCCACGGGCTTTATGTCGAAGTCGCCCCGAACGGCTCGCGCTATTGGCGTCTGAAGTATCGCTTCGACGGCAAGGAAAAGCGCTTGGCGCTGGGCGTCTATCCGGTCGTCACTCTGGCCAGGGCGCGTGAAGACGCTCTGCAAGCGCGCCGACTTTTGCACGACGGGATCGACCCCGCTCAGAGGAAACGCGAGCGCGTCCGCGAGGGCCAGCTCGCCGCCCCCAACGCCTTCGAAAAGGTCGCGCGCGAATGGCACGAATACATGAAGCCGAAATGGACGCCGCATCACGCTCGCAACGTGATCGAGAGTCTCGAACAAGACATATTCTCGACGCTCGGCCACCGTCCCATAGGCGAAATGAAAGCGCCGGAGTTCCTCGATGCGATCCGCAAGATCGAGAAGAGGGGGGCGATCGATATCGCGCAGCGCGTTCGACAACGTTGCGGTGCGGTCTTCGCCTACGCGATTGGCCTCGGGTATGCTGAAACGAACCCGATCGCGGCCATGAAAGGGATCTTCGTCACCCATCGCAAGACGCCACGAAAGATGCTGCCACACGACGAGCTGCCAGGATTCCTCGTAAAGCTCCGCGACTTCGAAGGTGACAAGACGATCAGTCTCGCGCTTCGGTTCATCTTGCTGACGATGGTCCGGACATCGGAATTGCGCGGAGCACGGTGGGACGAGATCGACTTCACGAAAAGTATGTGGTCAATCCCTGCGGAGCGAATGAAAATGCGCGACCCGCATGTCGTTCCGTTGTCGCGTCAGGCGCTCGCGATCCTCGACGAGCTCAAGCCTTACTCCGGTCGTTATGAACTGCTGTTTCCCGGCCGAATAGATCGCACGAAGCCTATCAGCGAGAACACCATGCTCTACGCGATCTATCGCATGGGCTATCACCATCGCGCTACCACGCACGGGTTCCGGGCGCTTGCATCGACGATCCTCAATGAATGCGGCCTGTGGCGAGCCGACGCGATCGAGCGGCAGCTCGCGCACAAAGAGCAGAACGCCGTGCGCGCCGCCTACCATCGTTCTGATTACATGGAAGAACGTGCGCGCATGGTTCAATGGTGGGCGGACTTCCTTGACGCAGAAGAGGGGCGGGCGGGGGGCCAGGGCGATCGGTTGACCGGGCGGGAGAGCGCCGGTTAAGGGATGGGCGGATACGCCAGCCGCGCGCATCGACACCGTTCGTGCGCGCTTTCCGCGTCGGATAGGATACCGCGATGATCGAGTCACCGCAGCTCCATGAACGGATCGTCCGCCTCAAGGTCGAATTGGATTTCATGTCGCCAATAATATGGCGACGAATTGAACTGCTGTTGACCGCGACTCTCCGCCAGTTGCACGAGGCAATTCAGGCGGCCATGCTGTTCGAAAACTACCACCTGTTCGAATTTCGCATTGAGTTCGACGGGGAGATGCGGCGCTACGCGATTCCTGATCCGGATGACAATTTATACGGCATCAAGACATACGATGCGAGGAACCTCCGCCTTGGCGCAATTGCAGATCGCGGAGTGACGACGTTCTCTTACGTGTACGATTTCGGCGACGATTGGCGGCATACGATCTCGATCGAATCGATCGACGCCGCCGACCCAGAAAGAGAATATCCGCGTTACGTCGAAGGCGAACGCCGCGCGCCGCCGGAGGATGTCGGCGGCATCCCCGGTTTTGAGGGTTTTCTCGAAGCCATGGGGCGACAGCGGCATCCAGAACGGAAACGGCTGATCGAGTGGTACGGCCAAACTTTCGATCCGCGCGATTTGGGTCTGGAGCAAGTGCAAGAGCGCTTCTCGAAGCTCGCCCGTCGCCGCGCGATCGGCAAGGCTGCCGCGGCAAAGGCCAGGGGCGATTCGTAAGTGGCATGGCGCGAAGGTTCTTGGACTCCGCCAGCGTGCGAAGCCATGTTCATCAATGACCGCAGTTGGATTCCCATGTGCGTCTATGGTTCGATTCCGCCCCTGGGCACCATCACACATTTCCATACCGTCTCATAGCAGCTCAAAAAGCCACTGAATTCAATGGCTTGAGCCTATTTTCGTGCGCATAGCGGCGCATGGCGGCACGTTGCTTCGTTCCAAATTGGGGGTAGATTCGGGGCGATTTGAAAATACCCCCACGGTTGATACCCCCAATGCCCCTGTCCCACTTCGACATCCAAAACGCGAAGCCCGACGCCAAACCCTACAAGCTCGCAGACGGCGGCGGCCTCTTCCTCCTCATCCAGCCCAACGGCAGCAAGCTGTGGCGTCTCAAGTATCGCCACCACGGAACCGAGCGCGCGCTCTCCTTCGGAGCATACCCCACCGTGTCCCTCGCCGAAGCGCGTACGAAACGCGACGACGCGAAAAAGCTCATGAGCGAAGGCGTCGATCCTTCAGTGAGGAGGAAGCTCGACCGGATTGCCGCCGAGACTGCCGCGCGCAACACCTTCGGCCTCATCGCCGAAGAATTCATTTCGAACCTCGAAGCCAATGGCGCGGCAGCGGCGACCCTCTCAAAAAACAAATGGCTCTTGGAAGACCTCGCCGCGCCGCTTTCCAACCGGCCGATCGCCGAGATCACCGCCGCCGAAATTCTCGACCTTCTGAAGCGGATCGAGAAGAGCGGCCGACGCGAGACCGCTCGCCGGCTGCGCGGCATCATGGGCGCGGTCTTCCGTTTGGCAGTGGTCACGCTGCGCGCCCCGGGTGACCCCACCCACGCGCTTCAAGGCGCGCTCCTGCGTCCGAATTCAAAGCCGCGCGCGGCGATCACCGACGAGCGGAAGTTCGGCGAACTCTTGCGCGCGATCGACGACTTCGACGGCTGGCCGACTATCAAGGCCGCGCTCAAATTCGCGGCGCTCACGTTCGCCCGTCCTGGCGAAGTCCGCGGCGCACGTCGCGAGGAAATCTTGTTCGAGAAATCGACGTGGCGCATCCCGGCCGAGCGCACGAAGACGCGCAAGCCGCACGACGTGCCACTCTCGCGCCAAGCGCTCGATGTGATCCACGACAT
>Ga0074046_10002865_pt1 | contig 14689 bp, 10 predicted proteins | sample BogForMeECP23OM3_FD_94441 | JGI IMG/M metagenome (GOLD analysis project Ga0074046, IMG submission 94441) | Bog forest soil microbial communities from Calvert Island, British Columbia, Canada - Bog Forest MetaG ECP23OM3 | ecosystem: Environmental > Terrestrial > Soil > Wetlands ...
CCTTCCGCAGCCACACGCGGCGAAAGCCCATCCGGCAGCTCTGCCACGGCAAGACTTACCGTACCGCCGGCGTCCTGCCAGGTCTGGGCTAGGGCCAGGCAGCGCATCACATGTCCCGTTCCTATCGCGAGACTGGCATCGGCTCGAATCAGAAGTACGCCTGGTTTCATCGCTTCTAACCTTCCCGCAGAGTCTTCTGACGCACATGGGAATTCAGAGCGGCGAGTTCGGGTTGGGCTTCCATAAGGTCCAGCACCTCGATCCAGCGGATGCTATCGCGGTTCCCGAAGTGCTTATAAACCGCGCGTATCATTTCCAAATCCTCGGCCGTGTCCAGAGTCCAGCGATACTTGCTGTGGTCCACTTCTCCCGCGATCGAGATCACTTTGAACAATTCAGGGTTCTCGTATAAGTAGGGCGTAACGTGTTCCCGTTGATACTCTTCTTTGGCAGCGCTCCAGGCGCGCGCCAGGGCGTCTGCGGTAAACACTTCAACATCCAAGCCACGCGGGTAAGTCAGGACCAATGCATTGCTCGCGTAGTCGGCTTTCTGGTCGCGACTGGAGCGAATTGTGGCATCAATCAGTTCCGGATCGATCAGGGGGCAGTCCGCCGTGATCCGTACGACCGCGCCGGCTGCGAATTTCTGCGCGGCGCGGTAGTAACGATCGAGAACGTCCACCTCGTCACCGCGGAAACAGGCTGCCTTCAGACCTTCGCACTCCCGGGCGATCGCATCGTCTGCGGGGAGGACAGAGGTGGCCACGACAACTTCGTCCAGCAGTGTCGCGCGCCGCGTGCGATTCACCACCCTCGCCAGAACCGTTTCGCCGCCCAGATCCTTGAGCACCTTCCCCGGCAGACGCGTGCTGCCCATGCGCGCCTGAATAATGGCAACGACCCTCATTCCTCTTCCCGCCTGGATTGGCCAATGCGCATTACGGGCACTAACCCCTCCTGGATCTCATGCCTTTCTGTAGTGGTCGACGATCTTGGTCACGGCGTGAATCACGTCTTCCACATCCTGTGCCGTCATCGCATGAAACATCGGCAGGCTGATCAGCCGCTCATAAGCGTCTTCAGCGACCGGATAGCCTTCCTCGGTCCGGAAGCGCTCGCGGTAGTACGGATGCTGATGCACCGGAATGTAGTGAACATTCACGCCGATGTTCTCCGCCCGCAACGCCCGAAAGATTTCTCCTCGCCCCGCCGCCAGCCTTTCCAGTTTCAGCCGGACCGGATATAAATGCCACGCCGGATTCACTCGCTCGCGCACCGTAGGAGCGACAATCGCCGGAAAATCCCGGAACGCCGCCGTATACCGCGCCGCAATTTCACGCCGTCGCGCCAGGTTCGCCTCCAGCCTTTCCAGCTGCGACAACCCCAGCGCGCACGCGATATCGGTCAGCCTGTAATTGAACCCCAGCAGCACCATCTCGTAAAACCACTGCCCCGCTTCCTGCCGTTGCCGCGCTTCGCTGCTGATGCCGTGATTGCGAAAGCGCCGCAGCGTCTCCGCCAGCCGCGCATCGTTGGCCGCAACCATGCCGCCTTCCCCGGTGGTCAGGTGCTTCACAGGATGAAAGCTGAATACGGTCATGTCGGCAATGCCGCCGACGCGCTTCCCGCGGAATTCGGCGCCCAGCGCATGGCAAGCGTCTTCAATCAGGAGCGGGCGCTGGATTTGCGCTTTCGCCAGTCCCGCTAATTCGTCAAGCGCGGCGGGATGCCCCGCGTAGTCGACCGCAATGATGACCTTCGTCCGCGAAGTAATTTTTTGGAAAACTTCCTGAGGATCGAGGTTCAGCGTGTCCGGCGAGACGTCGGCGAACACCGGCGTCGCGCCCTGATACAAAATGCAGTTCGCCGTCGCGCAGAAAGTCATGGGCGTGGTGATCGCCTCATCTCCAGGCCCCAGCCCGGCGGCAAACGCTGCACCGTGCAACGCGGCCGTACCTGAACTGAAGCTGACCCCATGCCGCGCCCCGACCCACGCCGCAAACCGTTCTTCGAACTCGGGGACCTTCGGGCCCGTCGTCAGCCAGTCCGACTTCAAGACCTCAATCACCGCCTGAACATCCGCGTCATCCAGGCTCTGCCGCCCATAGGGCAACAACTTCTCCCGCACGGGTGCACCCCCATGGATGGCAAGCGTTTCCAGTTTTGTAGATAAGGCATTCATGCTACGCCGAGGTCGGAACCGCCTCCGCGCCGCTGGTTTCCGGCGTTACCAGCTCTTCGAGTTCGCGCCGCGTCAGCCAGCGCTCGTTGGTGTCGCTCGAATAGCGAAAGCCTTCCGCAAGCGGCTTGGCGCTGACCCAGTTTTCCGATTTCCACCAAGGATGCGACGGCTGAATCACGTACATGTCTTCGGTCTCCAGCGTTTGCCGCGATTCGTCTTCCGACACCAGCACCTCGTGCAGTTTCTCTCCCGGACGAATCCCGATGTACTCCACCTGGCACCCCGGGGCAACCGTCTCCGCCAGATCCAGCAGCCGCATAGAAGGAATCTTGGGAACAAAAATCTCGCCGCCGTGCATCTGCTCCAGGCACCGGATCACGAACTTCACGCCCTGCTCCAGCGTCAGCCAGAATCGCGTCATTCGCGGATCGGTGATCGTGATCTTCCCCCGCCGCCGCTGTTCCAGAAAAATCGGGATCACGCTCCCCCGGCTCCCCACCACATTCCCATACCGCGCGCAACTGAAGCGCGTATTGCGAGCTCCCGCATAGGCATTAGCCTGCACAAAAACTTTTTCCGCGCACAACTTGGTAGCGCCGTAAAGATTGATCGGATTTACCGCCTTGTCGGTCGAGAGCGCCAGAATGCGGCGCACGCCCTGATCGATGGCCGCATCAATCACGTTGCGCCCGCCCATGATGTTCGTCTGGATCGCTTCGAACGGGTTGTACTCGCAAGCCGGAACCTGCTTGAGTGCCGCCGCGTGCACCACCACGGTCACTCCCGCCAGGGCGCGCTTCAACCGCTCCACGTCCCGAACGTCGCCAATAAAATACCGCAGGCTCGGATGATCGAAGCCCGAAGTTCTCATCTCCTGCTGCTTCAACTCGTCCCGGCTGAACACCACCAGCCGTTGTGGCTGGTAATCGCGCAGCATGATCTCGACAAACTTCTTCCCAAACGATCCCGTTCCACCCGTTACCAGTATCGATTCCTGCGACCAATTCAGCATTCGTGTCCCTTCGAAACCTCTGCCGGCAAATTGCGAGCCGAAGAAAAACGCCTCTTCCTATCAGGCTTTCGCCGGACGATGCCAACTTCGTTTCAGGCCATAGCCGCAGCGCTACCTGTTTCGTATCACGGCATCGCTTCAGCGATGCCGCAGTTCATCGAGCAGACACCCCTTCAGGGGCCGGGCGCTGAGTCTCACGCTTCCCCAGCCTGCCAGAACAATCTTCGCTTTTCGGGTAAGTTCTGGTGTTCGATAGTATAGCTGAGCACGCCGAGCACTGGAGTACTCGAATGGTAATCTCCGGCTAGTCGGTTGTGGTTCCGGCCAAGCGAAACTTGCCAAAGATAATTCGCTGCCCATACTCCCACAACCGCTGCGGCCAATCGCGGCGCATGCAAGGCTTCTCGATGGCGACAAAATAGACCCCACACATCACCACAATCGCGGCACCGACCAACAGGAGTTGCACGGACAGGTAGATCCAGTAAGGCGCGGTCTCGCCCAAACGCCGGGTGAGTCGGCCCACCGCGGAGATCACCTCATAGTGCAGCAGGTAAATGGAATAGCACATTCCTCCGATGGCTGCGATCCAACGGTTCGAGAAAAAGCGATTGGCGAGACGACCGCGAAAAGCTGCAAAGTAGAGGAGAAAGACCCAGGCAGGGAAAAGCCAGTGAAGCAGAACCCGCGAATGGAGAATCACAAAGAGCAGGGGCCATCCCGCCAGCGCAACCGCATCCCATGCCAGGTTTCGCCGCGGAACTTCGCTCCAGCTGTCTAGAAAAACGTCGGCGAGCAGGAATCCAACCAGGAAGAATTGCACGTAGGCAAGAATCGAGAGTGATGCCCGAGGACTGTGGTGCAAAAAGAGAGCCTGCCCCGTCAGGGCTGCCAGTATGAGAATGACAATTGAAGAGCGCCGTAGCGTTCGACTTCGAATCGTAAACAGAAGCGTCAGCAACGGGACCAGTACGTAAAATTGCACTTCGATCTCAAGCGACCAGGCGACGCCCATGGCCGGGCTGAATGTTCCAAAAATCAAACTGTGCAAATAAAAGAGGCTGGCTGCCAGATGCGGATAAAAACTGGCGGGCGGCACCGCCCCGGTGCCCACAGCCAGAATGAACAGGACCAGCAGCGCGACAATGTAAGGAGGTTCCAGACGAGTTAACCGGCGCAGATAGTACTTGCGAAGACTCACGGGAGCAGCCCCGTCCAGGTAATGCGCGGCAAAGGGAAGCCCCAGGATAAAACCACTGATGACGAAGAAGAGCTCAACGCCATGCAGTCCCACCAAAGCCGTTTGGGCAAGCCAATCGGAATTGGGGGGAGCAGTACGATAGAACGGCGACTTCGCTATAAGGTACCCGTTCAGGTGAAACAGAATGACCATGCCGATGGCTGCGAAGCGCAAGCCGTCCATCTCGGGGATAAAGCGGCCCGAACTGGTTTCGCGGGAAATGTGAGCCAGGAATCTGCCGGCGACAGAGTGGCGTCGGGACACGGAGAGCGGGGCCGTGCGTTTCTCGGGGCCAGCCGGATTGGGCTCACACGCATCCATAGTCAAGCCAAGTTCCTTAGAGTCGCGACCAAGCATATTAATACGCTATCGAAGCAGCGCACAGGGCGAAATGGTCGATTGAGTCGCTGCTGTGACCTGGTCGCCATGAGAACTCAATCTGTGGCGCCTGCAACCCAAGCACGCTGCGCGCCTTACCCCGGCTGCCTGGCCGGTGCTGAGGGGTTGGAGTGCTGCTGCTTCCAATCTGGAAAAGACCCCTTATGAACTAGGCTCCAAACACGAAGACCCCTTAAATTTTGGCTGCTTATCGCTCTTGGGATGCTAAAATCAGGCAAATTCCTCATCGCAGTGCGCTTCTGTCTGACCGGCTTGCGGTTGGAAGGTCCGGCTGGAGCGTAGACCTGTGCGTCAGTCTGCGGCGCATGGCCGCATCGACCTTGTGGCTGGTATTAAGGAGTAACGATGTCATTGGGACCCCTGGTTCCGCGGAATAACAATGGATCGCGCGAACTGCTACCCGGCGAACCGGCTGAATTCCTCCGGCCGATCGGCTCCGCGCTCTATAACGTGTTGCCGTCGCAGGAATCGACACTGCGCGAGTACATGCGCGTTCTGATCAAGCGCAAGTGGATGGTCATGGCAGTCGTGGCGGGTATCTTCACGGTGGTTGCCGTTGCCAGCCTGCGCCAGACTCCCGTCTACGAAGCAGTCGGCCGCATCGCCCTCAACAAAGCCGATCCCAACCTTATCACCTTCAAAGACTCGGGGCCGGTGGCCGACTACTACGACCAGAGCGATCTTGATACCGAGGTCCGCATCCTGCAGAGCGATCTGATGGCGCTGCAGGTAATCCGGCAACTGAATCTGGATAAGCGACCCGAGTTCGGCGGCCATCCCGATCAAAAGCAGCCCAACCTGGTCGCCGATCCGCTGCAGACCGATTCGAATCGCACCTCGGCCCTGCTGGGAAGCTTTCGCGGAGGCCTCCACGTCGCTCTCATTCCCAACACCCGCATCATCGAGATTCATTACAGCAGCACCGATCCTCAGCTCGCCGCCAGCGCCGTGAATACCCTCGCCGACACTTACGTCGAGCAGAATTTCAAGACCAAATTCGAATCCACCGCGCACGTCTCCGACTGGCTTAAGAAACAGCTCGTCGATTTGCAGATGCAAGTGGAAACCTCGCAGGAGAAGCTCGTACGCTACCAGAAAGAACACGAGATCCTCGGAACTGACGAAAAGCAGAACATCATCACTGAAAAGCTCGACGAACTTAACAAAGAGATGACGATGGCCGAATCCGACCGCATGCAGAAAGAAGCGGTTTATCGCCAGACCCAGACCAATGATCCGGAGGCGATCGCGGCAGCCATCGTTTCCGATACCACAGGAAGCGGAAGCACCGCAAGTTCCGGTCTTCTTGACAAGTTGCGCGAACAGCAGGCTAACCTCAGAATCCAGGTTGCAGAACTCAGCACCCAACTCGGTCCTTCGTATCCGAAAGTCACGCAGCTCAATAGCCAACTGAAGCAGATTGACCGCGAACTGCAATCGGAAACGAACAAGGCGGTCGACCATCTCAAGGGGCAGTACCTGGCCGCTTTGCAGCGCGAAAACATGTTGCGCGGCTCCTTTGAAAAGCAAAAACAGGAAGCCAACAAACTGAACGAGAGCGCCATCGAGTACAGCATCCTGAAGCGCGACCTGGACAGCAACCGTACCCTCTACGAGGGCTTGCTGGAAAAATTGAAAGAAGCAGACGTCACCTCGTCATTGCGCTCCAATAGCTTTCGCATTATTGACGCGGCCCGTGTTCCCACCTCTCCCAGCGAACCCAACATTCCGCGCAACCTGTCCTTCGCGCTGGTGTTGGGCCTCATCTCCGGCGTTGGTTTGGCTTTCGTGGTCGAGAGCCTGGACAACACCGTCCGCACTCCCGAGCAGGCACAAGCGCTCTCCGGCCTTCCTGCTCTTGGCATGATCCCGCTCGGCTCCAAGTCAGGCAACTATGGAGCGGCTGGGAAGCGCCTGGCGCTGACCGCTTCCAGAGAAGTGGTGGAGATGGTAACTCAGGTTCGCCCCCAGTCGCAGATGGCCGAATCGTATCGCGCACTGCGGACTTCGCTCCTGCTCTCCAATCTCGGAGCGCCGCCGAAAGTCATCATGGTGACCAGCGCTCGTCCCCAGGAGGGCAAAACCACGACCAGCATCAATACCGCAATCGTGCTGGCGCAAAAGGGAGTCCGCATCCTCCTGGTCGACGCCGACTTGCGCCGCCCCAGTATTCACAAGACTTTGGGCATGGGCCCGCGCAGCGGTCTCAGCAACGTGCTGACCGGAAGCGCCACCCTGCAGCAGACCATTGCCGTTTCTCCCATCCTGCCCAATCTTTTCATTATGCCCGCGGGCACGCCGCCTCCGAACCCCGCCGAATTGCTGGCGTCCTCCAACATGAGGGACCTGCTCGCGGAATTGCGCCAACAGTTCGACCACATCGTGATCGACACTCCCCCAACCCTTTCCGTCACCGACGCGGTCGTGCTCTCACCCCGCGCCGACGCCACCATCCTGGTAATCCGTTCCGGCCACACCACCAAACAAGCGCTGTGCCGTTCCCGCGATATATTGATGCAGGTCAATGCTCATGTAGCCGGTGTGCTCTTAAATGCCGTAGATCTGACCTCCCCCGATTATTATTACTATTACGAGTATCAGGGGAAATACAGTCACTACTATCAGGAAGAACCTCCCGACACCGGGAACGCAGAAGAGCCGAAGGCAGTTTGAGGCGCGGTTTCAGGCCCATGGCCATTCCACTTTCAACCCGGCGGCGTTGGCAGTTCGCTGGCAGTGTGGCAGTGCTTGCGTGCGTCTATCTTTTTCTGGCGGGCGCAGAGTTTGCTGCCAGCGTGTTTGCTTCGCGTGCGGAGTTGCCGGGACTGGAGCGCGCCGTGCGCCTTTCGCCGGGAAACGCAGACTATCGCCATCGGCTCGGACGCTACTTTGCATTTGTTGCCGGTAATCCGCAGTCTGCCATCGACAGCTTTCGAGCAACTGTCGCGCTCAACCCCCACGATGCCCACTATTGGTTCGACCTGGCGGCCGCTTGTCAGGTAAGCGGGGATCTCGCCGGCCAGCGAGCGGCACTGGATCGTGCGTTGCAGGCCGAGCCCACTGCTCCCGATGTGGCGTGGGAAGCCGCCAACTTTTTTCTCGTCGACGGCGACATCGACCGCGCCCTGCGCGAATTCCGTGTCGTCATCGAGAACGACAATGAACTGGCCGGCGCCGCGCTGCATGCGTGCTGGCGTGTGCGTCCCGACCCTGACGCTCTGCTCCGTGACGTGGTGCCGGCGCGCACCGATTCGCTGATTGCCTTTCTCACGATATTGACGGGCCAGCACGAAACCGAAGGCGCCGTCAAGACCTGGGAGCGGCTGGCGCAGTTGCACCAGAAATTCCAGCACCGCTATCTGTTCGAATACATGCGTTATCTGATTGAAGTGCATCGTCCCGACGCCGCCATGTCGGCGTGGGAGCAAAGCGCTGACATTCTTGGCCTCTCCGCCTACCTGCCCACCGAGGACAACCTCGTGGTGAACGGGAATTTCAGCCTCGACATCCTGAACGGAGGCTTCGACTGGACCTACGTCAATCGAGATGGAGTGCGGCCCTTGCTTGATCCGAGCGACTTCCGCCAGGGTCATCGCTCTCTTTCCCTCACCTTCGAAGGCCCAGGGATCAACGACGCGGGGATTTCACAACTGATCCCGGTGCGCGCCGCAACCACTTACGACTTCTCCGCGTACTACAAGTCGGCGGACTTCGAGGGAGCGGGCGGGCCGCGGATCGTTCTGCGCGATGCCTACACCGGCGCGCCGCTGTTTGCCAGTGACCCACTCAACGACGCCGGCTTCTGGAAGGAAATTCACTCGAAAGTTACGACCCCGGACTCGACCACGCTGCTGGTGCTGGCCATCGATCGTTTCCCGGCTGGTTCGCCCATTCGCGGCAAGCTGTGGCTCGACGATTTCGAACTTTCTCCCGAAGTTTCTCCCGATCATCCGCGCGACAACTCTCCAGGTAAGTCGAAGGGCAATTCGTGAGTTCCGCCCTGGTAACGCCGCCTGAACCCGCGCCCGTGACGAAAGCGTCGCGCCCTCGACTTACCAACACCGCGCTGCTGATGGGCGCAAGTGCCGTGCTGTTGCTGGGGCCGCTGGCCTTTGGAGCGGTCCAGCCCTGGTCGGTTTTTGCTTTAGAGGCGTGTTCCATGCTGCTGCTTGCGCTTTGGGCGTACAAGCAGTGGGTCAGCCGTGAACTGAATGTCTCCGAGAACGCGCTCTACCGCCCCATGGTGGCCTTCATGGGGCTGGCGCTGTTGCAGTGGCTGGCGGGAACGACGGCCTACCGTCACGTAACCTACACCCACTTACTGCTCTACGCTGCCTACGGCATGCTGGCGTTTGTCCTGACCCAGACTCTGCGTCGATCTTCGCAGTTTGAGCTGCTGGCCAAGTTGTTCACGGGGTACGGGGCGGTAGTGGCTGCGTTTGCGGTGCTGCAGGGTATAGCGCCGAATGGAAAGCTCTACTGGATCTGGCCGCTGGAGCAGGGCGGCTGGATTTATGGACCCTACGTCAATCACAATCATTACGCCGGCCTGATGGAGATGCTCATGCCGTTCCCACTGGTGCTGGCGGTGACTCATTTCAAGAACGGGAACCGTAAGATTGCACTGGCAGGAATCGCCGCGCTGATGGCCGGAAGTATTTTTCTTTCCGGTTCGCGCGGAGGCATGGCGGCGTTTGTGGCGCAGATGATACTGCTGGGTTTGCTTCTGGTTCAGAAGCGCGAAGGCAGTTGGAAGCAGCCGCTCATGCTGGGCGCGTTTCTGGCGCTGGTAATTGTTTTTCTGGTCTGGATGGGCAGCAACGAACTCACCGAGCGCCTGGTCAGCATTCACTCCGAAACTCGGGAAGAAATCAATGGCGGGGTTCGCCTCAGCATCGATCACGACTGCTTACGCATGCTGGTCAAGAGGCCGTTTCTCGGTTGGGGCCTCGGTACTTTTCCGATCGTCTATCCGGAATTTCGCAGTTTCTATACCACCTTCTTCGTGAACCAGGCGCACAACGATTATCTGCAACTGCTGGTTGAGACCGGCTTGGCGGGATTCTCCATCGCGATCTGGTTTCTGGTGCTGGTCTTCCGCCGGGCCGCGAGCAAGCTCGAGAATTGGACCGGGACCGCGAGCGGCGCGATGACCATGGCGGCGCTGCTCGGATGCGTGGGGATTCTGGTCCACAGCTTCCTCGATTTCAATCTGCAGATCCCGGCAAACGCGGCGCTGTTTTATGTTCTCTGCGCGATGGCCGCCGCGGCGCCGCTGCAGGAATCGCAGCGGCGGCGGGCACTTCGGCGGCACCGTTTGATTGTGCCAGCTAGCCCGGAAACGTCGGCATCGTGAGCACCCGCGGTGCCGGAATGCCTCCGCTTTCGTAGGAAATAGAGTGCAACCTTCCGCGTGATGCAACAGAAAAGCCGCCCAGACATCGGGCGGCTCCTTTGGGGGGGTAAACCTGGCTACGCACCATGCCGCGCCCCTACCACCGCGAACTCGACCACCGCCTGTTCGAGTTGCGCTCCGCCTTGGTCTAAGGTTCGACGCAATTGGTCGTGCCTCCAACCGTTCCAGCACCCCGGGTCGCCGGAAATTGCGGAAGGCAGACCACGTCAGGCTGGGCGAGGTTCCCACTCACATTGTTTGCGCTCACGAAGCGGGCAAACGACAAGTCTCTCAGAAAGACTCCGTTACCCGCATTGCCGGTAACCAAATTTCCGGTGACGTCCTGTTCGAGAGAGCCGTTGGATTGGGCAATCAGGCTGATCCCGTTGCCGCCGTTGCCGGTTATCGTGTCGTCGAACAGCCGCACTGAGGAACCCAGCAGTGCACGAACGCCGTCCCCTGCGTTGTTTTGAATCGTGGCATACTGCAGGGTCAGGTTGCTTCCGGACACCGCCGCAACTCCCGCATCGCCGTTGCCCTGGCTCGTGCCACCTGAGGCCAGCACTCTCGAACCATTCACCACATTGAGCCCACGGCCTCCGTTGTTCTGGAACACGTTACCGATGAGAAAGCCTTCGGATCGCGCGAACCGGACGCCTTCATACGTGGCGCTTTCTACTGTGAGACCGGTGAGGTTGCAAACGCTGTCTCCCAAGCAGCCGACGCCATACACTCCTTTCTGGATAAGAAATCCTTGCAGGGTTACATAACTCGAGTTGGCGATGGTAACCGCCGCATTCACGTTCTTTGACGGCCCGATGATCACAGCACCGGTCTTGGTGATCAGTGTCAATTGATTAAAATTCTGAATCAGGACACTCTCCTTGCAAGTCCCCGAGACATTGATCGTCACCGGAGGCTGTGTGCCAGCTTTGGCGATCGTATTGAGAAGCTTGTTGATCTTTTCGCCTTTGTCGCAATTCACGTTGAACTTGCTCCCTTGGGCGGTCGCCGGGATCGCGCATAGGGTCAGCACGAGGGCAATCAAGATGTTCTTCATGGTGTCTCCTTCGAAGATTTGGGGTACAAATCTTAAGCCTGATCCTAGAAAGAGAAACGGGGATTGGCCAGGAAGAGGCTCCCCATAGTATGGGTGGAAGATTGCACTCAAGAAAAGCCATTGTCAAGGAGCATGGATCCGCTCACAGCGTCTCGCGGCTTTTCCCAACGAAATGGACGCGGAAAGGGTACGCTTTTGCCATATTTCTGCAATAATTTTCGCCCACTGCACACCCATTAAATCCGTTGCGTCCGGAGCCGGGGGAGTGTACTATACGCAAACTGGAGCTTCGCCCCCCTCGTCAACGGTCGATCAAAAACTGAAAACGGAATTCGACTAAAGGAGAAGTTATGATTCGAAAGTTAAGTGTAGTCCTGCTCACGGTCGCCGCGATGGTGTCGATCGTGAATGTGGTTTGCCAGGCAGAAGCGCGGCCCTTATTGACGCGTCATGTGCGCGACGCGGTTGTCAATGAGCAGGCGCAATCCGTCGGGCGGCTCCCCGCAACACAAACCATGCGCTTCGACATTGTTCTGGCGCTGCGGCATCAGCCAGAGTTGGATAACTTCCTGCAAGAGCTCTACGATCCGTCCAGCCCCTCCTACCGGCACTTTGTTACCCCGGAAGAGTTCACGGCACGGTTTGGCCCCAGCCAGGAGGATTATGACGCGGTGATTCATTTCGCGGAAACGCACGGCTTAACAGTGGTTGGCGGCTCCCGCGACGCTATGGACGTGCAGCTCAAGGGCACCGTGGCGGCCATCGAGGCAGCCTTCCATGTGACCATGGGCGTCTACCAGCACCCCACGGAAAACCGAACCTTCTTTGCTCCCGACCGGGAACCCACGGTGAACCTGCCGTTTCAGCTCTGGCACATCTCGGGGTTGGAAAACTATTCCATCCCGCGTCCCGTCCACCACAAAAATCTCGCTCATCAGCCTGTGGTCCTGGGCTCGTGTCCCGGAGGCTTTTACTGCGGCAGCGACATGCGGGCAGCCTACTACGGGAACGGGCCGCTCACCGGCGCCGGCCAGGTCGTCGGGCTCCTTCAGTACGCCGGATATAACATCGCGGACGTCAACACATACTTCACCAACGTGCACCAAACTCTCAATGTCCCGATCTTTGGCGTCTCCACCGATGGAACTAGTGTGAATTGCGTCTATCCGGGTTGCGACGACACCGAGCAGACTCTGGACATTACGCAAGCGGCTTCGATGGCGCCGGGTTTGTCGGCGATCTATCAATTCGTCGGATCCACCGATACCGCGATTCTGAGTTCCATGTCCACGCATAGTCCTTTGCCTATGCAAATGAGTGCCTCGTGGGTGTGGAATCCTGCCGACCCCGGCACTGACGACCCCTACTTTACGAGGTTTGCGGCGCAGGGTCAGAGCTTTTTCTGCGCGTCGGGCGACTGGAAGGATTACAGGCAATCCCCATACGCTTATCCGCCCGAGGATGCGTATGTGACTGCGGTTGGCGGGACGGACCTGCAGACGAAGAGCGCAGGCGGTGCGTGGTCTTCAGAAACCGGATGGGCGGACAGCGGCGGAGGTATTTCACCGGCCGGCATTCCGATTCCCGCCTGGCAGCAACTCGCGGGTGTGATCAATTCGCAGAACCAGGGTTCCAAGACATTGCGGAACGCCCCGGATGTAGCCGGAGAAGCCAACTTTGACTTCTACGTCTGCGCCGACCAGAGTGGCTGCGGTTCGGGCTGGGGGGGCACCAGTTTCGCCTCGCCCATGTGGGCCGGCTTTATGGCCCTGGTCAATCAACAGGCCGTGGCCAACGGCAATCCGACGCTCGGCTTCATCAACCCAACCGTCTATCAGCTGGCTGTGGGATCGGGCTATAGCAGCATCTTTCACGACATCACCACCGGCAATAACGGCTATCCGGACGTTACCGGCTATGACTTGGTGACGGGTTGGGGCAGCCCGATCGGACCCGCACTGATCACCGCGCTGGCCGGAGGGGGGGGCGGGGGCGGTCCAATCGTCAGCCTGTCACCGTCGTCGCTGAAGTGGGGTAAGATACTCGTTGGCGTTACCAGCGCGGCGAAGAAGGTCACGCTCACTAACTCAGGAACCGCGATACTGAACATCAGCAACATCAGCACGAGTGGCGACTTCGCGCTAGCAACGGTCAAGAAGACCAAGCTGGTAACCCCTTGCGTTAGCGGTGGCACGGTGGCTGCTGGTGCCAGTTGCATAGTTAAGGTCACCTTCACTCCGACCCAAACCGGGACGCGCAACGGGAATCTAACGTTTACCGACAACGCTGCGAACAGTCCGCAGCAGGTGCCTCTGACGGGAAAGGGCTATTAACCCTAGCTAGGAAACTAAACCATTCGGCGGGACTTCGGTCCCGCCCTTTTTCTTGCCAGGAGCGGGGCACACTGGGTTGATTGTGTAGTCTATCCTGCCTTTGGTACTGCCTCGATTGCTGGCTTCGGGCTGCCTCCGTCGGGCTGGTTTTGGAGAGGTATCTAGTTCCTACTGGGATTACTTCGGTAATCTGGGCTTCTTTTGGGGTATTTTCCGTGGTATAACGCCGATAGCTGCTTGTCAGGCTTTGGGCTGGGAAGTTTTGTGGTTTCCTGGCTTGGTTTTCTGCCGTTCAATTGAAACGCAGAGCGACAGCAGAGGAGGAGCCGTGTCCGAAGCACGTACCGGGAAAAGGTTTCCGCTGCAATTGCCGATCAAGATTCATAAGGAAGATACCGCGGGTGAGACCAGTGGCACGACCGGCAATCTGAGCGCTGCCGGCGTATACATACGCGCCGACGCTTCGCTCGAGGTCGGCTCACCCGTAGAGTTTGAGATTACCTTGCCGCCGGAAGTGACGGGGGGCAAGGAAGATGTTGTGATTCAGTGCCGCGGCCGCGTGGTGCGGACCGATGAGCCCAATCCGAGCGCCGAGTCCGGAGACAGCCGCGGCGTCGCTTGCGTAATCGATTCTTACGAATTCGTTCGCAACAGTTAACCGGGAGCGCGATTCATGCTGAAGCTTATTCTGGCCGATAATCAGGCGATTTTCCGAGCTGGCATCGCCAAAGTGCTGGCCGTAGAAGACGAGATGCGCATTGTGGCCCAGGCGCAAACTGCCGAGCAGATGTTCATGGCGCTCGACAAGTTTCGCGCCGCGGTGCTGATCATTGCTGGAGGTTTCCACTCCGATTTCAACTCCGTCCTCGCGGCTGCCAACAAGAACAAGACTCGCGTGGTGGTGCTCGCCGACACGGGCGAGAGCGCGCAGCGCTACATGGCCGCGGGCGCCCATGGCGTGGTTTATCGCAACGTCACCAGTCCGGCGCTCGTGGATTGTGTCCGCAAGATCGCGCGCGGCGAAAGCTGGGTGCAGGACATGGCGGTGCCGAGCGAGTTGACCGAGAA
>Ga0074046_10002866_pt1 | contig 14688 bp, 14 predicted proteins | sample BogForMeECP23OM3_FD_94441 | JGI IMG/M metagenome (GOLD analysis project Ga0074046, IMG submission 94441) | Bog forest soil microbial communities from Calvert Island, British Columbia, Canada - Bog Forest MetaG ECP23OM3 | ecosystem: Environmental > Terrestrial > Soil > Wetlands ...
CACCCACGGTTTCGTCATGGATGAGCATGGGCGCAAGATGTCGAAATCGCTCGGCAACACCGTCGCGCCTCAGGACGTGATCAAGCAATCCGGCGCAGACATTTTGCGGCTCTGGGGGCTGTCCTCGGACTACACGGAAGACCTGCGGATCGGCCCTCATATCATCCAGTCGACGGTGGACGCCTACCGCAAGCTCCGCAACACAATGCGCTATCTGCTCGGCAATCTCGCCCATTACGAGGCGGGCTTCGAGGTCGCGCACGCCGATATGCCCGAGCTGGAACGCTGGGTGCTGCATCGCGTCGCAGAGATCGATGCCGAGGTTCGCGCGGCCTATAACGCCTTCGATTTCAAGAAGGCCTATCGCTTGCTTGCCGAGTTCTGCTCGAACGACCTGTCCGCCATCTATTTCGACATCCGCAAGGACACGCTCTACTGCGAGGCTTATTCGAGCGTGAAGCGGCGCGCCGCTCTCTCGGTCCTGAATACGCTTTTTGAAAGCCTGACAGCGTGGCTCGCCCCGCTGCTGTGCTTCACGGCCGAGGAGGCTTGGCTCGCGCGGCATGGCGATGTGAAGCATGGTTCCGTTCACCTTCAGAGCTTCCCGGAAATCCCCGCCGAGTGGCGGAACGATGCGCTCGGCGATAAGTGGGCGAAGGTCTGGACAGTTCGCCGCGTGATCACGGGCGCGCTTGAAGTGGAACGGCGCGAGAAGCGCATCGGATCGAGCCTGGAGGCCGCGCCGGAGATCTACATTGGCAACAAGGCGCTGGCTGCCGCTGCGAAGAGCGTGGATTGGGCAGAAATCGCCATCACAAGCGAGGCCGCGATCAAGACAGGGACCCCGCCCGCAGATGCATTCACGCTGGACGAGGTGGAAGGCGTGGCCGTGGTTCCGAAACTTGCCGCGGGTAAGAAGTGCGCGCGATCGTGGCGCATCACGGACGACGTGGGGGCCGATCCGGCTTATCCAAGCCTCAGCGCTCGCGACGCAGCCGCCGTGCGGGAACTTGACGCGCGCGCAGGTTGATACCGGACAAAGTCATGGCCGGGCTTGACCCCGCCATCCAGCTACATCCCGAAACTTAACATGTTACTCTGGATGGCCGCCTCAAGGGCGGCCATGACTCTCAGAAATCAGCCGACGATCTCGCTCTCCTGGAAGACGAGCCCGATTTCGAGCGCGGCGTTCTCAACGCTATCAGAGCCGTGCACCGAATTGCGCTCGATATTCTCGGCGAACTCCTTGCGGATTGTCCCCGGCTCGGCGTTGGCCGGATTGGTGGCGCCCATGATCTCGCGGTTTTTCGCGACCGCGTCCTCGCCCTGGAGGATCTGCAACACGATTGGCCCAGACGTCATGAACGTCACCAGATCGTTGAAGAAGGGCCGGCTTTTATGCACGGAATAAAAGGATGCCGCGTCCGTCGCATCCCAATGCACCCGCTTTTGCGCGATGATGCGAAGCCCGGCGTCTTCGAATTTGGAGATGATCTTGCCGGTGATGTTCCGGGCTGTGGCATCGGGTTTGATGATCGAAAGGGTGCGCTCGACGGCCATGTGTTCGCCTTTTTAGTTGGCAGGGATTTTGATCTTGGCTGAATATAGGATTCGCGTGGGAAGGTGACAGTGCGGCTTATATCGAAGCGTTTGGGAAGCGGCAAGCTGGCGGCCAGGGCAATGAACAGGTCAATGCATGAAAGAGAGACAATTCATAATTCAGGCTAAGCTGGCGCGCGTCCCTCCCTCTTGGAAACTCTTGGTGCACAAGCCATGGAAATCGGCAAAGCCCTGATCGTGATCGGCGCTGTCCTGATTGGCGCGGTGCTGCTCTGGCTGGCGGGATCGCGTCTTGGCCTCGGCCGCTTGCCGGGCGACATCGTCATCGAGCGCGAGAACTTTCGCCTCTATTTGCCGCTCGGCACCTGCCTTCTCATCAGCGTTCTGCTCTCGGCCGTGTTCTGGATCATCGGCCGCCTATAGCGGGAACACGGCCACTTCCTTGTTCTTGATGCCCAGCGCCAGCTGGCCCGACCGCAAGGCGAGCGCTTTCTCGCCGAACAATTGCCGCCGCCAGCCCTGAAGCGCAGGCACATCCGGCTCATCGAACTGCGCGAGTTTTTCAAGGTCCTCGCCGCTCGCGAGAAGCCTCGGCGCGATGTTCAACTCAGCCGATACGGCCTTGAGTAGAACCCGCAAAAGCTCCACCGCGGCAGAAGCGGAAGCGGGGAGGTCGGTATGGGCGACGGCTCCTGCAACATCGGAGGGATCGCGAGCGAGCGCGGTTTCCACAGCGCGCAAAATATCCTCGCCACGGGATTTCAGCACCTCCCGGACCGTGCGCAGCCGCGAGAGGGTGTCAAGGGATCGTGGCGCGTGCTTGGAGATTTCATAGATGGCCTCGTCCTTGATGACGCGCCCGCGAGGGACGTTCTCGTCTTGCGCGGTGCGTTCGCGCCACGAGGCAAGCTCCATGATGATAGCTCGAGCCTGCCGGGATTTTCCCCCGAGCTTCAGCCGTTTCCACGCATCGGCGGGATCGAAGGCATAGGTCTTCGGGTCGATGAGGACCGCGACCTCCTCCTCGAGCCAGGATTCGCGCTCCGTTTCCTGAAGCCTTTGCTGAAGCCTCAGATAAATGTCCCTCAGGAAGGTCACGTCGCCGATCGCGTATTCGAGTTGCTTTGCCCCGAGCGGCCGCGCGCACCAGTCGACTGCCTGGTAGGTCTTGTCGTGATTGCGCTTCATGATCTTCTTGACCAGCGACCCGTAGGAAATGGCTTCGCCGTGACCGAGCGCCATCGCCGCCACCTGGGTGTCAAAGAGTGGACGGGGTATGACGCCCGCCTCCTGGTATACGATCTCTATATCCTGGCGGGCGGCGTGAAAGACCTTGAGCACCGCCTCGTTCGCCATGAGAGCGTAAAACGGCGTCAGGTCGATGCCGCCAAGCGGATCGGCGATGTATTCCAGGCCCGGAGCCGCCATCTGGATCAGGCACAGCTTCGGCCTGTATGTCGTCTGCCGCATGAATTCGGTGTCGACAGTGACGAAGGGCTGGCGGCTCAGCAGGTCGCAGGCTTTTCGCAACTCTTTGGAGGTCGTTATGACAGGCGGCAGTTCGATCATCGGGTCTTTATAGCTCAAGTTGTGGGCTGGGGCATAGGAGGGCCTCGCGTCCTTGACAAATTTCGCGGTCCATGCGCTGGTTTTCGCCAAGTTTTGACGCGCTCTTTGACGAGAGGGTCGACGTAAGTGTGTCTCTTTTAAGCCGCTGTGCCGCTCGCATCATGAAAATTTTTCTGGCGGGGCGGCGTTAATCCAAAAGGGTGAGATCTGTGGAAAAAACCGCTCAACGCGGGCGGGCGAAATCCGCCATTTCCGGCAAGAAGGAACCGGACACTGCCGAATCAAAAGCCGCTAAGATCCCGGGCGAGGAAAATGCAGCGGCGGTCGCGCTGCATGCTTACCGGTCGACGACTTGCGGCTCGCTCAGAAGAGGCGACGCCGGCAAGCATGTGCGCCTCTCGGGCTGGGTCCATCGCGTGCGCGATCATGGCGGGCTGCTGTTCATCGACCTGCGCGACCACTATGGCCTCACACAATGCGTGGTGGATCCGAAGGCGGCTGCTTTCGCCGCCGCAGAGCATGTTCGCGCCGAGTGGGTGATCCGCGTCGATGGCGAGGTGGTCATCCGCGAGGGCGATACGGTGAACCCCAACCTGCCGACAGGCGACATTGAGGTGCGGATCGGCTCGCTTGAGGTCCTGTCCAAGGCCGACGAGTTGCCGCTGCCTGTCTTCGGAGAGCCGGACTATCCGGAGGAGATCCGGCTGAAATACCGCTTCCTTGATCTTAGGCGTGAGACGATCCACCGCAACATCATGAAGCGCTCGGCGATCGTCTCGTCCATTCGCCGCCGCATGACAGAGGAAGGCTTCTTCGAGTTCCAGACGCCGATCCTGACGGCCTCGTCGCCGGAGGGAGCGCGCGATTTTCTCGTGCCGTCGCGGATGCATCCCGGCAAATTCTACGCTCTGCCGCAAGCGCCGCAGCAGTTCAAGCAGCTCATCATGATTGCCGGCTTCGACCGCTATTTCCAGATCGCGCCTTGCTTTCGCGACGAGGATGCGCGCGCCGACCGCTCGCCCGGCGAGTTCTATCAGCTCGATATCGAGATGAGCTTCGTTACGCAGGAGGATGTGTTCCAGGCCGTGGAGCCGGTGTTGCGCGGGCTGTTCGAGGAGTTCCGCGAAGGCAAGCCGGTGACGCAGACTTTCTCGCGCGTCCCCTATGATGAGGCCATCGCGAAATACGGCACCGACAAGCCGGATTTGCGCAATCCGATTCTCATGCAGGATGTGAGCGAGCACTTCCGGGGCTCCGGCTTCAAGGTGTTCGCGGGCATGCTGGAGAAGGATCCGAAAGTGCGCGTCTGGGCAATCCCCGCGCCGGGCGGCGGCAGCCGTGCGTTTTGCGACCGCATGAACTCCTGGGCGCAGCAGCAAGGGCAGCCAGGCCTTGGCTACATCTTCTTCCGCGAAGGTGAGGCGGCGGGGCCGATTGCCAAGAACCTCGGCTCAGAGCGCTCTGCGGCTCTGCAGGCGCAGATGGGCTTGAAAGAAGGAGACGCGGTCTTCTTCGTGGGCGGCGATCCGGCGAAGTTCTACAAGTTCGCAGGCGAAGCAAGCACCAAAGTCGGCCACGAGCTCAACCTGACGGCGAAGGATCGCTTCGAATTCTGCTGGATCACCGACTTCCCCTTCTACGAATGGAACGAGGACGAGAAGAAGATCGACTTCTCGCACAATCCGTTCTCCATGCCGCAAGGGGGGATGGAAGCCCTTGAGGCGGCGGCAGAGAAGGGCAACGAGGCGCTGCTCGCGCTCAAGGCGAATCAATACGACATTGTTTGCAACGGCGTGGAATTGTCCTCCGGCGCGATCCGCAATCACAAGCCCGAGCTCATGTACAAGGCCTTCGAGATCGCGGGCTATGGGCCGGACGTCGTGGACGCCAAGTTCGGCGGCATGATCCGCGCCTTGAAGTTCGGCGCGCCGCCGCACGGAGGTATCGCTCCCGGCATCGACCGCATCGTCATGCTGCTCTGCGGCGCGGACAATCTGCGCGACGTGACGATGTTCCCGCTGAACCAGCAGGCCGAAGATCTGCTCATGGGCGCCCCGTCGGAAGTTTCGGCGAAGCAGCTGCGGGAGCTGCACATACGGCTCAACCTGCCGAAGAAAGAGGCTTGACCGAAAACAGCCATGGGTGATAGCTTTTAATCATGGCTACACCCGAGCAAATCAAGGCTGCGCGCGCGCTTCTCCGCATGGAGCAGGAGGAACTGGCGCGTCGCGCCGGTGTGTCCGTGACGACCATCCGCCGGCTGGAAGCCCCAGATCGCGAGTATGCCGTCGCAGTGGACACGGCGGCGGGCGTCCAGAATGCTTTGCAGGAGGCGGGCATAGAGTTCATCCACGACGGCGTGCGCCGCGTACGCGAGGCTGATCGGGACTTGGTGGCGGATTTGATGAAGATCGCGGAGGAAAGTGCGCGGCTTCAGGAGGGCGGTCCGAAGTGGACGGAAGAGGACCTCTACGATGAAAACGGCCTGCCCAAGTGATTGCAATCGATAGCTCGGCGCTGGTCGCGATTTTGCGAAACGAACCCAATGCCCTCCTTTTCGCCGAAGCAATAGGTGCTGCGGACTGCGCGATTATATCTGCAGTCAATTGCTTCGAAACATCTATGGTTCTGGCTGGCGCCGCCCGTGGCGAAACAGTTTGGCTACCTCTCGATGCGCTTCTGATCCGCGCGAAGGTCGCGGTCATTTCGTTCGACTCTGAGCAGGCGGCCTTGGCCCGCGCGGCCTTTCTGAAGTACGGCAAGGGGCGGCATCCGGCTGGGCTGAATTTCGGCGATTGCGCAGCCTATGCGCTCGCAAAATCGAAAAACGTCCCCCTTCTTTATGAGAGCGCGGACTTCGCCAAGACCGATATCGCGGCCGTTTTGTAGAGGAAGGGCAGGGGACAATGGTTTCTGAGTTTCTCGGCGTAACGGCAGCGTTGACGGCGATCATCGCCGTGCGCTACCTGCTGCTGTCGGGCCTGTTCTACTGGCTGCTGTGGCAGCGAGGCGGCGAGAAGCTGCGTGCGAAGCGGCTGAACCGCGACCGCCCGATGCGCGCCATCGTGATGCAGGAGATACGGCTGTCGCTTCTCTCGTCGGTCGTCTACGCTGTGCCGGCCGCCATCGTGCTTGTGGCTTTGCTGCATGGCGGGACGGCCGTGTATTATGATTGGCGCGCCTATGGCGGCGTGCCCTATCTTTTCCTGAGCTTTTTCATCTATCTCGCGGTGCAGGATGCCTACTATTACTGGGCGCACCGGCTCATGCATCACCCGCGGCTTTTCCGCTGGATGCATGCCGGGCATCACCGCTCGCGCCAGCCAACGCCATTTGCATCATTCGCGTTCGATCCGGCCGAGGCGGCGCTGACGGGCTGGCTGTTGCCGGCGATGGTATTCGTTATCCCGATCCACATCGTGCTTCTTGTCGCGCTGTTGCTTTTCATGAGCGTGGTTGCGGTCTTCAATCATTCAGGATGGGAAATCCTGCCGCGCTGGCTCGTGCGCGGCCCTATCGGCGGGCAGCTTATTTCAGCCACGCACCACAGCTACCATCACATCCGCTTCGACAAGAATTACGGGCTCTATTTCCGCTTTTGGGACGGGATCATGGGCACCGATAGGATGCCGCAAGAGACGCCGCCGGGGACGCGGCTAAGCATGCGTCCTGGACAAGCCTAGAGCAACTCACGTCCATCTGGAAGCGGATAAGCTGCTCTAACACTCTAGAATCAGTCAACTTTTCCGCCCAATCGATTCCCACTAAAGGCGGGTTGATCTAGAACAGGTAGCCCTGGCGCTGGTCCCAGGCATCGACATAGGAATCCGCTCTCGGATAGACAGGCGCAAACTGACTTCCGCTGCCTGCGCCCTGGCTTTCGAGATATTCAAGGGTCTGCTTGCGAAGGGTGTACTCACAGGAGAGTTCGCAGGCGACCCAAATCCCGCCGGGAAGCAGAACTTCATCACCAGCCGGCCCGTGCCTGACTGGCCCTACCACTTTTCTGGCGCCGTACCAGAACTCGGCATACACAGTGCGATACGGTTCGCAGCAGTCCTGGCCGGGCGCGCTAGACCTCGGTCTATTGCTGATTTCGGCTGCCCCGGCGGCGGCTGCGATGCCGAACAAACCAGCCGCAATAATGATTGAGCGAAGAATCATGCCATGTCCCTCTCCATGAACCCTAAGGGGATTCCTCGCGTTCGCCAACATCGTCATTGAAAGCTGCGAGGGAAAGACCATGGCGTGCAGCAAAAAGGTTCGCTCTCGGCGCGCTCTCCACTAAGGTAACGGGCAAACGAGCACATACGACAGGCCATTTCCATGCCGTTTCTCCAGGGAGCCACCATTTTCGATTATTGCGAGCGAGGCCTCAGCCCCGCCTTCTGGGCCGAGCCCTTGAATGCGGTCACGAACGGCGGCTTCATTCTCGCCGCACTTGCGGGCGCCGCAATGATCGCACAACGCCCTTCAAACGAGCGTTCGCTTTGGCAGATGTTCTTCGTTTTGAACTTCATCGCCATCGGGGTCGGCAGCTTCCTGTTTCACACCGTGCCAAACGTGAACACGGCTTTGGCCGATACAGGGCCCATCGGCCTCTTCATGCTGACTTACCTGATCTTCGCTCTTCGGCGGCTGGCGCGCGCAACGTGGCTTGTCACCGCCCTTGCGATCGCAGTCTTCGTTGGCGTCATCGTGATGGCATTCAAGATGCAATGCTGGGAAGGGCGCATGGGCTTTTCGCTCGACGTGCCGCCCGGCGCCCAGGCGAAATGCCTGAACGGAAGTCTCGGATACGGGCCCGCTCTCGCCGCACTGTGGCTTATCGCGGCCTGGCTCGGCCTTCGGCGGCACCCCGCCGCGCTTCTCATCTTCGGGGCGGCGCTGACGTTTCTCGTATCCCTCACATTCCGGTCGATGGATCAGCAGCTATGCGCCGATTGGGTCGTGCTCGGACAGCGAATGGGGACACACTTCATCTGGCATCTTTTGAATTCGGTGACGCTCTTCCTGCTTCTTCTGGCGGCCATCAAATACGCCCGCCGCGGCGAGCAGGAAATTCTGCCGCCGCATCCGAAACCTGGGCCGTCACCCTACGCCGTTCCGTAGACACAGACGGAGCCAGGCCCGGACCGGACCTATGCTTAAAGATTGAACATCGCCAACAAGGCCGCGAACAAGACACCGAGACTGAGCACAAGTATTATTGCAGACATTTCAATTTCCTCCGAGTTCGTGCCGGACCTGCCAAATCCATGCCGTCAAAAGATTTTAGACACTTCGAACGTATACGGATTCTCTGGCGGTTCAATCCAGCGCCCGAGCGCATTCGCAGCGCTCGTTCAACCGGGATCTGCACCTCGTACCCGCTCCGTTATCTTCCCCTTCTTGCTCGTTGACGCAAGGCAAAAGAGCGCTAATGTGCCTGGGCAAAATGTCATGCTGGCGGACGTGGCGAAACGGTAGACGCAAGGGACTTAAAATCCCTCGGCCGAGAGGCTGTGCGGGTTCAAGTCCCGCCGTCCGCACCATATCAAGCAACCCGCGTCCATTTGGCCGCGGAGAAGCTGCTCTGGCACTTTAGAATCGATCAACTTTTCCGCCGTCAATCGGCTCCGATTAGATAATTTGTTGATGAGGCGCCTACCGATAGGCGGGAGCCCCATGGTTACGGTTGACGAAATATCCAGTCTGCCTTTCTCAAAGAGCAGAACACAAATAGTATTTCAACGATTCGCAGGATGATCATGTGCTGCGAATCGATCAGGGGAGGGTGAGAATGAAGAGGACGATCTTAACCGCAGCAGCGATGCTCATTTGCTTGCCGGCTGCTTTTGCCGAACCGAGCTGCCAGGACCAGGCCACGACCAAGAAACTCGCGGGCGCGGCTCTGAAAAGCTTCATGACCAAGTGCGAGAAGGACGCGACCACTGTCTGCCAGAAGACGTCAACGGAGAAGAAGCTGGCAGGCGCCGCGAAATCGAGCTTCGAAACGAAATGCGTGAAGGACGCCGTCGGGGCCAAGTCCTGATCGCAGCTATTCCGCCTTTTCAGGCTTGAAAAGAAAAAAGGTCGCCGCTGCTTGCGGTCTCCTCCGTAAGGAGTGAGAGCGCAAGTGGCACGAGTGCGTCCGGCAACGGAAGTGTATTCTCATCCTCTCCAGGGTAAGCTTGTCGCCGCATGTTCGTGCGGACCTTGCCAGGATCGAGCAGGTTCACGCGAATCGGCGTCGATTGCACTTCGTTCGCGTAGGTCCTTGCGAGCGCCTCCAAGCCGGCCTTGGAGACCGAGTAGGGTCCCCAATAGGCGCGGCAGCGCTGTGCTGCGCCGGAAGTGATGAACAAAGCGCGGCCTGCCGGAGAAAGGCGTAGGATCGGATCGAGCGTCCGGAGCAGCCGCCAATTCGCGGTGAGGTTTACGGCGAGCGTTTCCGACCAATCCTTTTCGCTCACATGGCCTAGCGGCGTAAGCGGCCCGAGCACACCGGCATTGCCGACGAAAATGTCCAGCCTCTGCCAGCGCTGATACAGCGTGGGGCCCAGCGTGTCGATCTGAGCGCCGTCCTTGACATCAAGCCGCAAGAGCGAGATGGGCGCGCCAAGCGCCTTCACCTCGTCATCGAGTTCCTCCAGCGCGCCTTTCGTGCGGGCCGTGGCTACGACATGCGCTCCTTGCAGGGCAAGCGCCTTGGCGATGGCGCGCCCAATACCCCTGGAAGCGCCGGTAACGAGCGCGACCTTGTCGTCGAAGCGGGGCAGTGCGTTGTTTGAGGTCACGGAAACTATACCGCCATGAGCGAGAGCTGATGGTGCTGGCCTGGTTCAGGCCCATCCCAATCCTGCAGGCGGGTGGGATATTCGCCCGTGAAGCAGTGATCGGTTAATTGCGGGAAATCCGGATCGCGTTTCTGGTAGCCAAGCGCCCGGTACGTGCCGTCAACGGAGAGGAAAGCCAGACTATTGCAGCCCAAATGCCGCCTCATGCCTTCCACGTCGTGATTCGCTGCGAGAAGCGAGCGAACGTCCGGGGTATCGATCCCGTAATAATCGGCATATTTGATAGGCGGACAAGCGATCCGCATGTGGACCTCTTTGGCGCCGCGTTCGCGCATCATCGCGACGATCTTCGTCGAGGTCGTGCCGCGCACGATGCTGTCGTCGATCAGCACGATGCGCTTGCCTTCGACGCTGACACTGGGCGTTGGGTTGTGCTTCAGCTTCACGCCGAGCTTCCGGATCCTTTGCTCCGGCTCGATGAAGGTGCGCCCGACATAGTGATTGCGGATGATGCCAAGCTCGAAGGGCAGGCCGGATTCGTGAGCATAGCCGATGGCTGCTGGCACGCCCGAATCGGGAACGGGGATGATCACATCGGCATCCGCGGGCGCTTCGTGCGCGAGTTCGCGCCCAAGCGCTTTTCGAACATCATAAACGCAATGCCCGCCCATGATGGAATCGGGGCGGGCAAAGTAAATATATTCGAAGATGCAGGGTCTCGGCCGGCACCGGGGGAAGGCTCTGTGGCTCTCAATCCCATCATCGGAGATAACCACAACCTCGCCATTCTCCACCTCGCGCACAAAGCGTGCGCCGATGATGTCAAGCGCGCAGGTCTCCGACGCCAGGATGGTCGCGTTTCCCAACTTTCCGATAATGAGAGGCCGGATGCCTAAGGGATCGCGAATGCCGATAAGCCTTTTTCGCGTAAGCGCGCCCAGAGCATAGGCGCCGTCGATTTGCTGGAGCGCATCCAAAATCCGCCCCACCAAACCATCCCTGCGGTCGCGGCTTCTTGCGATCAGATGGACGATGACCTCCGTGTCGGAGGTCGATTGAAAGATGGCTCCGGAGGCAACCAGCTCGCGGCGAATACTTAGCGCGTTTGTAAGGTTTCCATTATGCGCGAGCGCAAGGCCGCCGACATCCAGATCCGCGAAAAGCGGCTGGACATTTCTCAATGCGGTCTCGCCAACGGTGGCGTATCGCACGTGGCCGATCGCCATAGGGCCGGGCAGGCGGTCAATGATGGACTTCTGGTTGAAGTGATCGCCAACGAGACCGAGACGGCGCTCCGAATGGAACTGGGCGCCGTCGAAGGTGACAATGCCAGCTGCCTCCTGGCCGCGGTGCTGAAGGGCGTGAAGCCCAATCGCGGTTAAAGCGGCTGCCTCGGGGTGATTGAAGACCCCGAACACACCGCATTCTTCGTGGAGTCTATCGTCGCCGAAGTCAAACGGCTCCGTCTCCGAAGCCGGCCTGCAAGTACTTTCGTCCACTTCAGCGTCCTTCACCCACAATTCCGCTTCCCGCCCGGAAACGGCATCACACCATCGAGTTACGTCCTGTCGGCCTCAGGCGGAGGCGAAGCCGGCCGGTCACGTTTAAATAGCGACTCTGGGTTGTCAGGCAATAGTGATTTAATCGTATCTCCTGCGCTTTCAATGAGCGGCAGCGAGCGCGCGTCCCTGACCCATCTCGGCAGGTTTTGCTTGTCTACGATCTGACCCACGATGAGATATGCGATCACGACGAGGATCAAGCCCCGTACAAGCCCGTAAACGAAGCCGAGTGTGCGGTCGACGGCGCCAACGCGGCTGTCGAGCACGCGGTCGGAGATGTTAGCCGTAAGCAGGCTGAAGACGATAAGGCTGGTTATGAACACAACGGCAATTAGCGTCGCATCGGCCAGCATCGGGGTATCGATCCAGGTACGGACTTCGCCCTTAAAGTTCGAATAAGCCAGGAGCGTCACGATGGCCGCGAGCGCCCACGACATGATTGACAGCATCTCCCTTGTCAGTCCCCTCAGCATCGCGAGAAAACCAGAGAAAACCATGATGCCAACGAGTATGATGTCGAGCCCTTGAATCGGCATGAGCCTTGCCCCTCCATGCGGATTTTACGACCGTCATGCTCCACGCCCGTATTAAGCCGCTTTATGCGAAAAGAGTAGCCAAATCTTTCAGTTGAGACAGTCTGGTAAGTTTTACGGCGAAGCCGTTACTTAAAATTTCTCCAGCAGCCGGAAGGAAAGCAGAGCGAAACCCGAGCTTCTGAGCTTCCTTCAGCCGCACGGTCATTTGCTGAACTGGCCGTAGCGCCCCGGATAAACCGACCTCACCGAAATAAACGGTATCTTTCGGAAGCGCAATCCCCGAGAAGGCGGAGAGCAGGGCTGCCGCCACCGCCATGTCAGCGGCGGGCTCGGAAATGCGCAGGCCACCCGCGACGTTCAGGTAGACGTCCTGAGCGCCGATTTTCACGCCGCAGCGCGCTTCCAGGACAGCGAGAATCATTGCGAGCCGGTTCTGATCCCATCCCACGACCGACCGTCTTGGCGCAGCGTAAGGAGAGGGGGCGAGGAGCGCCTGGATTTCCACAAGGAGCGGGCGTGTGCCCTCGATTCCTGCGAAAACGGCGCTGCCCGCAACCTCGCCATCGCCCTGGCTCAAGAAAAGCTGAGACGGATTGGAGACCTCCCGCAGGCCGTCGCCGTGCATATCGAACACGCCGATCTCGTTCGCGGGGCCGAAGCGATTCTTCGTGGCGCGCAGCAACCTCAGATTGTGGGCGTTATCGCCGTCGAAGGTCAGGACCGCGTCCACCATATGCTCGATCACCTTGGGGCCAGCGATCTGGCCGTCCTTCGTGACATGGCCTACGACGACGATCACCGGTCCCCGCGCCTTTGCGAGCGCGATCAGGGACTGCATGCCCGCGCGGACCTGGCTCACGGTGCCTGGGGCCGACTCGATCGCCTCTGTCCACAACGTCTGGATGGAATCGATCACGACGAAGTCGGGCGCCGGCCCCTGTTCGATGGTCGCGAGGATTCGCTCGACGCAGGTTTCGGCGACGAGGCCGAGCGGAACCTTCGAAAGTCCGAGCCTTGAGGCGCGAAGGCGAATTTGATCGGTGGCTTCCTCACCCGAAAAGTAAAGCGCGCTATGACCCTGGGCGGCTATGGCGGCGGCGGCTTGCAAAAGCAGCGTTGATTTCCCGATTCCAGGTTCGCCACTCACCAGCACCGCGGACCCCCGCGCGAAGCCATCGCCAACGGCTCGGTCGAGTTCGCCGATGCCGGACGCGATGCGCTGGACATCGGGTCCTCCGTCGGCAAGGCTCTCTATGGTGGCGGCTTTTGCTCTCCGTTTAGCCTTGAGTCCCACGCTGCCGGGAGCAGTGAGCGCGCTTCCTTCCTGGGATAGGCTGTTCCACGCGCCGCAGGAGGGACATTTCCCCTGCCATTTGCTGCTCGCCGCGCCGCAGGATTGGCAGACATAGTCCTGAGCGAGTTTCACCATGGGCTGTCATTCCAAAGAGAGCGAGAGAGCCCGCCAACGTCATGGCCGGGCTTGACCCGGCCTTCCATGATTTCTTTCCGGACCTGCGTCGTTCTGGGTGGCCGCCTCAAGGGCGGCCATGACAAGCAGCCCTTTTCACTCATCCAGGTAAATCCGGTGATAGCGATGGCTGAGAGAGGTCAGCACCTCGTAGCCGATTGTGCCACCGAAGGCCGCCAGATCGTCGACAGTGACGCGGCTGCCAAGCACTTCAACCCAACCGCCCCGATGGAGCAGCCCGTCCGGCACATCCGTCGCGTCGAAGGTAATCAAATCCATCGACACGCGGCCGAGAAGCGGGAGCCGATGCTCACCGATATATCCCGGCGGTCCCTCCCGCGCATCGCTGCCGGAGAAGGCCCGGAGGAAACCATCCGCATAGCCGATGCAAACCGTCGCGATCCGCGTCCGGCGCTTCAAAGTGTGCATGGCGCCGTAGCCGACGGTTTCTCCAGCCTCGGCCCAATGAACCTGCGCAATGCGTCCGAACAACCAAACGGCCGGCTCGATAGGATTGTCGGCGTTGAACTGCGCATTCCCTCCATAAAGGGAGATGCCGGGGCGGGTCACATCGAAATGGAACGGAGCGCCGAGAAAGATGCCAGCCGAATTGGCGAGGCTGCGCGGGACGCTTGGGAACAAAGCCGAAAGCTCCGCGAAGAGCGTGCGCTGCGCATCGTTCATCGGGCTCTTGGCGTCGTCGCCACAAACGAGGTGCGTCATAACGAGGCTTGGCTCGAAGGAGGCAAACGCGCCGCGATCCTGCGCAAGCTGGAGCGCCTCGTGGGCCTTCAAACCAAGGCGCGCCATGCCCGTGTCGAGATGGATCGCCGCCGGTAACTTTCTGCCCCGGCTTCGGCAATAGGTTGCCCACTCCGCCACCTCTTCCAGGCTTCCTAAAACGGGGCGGACGCGGAGTTCATCGTAAAGCGCACAGTTGCGCGGAAGCAGGCCATTGAGAACGTAGATCGTTGTGTCCGCGGATAAGATGCGAAGGGCTTCAGCCTCGGCAAAGGTCGCCACAAAAAAGGTGCGGCATCCTTCTTTTGCGAGCGCAGGGACGCATCGATCAGCGCCTAGACCGTAGGCATTCGCCTTTACGACAGCGGCGGCCTCAGCCCCCGGAGCCGACTTGCGCAGCTTGCGGTAATTGCGCCGGATGGCGCCAAGCCGCACAACAAGCGCGCCTGTGGCTTGCGCAGGACTGTTCGCGA
>Ga0074046_10002867_pt1 | contig 14688 bp, 13 predicted proteins | sample BogForMeECP23OM3_FD_94441 | JGI IMG/M metagenome (GOLD analysis project Ga0074046, IMG submission 94441) | Bog forest soil microbial communities from Calvert Island, British Columbia, Canada - Bog Forest MetaG ECP23OM3 | ecosystem: Environmental > Terrestrial > Soil > Wetlands ...
ACGTGCTGAGAACCCGCAAAAGCAAGGATTCGCTGCGCATGCGCCGCAAAGTCGCCGCATGGGACGAAAACGCCCTCGCCGCCTACATCGCCGCATAAAACGTTCAGTCGATTCCCCTGTCCATGACGCAGTCCTGTCCGAGCGCAACCGGAATGCCCGACGCCCGCATTTCCGCGACCCGCGTGAGGCCGCGTCGCCGCGGATACGTATCGTGCCGCCCCTGCAGGGTCAGGTTGATCAGCGGATTCGCGATCGCGTTGATTCCGGACTCGGCGATCAGCGGCAAGAGCTTCGATACATAGTAGTTGTCCATAGAATGCATCGAGGTCAGATGCGATCCGGTCGCGCGCGGCCCGAGGTCGAGCCGCTGGGCTTCCGCCGCCAGGGTCTCGACATGGCGGGACAGCGGGTCGTCGCTCTCGTCGCAGTGCAGGTCGACCATCAGTCCGCGATTTGCGGCGATTTCGCACAAGGCTTTCACCGACGCCGCGCCTTCGGCCATCGTGCGTTCGAAATGCGGTATGCCCCCGACGACGTCGACGCCGAGATCGAGCGCGCGCTCGAGATTCCGCGCCGCATTCGGCGAGCGGAAATAGCCGTCCTGCGGAAAGGCGACGAGCTGCAGGTCGAGATAGGGCTTCACCTTCCTCCTCACCTCAATGAGCGCCTCGATGGCGAGCAGCCGGTCGTCGCAGACGTCGACATGGCTTCGGACGGCGAGAAGGCCCTGTGACACGGCGAGATCGCAATAGCGGAGCGCGCGCTCGGAGACCGCTTCGTGCGTCAGTCGAGGCTTGAGTTCGCCCCAGAGCGCGATCCCTTCCAGCAACGTCCCGGAGACGTTGAGCCGGGACAGCCCGAGCGACAGCGTCGCGTCCATATGGAAGTGGCAGTCGACGAACGGCGGGGAAAGAAGATAGCCGCGCGCGTCGATCGTTCGCTTCGCCTCCGCGCCGATCTGCGGCTCGATCGCGGCGATGCGGCCGGCGGCGACGGCGACGTCCTGTCCCTTGCGCCCGTCCGGCAGCGTCGCGTTGCGGATGATCAGGTCGAAGGCCATCGCGCGCGTCCTCTCGCTCGTCCTCAATCTTCGCGAACGCCGCTTCGGCCGCCCTCGCCGTAGACGGGGCTGGGATAGCGGTTCGACGTGAAGCGAATGACGAGAACGGCGAACGCCAGGATGAGGGTGGCGCACGCCAGAATCAGCACTCCGATATCGGGGTTCGGCTGCTCCTGGACGAAGCCGATCATGTGGCGGGTGAGCGCGGTGATGCCGACGTAAAGCAGGAAGCGCACCGGCATGTGGTTCGTGCGGAAATAGATGCCGACCATCGAACCGATCTCGAGATAGATGAACAGGAGCAGCAGGTCTTCGATCGAGGGCCGGCCTTTCTGGATCATCGCGTAGAACGCGGCGCCGGCCGCCCAGACGGTCGCGGCGCCGATCGCGAACAGGCCGAGAAGATGAAATCCGTCGGTCAGAAACAGCCCGACCGGATCGAGGAAGGTCAGCATCCGCTTGTCGGCGGGCTTCGCGGTCATCTTCTGGTCGACCATGCGGAGCTCTCCCTTCTGCGCCCGATCGATAGCGGCCTGTTCGACGAGGCGCGCCAATTCCTAGCGCGCCGGGCCTCGCCCGACAAAGGCGGCTGCGCGGCCCATCTCCGTCCGGATCCGTTCAACCGCCCTTGCCGGCCGCCCAGTCCAGGCCCTGCTCCAAGCGGTCGTTGCCCCAGAAGACCTCGCCGTCCCCGGTCACGAGGCAGGGGGCCCCGATGATTCCGAGTTCGGCGGCGCGAGCGCTTTCCGCTTTCAGGAGCGCCTTGTTCGCGTCGCTTTCGGCCCGGCCGAATACCCACTCGGGATCGAGGCCGAGTTTCGCCAGCAACACCGCGATCAGCGCGCGCTCGGCGATCGGCAGGCCCTCGCCGAACTCGGCGGCATAAACGCGGCGCGAGAAATTCGCCCGCTGCTCGCCTTCGAGCGCGAGCGCCACCCGGGCGGCGAGCAGGCTGTTTTGCGGGAACGGATCGGGGCGGATAAGCGGGAGCCCCAGCGCGTCGCAGATCCGCTTGATGTCTCGCCACATGTAGCGGCCCTTGGCCGGATAGATGTTGAACGGCGAATCGCGCCAGCCCTGGGCCGCGAAGATGGGTCCGAGCAGAAACGGCCGCCAGGCAAGGGCCACGCCGCGCGACCCGGCGAGCTCGGCGACGCGCATCGCGGCAGGATAGGAATAGGTGCTGGCAAACTCGTACCAGAACTCCGCCGTCGCCATCGCGCTCTCCCGCTGATCGGAGATTTGCATGGCGCAACGACCGGCGAAGGCCATGCCGCAGCAAGAAAAGCCGCCCCGTCCGGCCGACGGGGCGGCTCAATCGGACTCCGAATTTCGTACGTCGGATCAGCTCTTCGGAGCAGCTTCGGCGGGGGCGGCGGGGGCGGCGGGGGCGGCCGGCTCCATGGCCTTCTTCTTCGCCATATGCTTCGACTTGTGCTTGGCATGATGCTTCATCGGCGCCTTTTCGGGCGTGGCGCCCTCCGCGGGCGCGGCTCCAGCGGCAGGGGCGGCCGGAGCGGTCGTCTGGTCGGTCTGGGCGAGAGCGGCGAGAGGCGACAGGGCAAGGGCGGCGCCGAGGCCGATGGCGGCAATCTTCTTTAACATGTGGTCTTCTCCAATGCGGGCCGTTCGACCCGGAGTTGTTGCACGGGAAGGGAATGCGCCTTTTCAGATGAATTGGCGATGAACGGTCAAGCTCCTCCGATAAACGCCATAAACTGGCCCGGACGGCGTTTGACGACGCGAAGCCGGCCCCATTATGTACGGGAATGTCGCATAACAGCTTCGGCCATCTCTTTCGCGTCACCACGTTCGGCGAGAGCCATGGAGCGGGGATCGGCTGCGTCGTCGACGGCTGCCCGCCGCGAATCCCGCTGGAGGCGGCCGACATCCAGGCCGAACTCGACCGCCGCCGGCCTGGGACCTCGCGCTTCACCACCCAGCGCCGCGAACCGGACGAGGCGCGCATCCTCTCCGGCGTGATGGTCGACGACGATACGGGCCGGCAGGTGACGACCGGGACCCCGATCGGCGTTTTCATCGAGAACGTGGACCAGCGTTCCAAGGACTACGGCGACATCCGGGACAAATACCGCCCGGGCCACGCCGACTACGTCTATGACGCCAAATACGGCATCCGGGACTACCGAGGCGGCGGCCGCTCCTCGGCGCGCGAGACGGCGGCGCGCGTCGTGGCGGGCGCCATCGCGCGAAAGGCGATTCCCGGTGTGACGATCCGCGGCGCATTGGTGCAGCTCGGCAAGCTGAAGATCGACCGCGCCAACTGGGACTGGGACGCGGTCGGCAAAAATCCGTTCTTCTGTCCGGACGCCGCCGCGGCCGCGCGGTTCGCCGACTACCTCGACGACGTCCGCAAGGCCGGATCTTCGATCGGCGCCGTGGTCGAGATCGTGGCCGAGGGCGTTCCCGCCGGCTGGGGCGCGCCGGTCTACGGCAAGCTCGACGCCGAACTCGCGAGCGCGCTGATGAGCATCAATGCGGTCAAGGGCGTCGAGATCGGCGACGGCTTCGCGGCCGCCGAACTCGCGGGCGAGGAGAACGCGGACGAGATGCGACGGGGCCCGGACGGGCGCCCGAGCTTCCTCTCCAATCATGCCGGCGGCATTCTCGGCGGCATTTCGACCGGACAGCCGATCGTCGCCCGGTTCGCGGTCAAGCCGACCTCCTCGATCCTGACCCCGAGGCGGACCATCACGCGCGTCTTTGAGGATGCGGAGATCGTCACCAAAGGCCGCCACGATCCCTGCGTCGGCATTCGCGCGGTTCCGGTCGGCGAAGCGATGGCGGCCTGCGTGCTCGCCGACGCTTTCCTCAGGCATCGCGGGCAGGTCGGGGGAGAACCCTTTCATAATCGCGTCGCGCACGCATAGTCTCATGTCTCCACCACGCACGGAGGCGGGGATGTCGGGATACGGGAGCGAGATGACGCGGCGCGACGTGCTGGTCGGCGCGGCGAGCGGGCTGGCGCTGGCGGCGATCGATCCGGGCGAGACGTCGGCGCAGGAGGCGACGGTCTCGGGTATCGTGTTCGAGGACCGGGATGGGACGGGCGTCTCCAGCGCTTCGAATCCGGGGCTCGCCGGCGTCCTCGTCTCGAACGGCCGCGATGTGGCGGTGACGGACGTCGGCGGGCGCTATGCGCTGCCGCTGCCGGACCAGGCGACGATCTTCGTCGTGAAGCCCGCGGGCTTCATGCCCCCGGTCGATCCGGCGACCCATCTGCCGCGATTCTACCGCCATCATCAGCCGGCGGGCTCGCCGACGGCGCTCAATCTCACTTTCGAGGGCCTCGCGCCGACCGGGCCGGCGCCGGCCTCGGTGGATTTCCCGCTGAAACGCCAGGACGAGCCGAAGGCCTTCGACGTCGTGATGATGACCGATCCGCAGCCCGAGACGGAAGCCGAGGTCGACTTCATCCGCGAGGACCTGATCGAGGCGCTGGCGGGGACGAGCGCCCGATTCGGCCTCACGGCGGGCGACATCATGTTCGACGATCTCTCGCTCTACCCGCGTCTCAACGCGATCGTCGGCACGATCGGGCTGCCGTGGTGGAACGTCGGGGGCAACCACGACCTCAATTTCGAAGCGCCGGACCGCAAATACAGCCGTGAGACCTACAAGCGCTTTTTCGGCCCGAACTATTACGCGTTCTTCTATGGGAACGCGCTCTTCCTCATGTTCGACAACGTCGACTATCTCGGCTTCGACCCGGCAAAGCCGCGCGGCGCCGGCAAGTATGAAGGCCGGCTCGACGAGGGGCAGCTTCAGTTCGCCCGCAACGTGCTCGCGCATGCGCCCGACGACGCGCTCGTCGTCGCCGTCATGCACATCCCGATCCGCACCTATCTCGGCGCCGAGCCGTGGCAGAATCTCGTCAACAAGGACGCGTTCTTCAAGCTTCTGCAGGGCCGGAAATACGCGGTCAGCTTCTCCGGCCACACCCACACGACGGAGCACCATTACTTCGGCGCCGCCGACGGCTGGAACGGCGCCGAGCCGCACCACCATCATGTGCTGACCGCGCTGTCGGGCTCATGGTGGAGCGGGCCGTACGATCATCGCGGCGTCGCGAGCGCCGACAGCCGGGACGGCACGCCGAACGGATTTCACATCCTCTCGATCGACGGCGCCAGCTACGCGACCCGGTTCGTCCCGGCCAAGGAGCCGAACGGGCGGCAGATGCGGCTTTCGATCGACAGCCGCTTCCACGGGATCAGCAAGGACGCTGACCGCGACTTGCGCCAGGAGAGAATTCTCGGTTCGCCTGTTCCGCGCGCGGCGATCGGCGCCTCGACGCTGATCGCCAACGTGTTCGACGGAGGCGAGCGGACGAAAGTGACGATGACGATCGGCGATCGGCCGCCGGTCGAGATGGTCCGCCACCCCCGGCCCGATCCCTTCGTCGAAGAGGTGTTCGCGCGCAACGAGGCGACCAAGAAAGCCTGGGTTCGGGCCGACGACAGCTCCCATATCTGGACGGCCCGCCTGCCCGGCGATCTCCAGCCCGGCGCCTATAGGGTCTTGGTCGAGGCGGTCGACGAATATGGGCGCACGCTGACGGGGCGCCTCGCGCTCGAGGTGACGGGGTAGGGGGGCTCCCCGGCCCGCCTGGCCCGATGCGCCGTTTAGCGCCGCTTTAGCGGCGGGCCCCTTTCCTTTCAAAGGGTTGCGACGCCGCTTAGCGTCGCCATGAGATTCCGCGTTCCGGCCGCATCATTTACGTAACAACAATGTATTAAAGCGCGCCAGCCGAGTGGGGCCAAAAGCCTCAGCGCCCGATCGCCTCGAGCACGCCGACGAACTGGCAGGCGGCTGCGACCGTGACGAAGGCGTGCCAGATGGCATTCTGGAACTTGAGGTTTTCCCAGAGGTAGAACGCGACGCCGGCCGAGTAGGTGAGGCCGCCGGCGACGATGAGGGCGAGCGAGTCGACCGGCAGGGCCGAGGCGAGCGGCCTTATCGCGAACACCGCCGACCAGCCGAGGGCGAGATAGAGGCGGACGGAGATGCGGTCAAAGCGGCCCGGCAGGAAGAGTTTCAGCGACGCGCCCGCGAGCACGGCGATCCACACGAACGCCGCGAGCGCCACCAAGCCAAGCGACGCGCGCGCCTGGGAGAGAAGGGCGGTATAGGTGCCGCCGATCATCATATAGATCGAGGCGTGGTCAAAGCGCCGCAAGATCGCCTTGGCGGGGGACGGCGGCGCCATGTTGTAGGCGCAGGAGAAGCCGAACAGCAGGAAGAAGCCGGCGGCGTAGACCGCCATCGCTAACCCGTCGCCGACGTCCCCGTGCATCGCAATCTTCTGGAACAGCAGCGAAAAGCCGATCACGCCGGCGACGATCGCCGCCGCGTGAACGGTCGCGTCTGCAATCAGCTCGCCGTCGCTGTAGCCGCGCGGCCGACTTGCTGTATCGGACGAAGACAAGGCAGACTCCAAGAAAGACATCGGGCCAATCTACCGGTCTCTTGTGGCGGATGCAACAACGTCGCCATGAGAAAGCCGGTCGAGGCGGTCTCGCGCTGAAACCGTCAGTCCGGCGCGCCCGTTCGGTCGTTGGTGTGAACGGACTGGGTGGCGAAGCGGACGAACAGGGCGGTCGTCTCGCCTCCCCGGAAACGAAAGAAGATCGCGCCGTCGCCGTCGACCCGATTGTCCGATGCGAACGAACCGCTGTTGCCCTGCATCATGTGGATGTCGTGCACACCCTGCTCCGGCGAGAAGCCGAAAGTTCGGTCCGGACCCTGCGCGTCGAAGTAATGGTCGCCGAACGCGATAACGACCGCTTCGGGGTCGGCCTTGGCGCGCTCGACCTGAGCGTCGATCAGATTGGCGAGCGAAATCCCGGAGCCTTCCGCAGGAATCGGCTGCATCCGGTCGAGAGGAAAAAGACCGTCGCGAAGGTAGTCGAGGCCCTGGCCGTCGGGGCCGGTTTCGAGCGCGGCGAGGCCGGGCCGGGCGGCGAGCGCCGTGAGGTCGCGCTTCGTCGCCTCGGCGAAGTCCGGATCGAACAGAGCGACGACGTCGCTCCCGTCGACCGAGCGCACGTTGACCGCAATGCGGTAGTCGGCGCCGTCCGCCTCGGCCCAAATCTCATAATGCGGAGACTTGCCCAGGTTTTCCCGGTCCTCCTGACCGTCCTTGATGCGGCCGACGAGAACGGAATACCTGCGCTCCTGCCCGGGCGGCTTCGTGCGGCTGTGAACCATGGTCGGACCTCTTCGGCCGGTCAGGCGATCGGCTTGGCCGAGTCGCCGGGGAGAACGCGTTCGGGCGCCTGCTCAAAGCTCCAGACGTCCCCTTCCTGTCGATCGAACACCCAGACGAGATCGAACCGGTGGCCGGGCCAGACTGGCGGAACGCCGTCGTCGGATCCGCGAATGAGCGCGGCGATCTTCGGGATCGCCTCGTGCTGCCAGCAGACGAGGACGACGCCTCCTGCGGCCTTCGCCTTGTCGACGAGGCGGTCTTCCTGGCCCTTGAGGCTGGTCGCATCGATGGTCAGGTTCAGCGCGGCGGCGAGCGCCTCGATCGTCTGCTTCGGCCTCAGGCTCTCCGACCCCGAAGCGAACAAAGCTCCAGGCCGGGCGATGCGCGGATCTGCGAACCTGCCGCCCGGCGGGTCGAACAGTCCGACCAGCGCCCGAGCGCGCTTCCAGCCCGTAGGCGTCAGAGCTTCGGGGCTCTCGGCTCCATCAGGCATGACGCCGGCTTCACCGTTCGGCTTTTCGGCGTGGCGGATGACCATGATCTTCGTCGTCGGCATCGGCGCTCCTCTGGCGGCGGGCCGCCTCACTCGCATTTCTTGTGGGGATGGGCGCGAGCCGCCTTTCCCGCGCGACGCCGGGCGGCGGAATGCGGCCCGACCGCCGGCGATAGGCCCCTGGTCTGAGCCTGCAACGCGGGCCGCTCGCGGGTCGAGCCGTCCTCGTTTGGCGTCGGCAGCGCGTCCGCGGCGGGCGTCGCGCCCAGCCAGAAGTTGAGTTCGGCCGACTTCACCTGGTTGTCGGCGGAGAAATAAGAGTCCTGCCAGCTGTCATCGGTCGACAGGAAATGCCAGGCCTTCTCGTTCTGGGTGCTGAGCCAGTAGCGCCAGGCATAGTGGTCGTAAACGTCGAGGCAGTGGGCCGCGTACGCCTCGGCGACCGCCCGGTGGTTGCGGATGATCGCCAAGTTCTCGTCGTTGTTGTAGGAGGCGCGATAGCCGAGGTTGTGGCTGCCCGTGATGACGACGCAAGTGTCGGAGAACGGGTCGACGACCACGATCTTGTCGTGAATGACCGCATGCCCGGCCTGATTGAGTTCGGCCTCCCACTGGCTGAAAGCGTCGTCCCTGGTGACGCCGCGCGCGTGGATCACCCGATAGTCTTCGGGAAGCGGCGGATCGCCCTTCTGGTGCTTGTGGTGCGGGGCGTCTCCGTCCCCGCTGATTGCCGTGTGAAATTCGCCGGCGGCGCCCGACGCCGTGACGGCGCCGCGCACGAACAGCGACGGCCGGGCTTTTTGGGCGTCCGCGATCGCATCGATGATGCTCGGAGATCCCGGTTGGAACGCCAGGAAAATGATCGCCTGTTGGGCGCCTGCGATGATGTCGAAAACCTCCGCCAGATCGGGCGGCGCTTCCTCGTCCTTGCCCGGCCTGCTCGACCGCGCGTGCGGGGTGTTGGGCGAGAACCACATGTCGACCTCGCCGCTTCCGTCTTCGAGCGGGATCGGCGCGCGCTTCTTTGCGTTCTCATCGCGGAAGTCCGCCGACTGTTCCGTCCTGCCGTCTTCGCCGGGCGGATTGGTGTCGTCCTTCAGGCGATTCCAGTATTCGAGGTAGGCCGCCGCGAGCGCGGGCGAGCGGGCGACGATCGCATTGTTGGTCTGGGCGCACAGCGCATGCGAGGTCCAGTTGGTCGAGCCGAACAGCACGGCCTGCGGGCCGTTGTTGACCAACACCTGAAACTTGTTGTGGCCGATATGGCCACTCGGCATGAACCGGTCGATGACGTCGGTGCCCGCCTGCCGAATGTCGGCGCGCTCCTGGGAATAGGTGTCGTTGGTCTTGTCCTCGCCTTTGCCGCTGGGCATGTTGGAAAGAACGATGTGTGCCTTTCCGCCGAGCCTGGCCAAATGCGCGATCGCTTCCGGGTCCTCGAATTCATAGAGCGCGCAATAGGCGTCGCCGCCGTCGCTCAGTGCTTCATCGGAGAGCGTCGTCAAAGCCTCGATCAGCTGCCCCATCAGGTCGTCGCGCAGGGGGTCGCCGATCTTGTCGATATGGGCTTCAAGCGCCTCGACCTTCGATCCGCCGTCCGCGTCGAGCGCGCGCGCAGTCGCCTGGGTCGCGAGAATGCCGCGGTTGAAATAGGCCGATAGGGCGCCGTAGTGCGGGCTGAGTTGGATGGTGTTGCTCAGCACCGGGCCATAGGGCATCGGTTGCAGCGCGCCGGGCGTTCCGCCCATCGGCACGATCTTGTACCGGTACGTTCCGCCGCGCTTGGCGTAGAGGTCCTTCCAGTAGAATTTCTGGACCGGATCGTCGGCGGTTGTTCGTCCTGGTTTCGTCGCATCCTGGTCGGGGAACGTGGCCATCGCGGGCAGGCAGGTCTCGGTTCCCGCGCGAACGTCAATCCGGTAAATCGCGAAGCCGAGGCAGTTCGGCAATTTTCCTCCGAACGTCCACGCGACGACTGCGACATCATTATTGGCGAACGCCACCGCCTTCATGACCGCCTCCCAATTTGCCGACGCGCGACAAGCCGCACGCTCCCCCATCCTATGAACTCTCACATGTCGGCTGCGCGACGGGATGTGAGCGCGATCACATCGTCGAAACGATACGGCGGCTTTTTGACGAGTCCGGGGAGCGCGGGTTTTCTTAAGCGGCTCCCTCGGCGGCCTTCGCCCGTTCGGCATGCTTGCGGTCGTTCGGGTCGAGCAGGGACTTCTCAGCCTTGATCGACTTCGGCGTCACCTCGGCGAGCTCGTCGTCTTGGATATGGAAGAAGCGGTTCATTATCGCCGTGCCTCGGGTGTCGGTAAGCGCTGTTCATGCCTGTCGCGCCGGCGTCGTGCGTCGACAGACCATCGGCCGCTCCCGACATTACCGGCAAGATCCTGTGGATGCGAAGAACGCCCGAAACTATTCGATTGTCCGTCGCGCGCTCCTCCCAACCGGACTCGGGACACCGGAGGAGATGCTGATGTCGTATGACGCGAACTACTTGAGCCGTTTCATTATCGCGACTGGAGCCGCGACAGCCGACAACGGCATGAGCGCCCTGCAGCGATATCTTGACCCGACGCTCGGGATGGACAGGTCGGTCTTCTCGCGAAGCTCGGGAACTAGCCGCCGCGGTTGAAACTCGAGCGGGCGGCCCGCCCGCATCGCTTCCCGTGGCCGATAAGACTGTTGAGTGTTGCGTTGACAAAACTTCGCACGCGTGACGCGATAGTGTATCGTCATTCGCAAGGGACAAGGGGAGGGTCGCGCCATGACGACAATCGACAATTCGCCGGATGCAACCCGCGCGAACGCAGGCGCACGGAGTTCGGGCGGTTCCATCCTGGATGCGTTCGACGCGATCGCGGCGAAAGGCGGCGACCCAAAGGAGATAGCCGGCAAGCAGTTCCAGTTCATCATGGAGCAGATCGAGGGCAATGCGCTTCCTTTCTTCAAGGAGCTGCGCGATGACCGACCCATCCTTCAAAGCCCAGTGGCCACGCTGGTAGCTCAATTCCGGGATGTGGAGGAAATCCTCCGCCGTGAGGAAATCTTCTCCGTGAGCCCTTATCTGCCTCGGATGATGGGCGTGATCGGCCCGTTCGTACTGAGCCAGGACATCACGCCGAGATATGATCACGATATCTCAGTGATGCGCCTTGTGGTGCGGCGGGACGACCTTCCGCGGGTGAAGGACATCGTCTCGCGCCACGCCGCCGTGGTCGTCAGCGGATTGTTCCAGGGAAGCGGGCCTGTGGACATCGTCCAGACGCTCACCCGAAAGGTCCCGGTGCGGTTGGCGGATGAGTACTTCGGATTTTCCGGCCCGCGCGATAAGCAGATGATGTCGTGGGCCCGGTCCTGCTTCCGAGAGTTCTTTGACGACCTCCTGGACAGTCCCGAGATGCGGGCGCCTGCCGTCGCGGCGGGCGCCGAGATGCGCGAGCGTCTCGACGCGCTTCTGGCGCAGCGCCGCGCCTCGGGCGACGGGGGCAGGGACGATGTGATGGGCCGCTTATTGCGCCTGCAGCGTGCGGGCGATGTCGCAAATCTCGATGATGACGCCATATGCCGAACCTTGATGGGGCTGGTGATCGGCATGGTGGAGACAACCTCCCAGGCGGCGGTCCAGGCGCTGTTGGTGTTGTTCTCCAGACCCGATGCGTTGGCCCGCGCCGCGGCCGCGGCCAAGATCGACGACGACGATGCGCTTTCGGACCTGGTCTTCGAGGCGCTCCGCTTCCGACCGATCAATCCGATGGTCGTCCGGGTGGCCAAGGACGACTACGTCTTCGCGGCCGGCGAACCGCATCAGACGCTGATCCGCAAGGGCGCCACCGTCTTCGCGTTGACCTGGTCGGCCATGTTCGACCCCCGCGTGCTGGACGCGCCGGAGGAATTCCGGCCCGATCGGCCCGACTACCATTACCTGCACTTCGCGACCGGGCTACATGCCTGTTACGGTCGATACATCAGCAGGATTCAAATCCCGCAGATACTCAAGCCCTTACTGAAGCTGAAGGGTCTGCGCCCGGCGGGCGCCCCGGAATTCGACGGCACTTTTCCCGACACGTTGAAAGTCGCGGCCGACATCTGAGGCGCCGTCTTTCGGCCGTCAGTAGGTCTTGAGGTACTCCAGAAGGGCCATGCGATCGGGCTCGGTCAGGTCCGTGCCCCAGAGGTGGCCGCCATTTCCGTCGCCGGTCCGCGTGGTGTCGACGACACAGTCCTGCTGGCTGCAGGATGTATCGACGACGAAACCGAGCCTCACCGGGTCATACTCGCGCCCACCAAGCGCAAACGTCTTGGGCCGCTGCTCCGGAGGAAGCAGCAGGTGGTACAGCGTCGGGACCGATCCGTTGTGCAAGTAGGGCGCTGCGGCCCAGATCCCGTACAGGGGCCTCGCCGCATAGGGACCGTAAGGCGGCTGAGTATCGAGCAGCGTGTCGCGCCAAGCGACCTGTCCGCGTTGGTCGAGATCCTCCATTACCTGCTGCTGCGCCTCATCGATTCCGGCTGCCGCGTAGGCCTTTTGCTTGATGCGGTCCACCGCGACTTGAACGGTCTTGGCAAAAGAATTGCCGGAGAACGCCTCGCCGGCATTGACGCCTGCGCAGTCCTTCAGGAGTGCCGAGTCCTCGGCGGTGTATGACGTAGGGGGAATTTCGAGCGCGCCAGTGTCGGGGATCGGGCAGGAGATCCTGAGCGCCGCCGTGGGGTCTGTCCCGACCTTTTCAGGACGCATTCCGTACAGCTTGATGAGGCCGGTCGGTGTGCGTCGATCGTCGCCATACTCGTGGCACCCGGCGCACTGCGTCTTGAATATTTCTTTCCCCGCGGCCGCCAGGTCGGGCTTGATCTCGCCGAAGATCGCGGTTGGCCATTGCGGCGGATCGATGTAGTAGGCCAGCCACTCGAGCTCGTGCATGTCCTTCACCGGGACGGAGGTCTCGAAGAGAGAAGCACTTTTGGGATCGAGTACGACGGTAGCCCCTGCGCCGAGGGTTTCGGTGAAATTGCGCTCCATCACCGTGTTGGTGTCGATGGTCCATTCGATCCAGTCATAATCCTTAAACCCCCAGACACGCGGGAAGCTCTGGGGTTTATCGCGGTAGGCCTCGACTGGCGCGAGTGGCGAAGCTTTGCGCGACCAGAGCCACGGAAACTTCACCGGCGCGTCGAGCTTGACCATATTCTTCGTGTTGACCTCGAAATGGCCGCCGGCGTCCGCCTTGCGCAGGCGCGTGAATATAAAGTTGCGGGTGCCGTCGAACGCGTCGAGGCGGCCAAAGCCGGACGTCGGGTGGTCGGGATCCCGGTTCTTCTTGGCAAGATTGATCACGTCGACCAGTTCGAGCCGCGCATTGAGCCGGTCGCGGTGTAGCAGCACGTTCGCGCCGTAGTAGACGAGAGTCGCCGGGCGGACGAAGGGCGCGGCGATCCCATAGCGTCCGTAATCCTGCCGTCCCAGGCGCTTGAGCGCCCGCCACTGCTTGCCTCGATCCCCCATCGTGGCCGTCACCGCTTCGATGGCGTCAGAGTAGAAGAGCTGCAAATTGAACATGTTTGGGGCGCCGTCAACCCGGACCGCTTTGCCGTTGTGGCGCAGCTCGCCCACATGGCAGGCCGCGCAGTTGATCCCGACGAAGTCCATGCCGAACGTGAAGGGGTTGGACGCGACGGTCAGGCCCACAGGCAACCGGTCGTCGCGCCCCGGGTCGGGCAACAGGCCGTAGCGCTCAAGGTTCTCGACGAACGGCTTGGTGGATTTAAGGTCGTCGACCGCGGTCAGCAGGATCCACGGCATGATCTCCGAGCCTTGCGAGAGGTGGTAGTAGCTTTCCCTCTGCGCGGGCGTCAGCCCATTGCCGTAGTCCGCGACAATCGACGGATCAGGACGGCTGAACTTGACCTCCATGGTGTCGTCGAGCAGACCGCTGATCATCGGAATGGCGTACAGGACGGCCGCAAGCACATAGAGGCCAGCGAGGCCTGCGAGCACGTAGAGCAGAAGGCGCACGAGCCTCATAGCGGTCTCCTCCTAATCACGTCTGACAGAAAAACACCTTCAGCGCCCCCCACAGCGCCTTCAAAACGTACTGGCCCTGATAAACCGGCGGCGGCTCCGGGCCGCGCTTGAGCAGAAGTCGAATCGCTTCCCACGCCGTGCGAGCCGAGTATTCGATGGTGAACGTCATGTCCCGCTCAACCTCGACGTACTGGCCAATGAGTCCGAGATTGGTCGCCCCCTTCGGAACCACGGGCGGCCTGTCGGCGCGCCTGCGCGGCATCCAGATGTTGTTCACGTAGGGCATGTCGCAGGGGATGCAGATTGACGACTTCATGATCGCGTCTGAGTGTTTGTCGAACCGCAGTTGCCGCACCACCTCCTCGAGGATCTCGGCGCCGGTGCATTCAGCCATGCGCTTCGGCACAAAATCGCCGATGCGCTCCGGATACAAGCCGTAGCCCCACCAAACATACGTGCCCTTGGGCTGATCGAGGATTTCCGGCTGGAGGAAGATCGAGAGCGACAGCAGCCAGCCCGAGTCTTTCAAAGTCACGAGCCCCCCCGTTCCCGGCTCGCAGCCTGTCAGCTTCGTCATCAGGTCGATGAATTCAGTCCTCGTCGTGGTGACAGTGAACGTGACCCAGCGCCTTTCGGGCGCCCCGGCCGCATCGAAGAACACGTCAGGATTGCCGAATTCCGTTCGGCCGTGTGCGAGGCGCTTCCACAACGCCCAGGACCGTCCGCTATTCTGCGGCTTCGGCGCCTCGGTCATCGACCCCGCAGAAAGGTCGGCGGCCTGTGATCCGGTGGTCAGCAGCACGATATCTTCCGGGGCGACGTCGACCGATGTCGCGGCGCCCTTCCGTTCGTAGTCCAGTCGGTTG
>Ga0074046_10002869_pt1 | contig 14686 bp, 11 predicted proteins | sample BogForMeECP23OM3_FD_94441 | JGI IMG/M metagenome (GOLD analysis project Ga0074046, IMG submission 94441) | Bog forest soil microbial communities from Calvert Island, British Columbia, Canada - Bog Forest MetaG ECP23OM3 | ecosystem: Environmental > Terrestrial > Soil > Wetlands ...
GAAACCTGCCTGATTGAAGCCGATCGCGATCGCGAAAAAATGCGGCTTACCTACTCTGACTTTAAGGAAATGGCGCGTCCCCTGTGCCGGGCGCTTGAAGACGCCGACTTCAAGGCGGGGGACCGGGCGGCGATCATCATGACCAATCAGTCCAAGTGGCTGATTTCGGCATACTCGATTTTCTTTTGCGGCGGCGTACTGGTTCCGCTGGATTGCAAATTGACTGCGGCCGAACATTTGCAACTGCTGGCCCATTCGAAAGCACGTTTACTGGTTGTCGAATACTACCTGTGGCGGGCGATCACGCAATCCCCGGAGTTCGCAAAACTCACGGCCGAGATTGTGCTGGTAACGGAAGCGCCGGTGGGGGCGGATTTACGCGGCGCTTACCGATGGGAAGAGTTCCGGCGCAAAGGGGAACCGCAGTTCGTGGCGCGGCAGCGCGAGGACACAGCCTGCATCGTTTATTCGTCGGGAACGGGCGGGCGTCCGAAGGGATGCGTGCTCACGCACGACGCCTATCTGGAGCAGTGCACTTCGCTGACAGCCTGGTATCCCTTCTGGCCGGGTGTGAGGTATTTGAGTATTCTGCCCACGAATCACGCGATTGATTTCATGGTGGGATTCATCGGGCCGTTCGTGTGCGGAGCTTGCGTGGTTCATCTGCGAACGCTGCGTCCGGAGTTTGTGCGCGATGCGTTTGTCCGCTATCGCATCACCTATGTCAGCCTGGTACCGATGGTGCTGAAGAATCTGGAACGCGGACTGCGCGCCAAGTTTGACGAACTCAAGCCGAGCAAGCGCTGGATGCTCGACCGGCTGATCGGGCTGAATAAAATGCTGACGCGAGGTCGCCCGAGAGTCAGGCTCAGCCGGCGTCTGCTGCCGCAAGTCCACAAGGCGTTTGGCGGAGAACTGCTGGCGCTGATTGTTGGCGGAGCATTCACGGATCCTTCGACGCTGCAGTTCTTCTACGACTTGGGTATTCCGGTGACTTGCGGATACGGGCTGACGGAAGCTTGCACGGCCGTGACGCTCAATGACCTGAAACCATTTCGCGCCGATACTGTGGGCAAGCCGCTGCCCGGGACGGAGGTGCGCGTACTGAATCCCGATGGCGATGGGATCGGAGAAGTCTCGGTGCGGAGCCGCGCGGTGATGTCGCATTATCTGGATGATCCGGAACAGACGGCGCAGACGATCGTCGAAGGGTGGCTTCTGACGGGCGATCTGGGGCGCTTTGATGCCGGCGGACACGGCCACCTGCAGCTCGTCGGCCGCAAGAAAAATATGATCGTCACCGCGGGCGGGAAGAATATTTATCCCGAGGATATCGAGGCGGTGTTTGATGGTCTGCCGGTGAAGGAATTCTGCGTGTTTGCGGAGAATTATTTGTGGCCGCAGAAGATGCTCAGTGACGAAATGCTGGTGCTGGTGGTCCGGCTGGAACAGAACCAGCAGTTCGATGATGGCTTGCGTGAAGAGATCGTGGGGCGGAACCGAAGGCTGGCCGACTTTAAGCGGGTAAGCGGATACCTGATGTGGGAGAAAGATTTTCCGCGAACTGTGTCGCTAAAGATCAAGCGCGGAGAATTGGCGGCGGAGATTGGGGCGGGCGCGGCGCGGACGGCCGTCGTAGAGATTTAGGCAGAAAATCCACCCCGGAAACACAGAGACACGGAGAAAATCTTGGTCAAGGTCTCAGATCTTAAGAATGCGGATTTGCCCCCAATAGCAAACCTTGCGCCTGACACCTGCGACGTGAGATCTGACTTGTGAACGAAACGTTTCTTGCGATTATCAATCCGGCGGCGGGTGGCGGGCGTTGCGGCGAGCGGGTGGGATCGGCACTTGATCGCTTGCGAGCTGCGGGGATTATGCTGGAAAAGGCGGAGACTCACGCGGCTGGCGATGCCACTCGAATTGCTCGCGAGGCGTATGGGCGCGGGTATCGGAAGTTTCTGAGTGTGGGTGGAGATGGGACTTCCTATGAGATCGTCAACGGGTTGTTTCCGGAGAGCAGCTCTCAGCTCTCAGCTATCAGCTATCAGGAAAATCCACACGCCGAAGATCAGGTTCCTACGCTGGGATTTCTTCCGCTGGGTACTGGCAATTCATTTCTTCGGGATTTCGAAGATTTGGCTTCCGGCAAGAGTGGGATAGAACATGCGATGCAAGCGCTGGAAGCGCGGCGTTCGCGGCCTTGCGATGTTATGCGACTGGTGCACAAAGACGGAGCGATTTATTACACAAATCTGCTGAGCATGGGATTTGCGGCGGACGTGGCGGCGCTGCGACATCGGCGCTTCTTGAGTTTGGGGCAAGCTGGATATCTGTTGTCGATTTTCCTTTGTCTGGCGCGGCTTGAGCGACGTCCGTTCCCGGTGCGGTTCGACGGTCAGCAAGAGTTTGACGCGCGGCGCTGCTTGTTTTTGACGTTTAACAACAGCAAGTTCACCGGCGGGACCATGATGATCGCGCCCGACGCGGCCACCGATGACGGATTGATCGAGTATGTGCGCTGGGGGCCGATTGGGCGACTGGGGCTGATCCGGAATCTGGCGACACTCTATGATGGCACGCACACCCGGCATCCGCTGGCCGAGCGGCACGCGGTTCGGAGGGTCGAGTTTCAACTTGACGCGCCGGTGGATGTAATGGTGGACGGCGAGGTGCTGAGGCTCGAATGCCGCTCCATCGAAGTACTGCCTGCGGCGCTGCGGGTCGTGGTTTGAAGAGTCGCACTCCTGTAGAGACGGGGCTTGCCCCGTCTCCACCAAAACAGTCGTGATATAAGGAACCCATGTCGCAAGAGCGAAGAGAACGGCAAAAGGAAAAGATAGGAATCGAAACCACCGCGACCTGGAAATGGCGGCGTATGACGATCTATGCAGTGCTGATCGTGGCGGCGCTCGGGCTGGCCTACTATGTCGTCAACCGTATGCAACACAGGGATGATGCGTTCGCGCGCTGCCTGACCGAGCGCGGCGTCAAGATGTATGGGGCGTGGTGGTGCCCGCATTGCATCGAGCAGAAGAAAGCGTTCGGCGCGTCGTTCGAGTACGTTCCTTACGTGGAGTGCGGCATCAAAGGCCAAACGCATGGCAGATCGCAGGCTTGCATCGATGCGAACATCGAGCATTATCCCACCTGGCAGTTCCCGCCCACAGGCCAGCGAGTGGAACGCGTTTTCACTCTCGAAGAACTGAGCGACCGGACGGGGTGCTCGCTGCCGTGACCACGTTGACAAAGCGTCTGATGACGTTGGTCGCCGTTCTGGCGGTATGCGGAATCGTGGTGTCGTCGGTGTCGTTGCAGCATCATTACGCTACTTCAAAGACGGCGTATTGCGATATTGGGGAAATGTTCAATTGCGACATCGTGAACCGGAGCGAATACTCGTCGATCTTCGGAATCCCGGTCGCACTGATTGGAATGCTCGGGTACGCCGCGCTGGCCGGGCTGGCCACCGTGTATCGCGAGCGGCGAGAGACGCCGGCAATGCTGTTCGGCTTTGCCGCCGCGGGCCTGGCGTTTGCTTTGTACCTCACCTACATTGAAGGGCGGGTGCTGGGCGTTTGGTGCATTTTGTGTTTGAGTTCGCTGGCCCTGATCGCGGTGGCGACGATATTAGCAGCGGTAGTTTGGTGGAAGCGAGACAGCATCGAATAGCCGCACTGAAAGCTGCTGGCGTTAGCGATGGGTTATCATGGTCGTTCTCCTTCTAAGAGATCTAATTCAGGAGTGTTTATGAATTTTCGCGGTTTGGTGGCGTGGTGTGTTCTGGTCGCAGCACTCGGAATATCGGCGGCGGCCCAGCCGTATAACGAAGCGCAATTCAAGGGAATGAAGTGGCGTGACATCGGGCCGTATCGCGGCGGGCGCGTGCTGGCCGTGACCGGAATTCCCGGCAATCCCTTCACCTACTACTTCGGTGGCGTGGCCGGAGGCGTGTGGCGCACCACCGATGGCGGCGGGAGCTGGCAGCCGATTTCCGACAAGGGTGTGATCTCTTCGATCGGCGCGATTGCCGTGTCGGAATCGAATGCGAATGTGATCTATGTTGGCACGGGCGAGGCTTGCCTGCGCGGCAATATTTCGTATGGCGATGGAGTTTACAAGACGACCGATGGCGGCAAGACCTGGCAGAACATCGGATTGAAGAATACAGAGCACATTGCGCGGGTCTGGATTGATCCACGCAACTCCGATCATGTGCTCGTCGCCGCGCTCGGTCACGCGTACGGGCCGAATGTGGATCGCGGCATTTATCGCACCACCGACGGCGGCAAGACCTGGGACAAGGTTCTTTACAAGGACGATAAGTCAGGCGGCATCGATCTGGCCGTCGATCCGCACAATTCCAACGTGGTGTTTGCTGCTCTTTACCAGATTCGGCGCACGCCGTGGAGCATGGAGAGCGGAGGCCCGGGCAGCGGCTTGTACCGCTCGACTGACGGCGGAAGTTCCTGGAAGCATCTCGAAGGCAAGGGTTTGCCGGAGGGAATTCTGGGACGCATCGGGATCAGCGTTTCGGGCGCCGACTCGAATCGCGTGTACGCGCTCATCGAAGCGAAAGAGAGCGGGTTGTACCGCTCGGACGACGGAGGAGAAACTTGGTCCCGCGTCAACGACGACCAGCGGCTGACGCAGCGCGCGTGGTACTTCACACATATTTTTGCCGATCCGAAGAGCGCGGACACGGTCTATATGCTGAACACCGGCGCTTTCCGCTCGATCGACGGCGGCAAGACGCTCAATCTTCTGCCGGCGCCGCACGGCGATCATCACGGCTTCTGGATCGACCCGCGGGATCCGAATCGTATGATCAACGGGAACGACGGCGGGGCTTCGATTTCGGTCGATGGCGGCAAGAACTGGTCTACGGAATACAACCAGCCGACCGCGCAGTTCTACCACGTCGCAGCGGACAACGAGTTTCTCTACAACGTGTACGGCGCGCAGCAGGACAATTCGACTGTGGGCATCGCCAGCCGCACCGACGAAGGCTATATCGGACGCCAGCACTGGTTTGATGCAGGCGGAGGAGAGAGCGGCTACCTTGCGCCCGATCCGCGGGACGCGAACATCATCTATGCGGGTTCGGGCGGCGGCGTGGTCACCCGCCTCGATCGCCGCAGCAACCAGGAACAGGACATCACGGTCTGGCCCGAGGATACTTCGGGCCACGGCGTTGGCGATCTGAAATATCGGCTGGGGTGGACGCAGCCGATCGTGATCTCGCCGCATGATCCCAATGTGATCTACACCACCGCCGAGCGCGTCTTCAAGACTACCGACGAGGGGAAGAGTTGGACGGCGATCAGTCCCGATCTGACGCGCAACGATAAGAGCAAGCAGGTTTCTTCCGGCGGGCCACTGACCAAGGACAACACCTCCGTCGAATTCTACGACACCGTGTTCACCGTCGCGGAGTCGCCCGTGCAGAAAGATCTGTTGTGGGCGGGAACCGATGATGGCTTGATTCACCTGTCGCGCGATGGCGGCAAGAACTGGACCAACGTCACGCCCAAGGGAATCCCGGAGTGGAGCCTGGTGAGCCTGATTGAGGCGTCGCCGTATGATGCCGGCACGGCCTATGCGGCAGTCGATACGCACAAGCTCGACGATTACAAGCCTTACATTTTCAAGACCACGGATTTCGGCAAGACCTGGGCGAAGATCACCAGCGGCATTCCGGATGGGGCTTACACGCACGCCGTGCGCGAAGATCCAGTGCGGAAGAACCTCTTATATGCGGGCACCGAGACCGGGATTTACGTTTCGTTCGATGGCGGCGCAAACTGGCAATCACTGCAGCTGAATTTGCCGAACAGTCCGATTCACGACCTGATCGTGAAGAATGACGATCTGGTAGTGGCGACGCATGGACGCTCGTTTTGGATTCTCGACGACCTCACACCGCTGCGCGCGGCAAGCGTGCAAGCAGCGGGCGGAGCCGTGCTCTACAAGCCGCGACTGACGTACCGTTTACGCTGGCCTGAGTTCTTCGAGCGTGGGCAACCAGTGGGGGAGAATCCGCCGAATGGTGCAATCGTTTATTACTACTTCCCAGTCGCCCCCAAAGGGGTAGTGGCACTCGAATTCCTGGACGCGTCGGGGAAGGTTGTGCGGCGCTACTCCAACGAAGAAAAGAAGGAAGCGGAGACGCCACCCGAGTGGCCGGATCAGACTCCTCCCAACGAGAAGATTCCGACCGACGTGGGGGTGAATCGCTTTGCCTGGGATCTGCGTTTGCAGGGTCCGACTCCTCTGGCGGGAGAGCCGGGTGCGGAATTCCGCAATCGTGGAGCGATGGTGCCGGCGGGCGCGTATCAGGTGCGGCTGACGGCGGAAGGAAAGTCGTACACCGCCCCGCTGGAATTGAAGTTGGATCCGCGGGTGAAAGCGACGAACGAAGACGTGCAGAAGCAGGTTGAGTTAGGCCGCAAGATCGTGGCGCAAGTGTCGGAGATTCACGAAGCGATTGGCACGATCCGCGACGTGCGCACGCAGACTCGCGGGCTGCAACGGCGTTTGGGCGACGACGCGCGCTACGCGTCGCTGGTGTCGGCCGCCAAGGACTTCGACAAGAAGAGCCTCGATCTGGAGTCGCAGTTGCTCCAGGTAAACTCGAAGAGTTCGGAGTCGAACCTCAACTATCCGGTGCTGATTGATGAGCGGCTGCACGCATTGTTGTTCAGTGTCGAGTCGGCAGATGCCGCACCCACCAAGCAGCAGTACGAGGTCTTCGAAGATCTCGAAAAACAGGCACAACCGCTGCTGGCGCAGTGCCACGAACTGATGGCGAAGGACCTGCCAGCGTTGAATGAAATGGTGAACAAGCAGAACATTCCGGCGCTGTACGTGCCTGCCGGGAAGTAAAGACGCGTGAACCATGAAGCGCCGGGCGTCCCCGCCCGGCGTTTCGTCGTGTCTGAAGGTATGTTCTGGTGCGAATCGCCTATTCTTCTTGCTCTGGCGCAGAATGCGGGGCAATGTGACAATAGGTACATGCAAAGATCTCTGACAACAGCGCTACTATTGGCCGCGGCGATGATGCTGGCTGGAGATGGCTATGCCCAGCAAACTCCAGCAACAAGCACTCCGGCGGCAACGACTCCAGCGGCTCCTGCAGCCACAACTCCGAAAGCGGCCACCACCGCAAAAGCTCCGGTGAAGAAGACGGCAACCGCGGCGAAGAGCGCGGAGCCTCCAGCGCTCACCACCAGAAAAGACAAGTTCAGCTACGCTCTGGGAATGAACATCGGGTCAGGACTTGGGGCAAACCTGAAGAGGCAGTCGGTGGAGGTGGATTGGAATCTGGTATCCCAGGGACTGAAAGACAGCGCGGCTGGCTCGAAGACACGCTTAACGGATGACGAAGCGAAGGCGGTGCTAACCGAGGTGCAGAACGAACTCCAGAAACAGCAGCAGGAGAAGATGAAGGTGGCTTCGGAAAAGAACAAGACCGAAGGTGAAGCTTTTCTTGCCGCGAACAAAAGTAAGGAAGGCGTGGTCACATTGCCCAGCGGTCTGCAGTACAAGATTCTGACCCCCGGCACCGGACCGAAGCCCGTGGCGACCGACTCGGTGGTTTGCAACTATCGGGGCACACTCGTCAATGGCACGGAATTTGACAGTTCCTACAAGCGCGGACAACCGGCGACGTTTGGCGTCGGCCAAGTCATAAAAGGATGGACAGAAGCGCTGCAGCTCATGCCGGTGGGGTCGAAGTGGCAGCTCTTCATACCTTCGAACCTTGCCTATGGCGAGCGGGGGGAGCCGCGTGGCGGAATAGAGCCCAATGCAACCCTGATCTTTGAGGTGGAAGTCCTCTCCATCCAGGATAAGACGAAAGACGATAAGAGCAAGGTCGAAAAGAAGGACGACAAGAGTGAAGAAAAGAAGTAGCGGAGTTCCGTTCTTGTGGCAAAACCCAAATTGTCATCCCGAGCCTTTTTTGCGAGGGATCTACAGTTTTCGCTCGGCATGCGAAAATGCAGATCCCTCGCTTGGCTCGGGATGACAATTCTCAACGAGATAACGTCTTAAAATACCTCGCGGCTCTACCTTCCCAGATACATCACGTGGACGTAGGTTCCGAGCCTGACGTTATAGGCGAGGTACCAGCCAATGTGATCCGGATCGTCGTAGATGACAATGTCGTCCGAATCCCAGAGCCAGCCATCACAGTAGCCAACGTCATAGGGAGCCACGTTGAAGTAGAAACCTCCGAACCAGAAGCGGCCGGGACCACCACCTCCGAGGTGCCACACGTGGCTGCGGCCAAAACCACCGGTGAAGCGGCCATGCTCCCACGGGTGGTCCAGATGATAATGAGCGTCGTTGCGGCCGGTATCATGGCCCACCCATTGTCCATTGCTATGTACGTGTGGAGCTTCGGGATGTCCTTGCTTGTCGTTGAACTTGCGGTTCTCCTCGGCCGCATGCGGAGTGGTTACTTTCGCAGGGCCGTGCTTCGGGATGTTTTGATGGCCGCCACCGACTTCCGGCCGTCCGCCACCGCCTTGATGACCGCCATGTTGTGCCACGGCTGAGAGAGAAAACGCGAAACATATCACGAGCAATCCAATCAGCTTTTTCATTTTGTTGTCTCCATCCTTCGATAGCGATAACACTGCTTCGGCTTAGATGTTTCTGTGGGTTTTCAGGATTCCGAGCAGCGCAAAAGCACTATACACCTATTCGTAGCGCAGGGCTTCGATCGGGTCGAGGCGGGAGGCACGGATCGCCGGGACCATACCGCTGACCAGGCCGACGGCGGCGAGGATGAGGACGGCGACGATCAGGGTGATGGGGTTGATCATGAGGCGAATGTCGCCAGCTTCGGCGTGTTTGGCCATCGCACTGTAGAGAGTGAGCCTGCCCACGGAAAAGGCAACGGCGTATGCGAGGATGATGCCGAAAAGTCCCCCGATGAAGGTGATGGTGAGCGCCTCGGCCAGAAACTGGAAAAAGATGTGGCGGCGGCGCGCGCCGAGAGCTTTCTCGACGCCGATTTCGCGGGTGCGCTGGGTGACGGAAACGAGCATGATGTTCATTAGCCCCACCCCGCCAATGCCGAGAGTAAGGGTGCCGATGAAACCGAGCAGAATCTTGAGGCCGAGAGTGATGATCTCGAACTGGTGAACCTGCTCCATGAGATTGAAAACCATGACCGCGCGCCGGTCGGCGGGATTGAATTTGTGCTGGGCGGCCAGGATGTAGCGCACCGACTGCTCGATCCGCTCATAGTCATTGGTTTCGTAATTGAACCAGACCGAGCCCAGGTAATGGGTGTCCATGAGGTCACTCATGGTGGCGAAGGGCACGTAGACGAGGCGATTGATATTGTCGTCGCCGGCCTGCATCTTGGGGCTGAGAACACCGACGACTTCAAAGCTGATGCCATCGATGCGAATGCGCTCACCGAGGGCATTGCGTCCGGAGAAAAGCTTTTCCTTGGTTTCAGCACCGATGACAGCGACGCGCGCTCGCTGCATCTGATCTTCGGGATTGTAGAAGCGTCCCTGCCCGAGGCTCAGCGCGCGAATAGTGAAAGTGTTGGGGTATTCGCCGTTGACCGGCATCGTGTAAGAGCGGGTGTCGTACTGCACGGTTGCGTCCTTGCCGCAACTGGGCGTGATCTGAGTGATCTGCGGAATGTTGGTGGTTAAAAGATCGACGTCGTCCAGCGTCATGCGGATTTGAACGCCAGCTTTCTGGCCACCGGCCTGCATGGTGGAGCGGCCGGGTTCCACGATAAAGAGTTTGGTCCCGAAGTTGGCAAAGATGTTGGCGCAAGCGCGGCCGAAGCCATCGCCGTAGGCAAGCAGCATGACGACCGTGGCAATGCCCCAGGCCATGCCCAGCATGGTGAGGGCGGTGCGGCGCCGGTTGTGGCGCATCGCGTTATAGGACTCGTGGAGCAAGTCGCGGATCATTTCTCACTCCTGCCTTAAGGCTTCGACCGGTTGCAGGCGAGCCGCTTTTCTCGCGGGATAGAGTCCGGCGACGACGCCCGCGAGAGTGAGGCTGGCGATGGCGAGGATCGCAGTCTTGGGAACGAGGCGCGGCGGATCGAAGCCGCCGGGACCGTTGACGTTACCGAGCAGTGCCATGAAGCCGCCGGCCATGCCCATGCCGATGAGTCCACTGACCAGGGTGAGCAGAATGCCCTCGGCGAAAAATTGCAGCATGATGTTGCGGTTGGTGGCGCCCAGGGCTTTGCGCAATCCGATTTCGCGAGTGCGCTCGGTGACGGCGACGAGCATGATGTTGATAACGCCAATGGCGCCAAGAGCAAGAGTGACCAGACCGACGGTGCCGAGGAAATCGTTCATGGCATCGAAGATGGTACCCATCATTTGTGCCTGCTCGACGGTATCCCAGCCTTCGAAGGCATCTTCATCGCGGTAATCGAAGTGGTGATTGCGGGCGACGACGCGGCGCGCCTCATCCCGCGCGATCAAGTGTTCGTCGGCCACGCGGGGCTGATAGTTGAGGGACGAAATCGCGTCGTAGGCCTCCTCGCCCTTGATCGGGAAATCGTTGCGCATGACCTGGAATGGTATATAGGCGCGCGTGTTGGTGGAGTTCTCGTCGCCGCGACCGACCCTCTTCAGAGTGCCGATGACTTCGAAGCGATAGTCATTGAGCAGAATGAACGAACCGACGGCGGGGCGTCCCGGAAAAAGGTTGTGCGTCATCTCGTCGCCGAGGACTACGACGTTGCGTTTCTGGGTTTCGTCGAAATCGTTGAGCCAGCGTCCCTGCTTCAGCGGGATAAAGCGGATTCCGTTGTACTGCGGTTCGGTGCCGGTGAGTTGGCCGCTGGCGCTGGCGAACTCGCTGATGGCATGGACGTCACCGGTGGCGAGGACGGGAGTGATGGCGCGTATGTGCGGCGATTCCTTGCGGATGTCGAGGTAGTCCTGGTAAGTGAGGCGGTACTGGCGGGCGGAATTCATGCTGCCCTGAACGGCGGGGGCGCGGCCGGGGAAAAGCATCATGATGTTTTCGCCGAACTCCGAGAGGTTGCGCTGGTTGCCGGTTCGGAAGCCCTCGCCGAGTCCGACCAGCAGCAGCAAGGACCCGACACCCCAGGCGATGCCGAACATGGTGAGGAACGAACGCAGTTTGTGCGCCCATAGGGTGCGAAAAATCTGCGCGAAAACGTCGATCACCATTTGCATGGGTGGATAACTCGCGAATCGGAGGCCAGCTCTTAGCTTTCAACTGTGCGCTCAGCAATTAGGATAGCAAGCGGAAGGAGGCGGGTACACAGCCATGTTGGACACGGGTATATGCCCGAGGCTCTAAAAATCAGCCACTAGCAGGTTAACTGGTCGCGCGTTAGCTTCACGCCGGTGAGGTTGCCGAGGATGGTTACGGCGATGCGCTCGGTCTGGAAGAATTCCTCGGCGGTCTGCTGAAGATCATCTATGGTGACAGCCTCGATGCGTTCGATGAGTTCGTCGAGGCCGTAGAAGCGGTCGTAATACATTTCCTGGCGGGCCAGGTTCGACATGCGCGCGGTCGAGGATTCGAGCGAGAGCATGAGGCTGCCTTTGAGCTGGTCCTGGGAGCGGCGCAGTTCTTCTTCGGGTACGGGCGTGGTTTTCAGGTTGCGGAATTCCTCGACGACGCACTCCACAACCTTGACGGCCGACTCGCGCGAGGTGCCGGCATAGACGCACATGGAACCGGTGTCGCGGTAAGGGTTCAGGTCGCTGTAGATGGAGTAGGCGAACCCCTGGCGCTCGCGAATGTTCTGGAACAGGCGCGAACTCATGCCGCCTCCGAGCAGCGTGTTCAGGATGTAGGAAGCATAGCGGCGTTCGTGCGCCATGGGATGCGAGGGGACGCCGATGCAGATCTGGACCTGCTCCAGCGATTTCTTATTGCGCAGGTTAATGCGCGAAAAAGTCTTGGGCTGGGGAGAGTGCAAGCCGTTTTTCGCCGGCTTCACGTGTTCGAAATGTTTGGCGACGAGTTCGACAAAATGCTTGTGGTCGAGGTTGCCGGCGGCACTGACGATGAGATTGCCAGGAGCGAAGTGGTGTCCATAGAACCGTGACACAACGGGACGCTCGAATTTCTTGACCGTTTCGCGCGTGCCCAGTATCGGCAGACCGAGGGCGTGGTCCTTCCAGAAACTTTGGGTGAAGATTTCGTGGACGAGGTAATCGGGATTATCCTGGTCCATTTTTATTTCTTCGAGGATGACGCCGCGCTCCTTCGCGATGTCGCCGGCATCGAACACCGGATGAAGAACAAGATCGGTGAGAACGTCCATAGCGAGTGGAATGTGCTCGTCGAGAACTTTGATGTTGAAACAGATGCATTCCTTCGCCGTGAACGCATCCATATTGCCGCCGATGGAATCGACCTGGCGGGCGATGGCTTCGGCGGAGCGCGTCTCCGTGCCCTTGAACACCATGTGCTCGATGAAGTGGGAGATGCCATTGAATTCCGATTCTTCGTCGCGCGAACCCGACTTGAGCCAGATGCCGATGGCGACCGAGCGGATGTGGGGCATCTGTTCCGTGATGACGGTCAGGCCGTTCGGCAGAACCTGACGACGAATGCTGCGGGATTCTCTTACCATTTAGTTTCTTATTGGTTCCCCAGCCCTTAAGAGGGCGTTCGATGCCGCTTAAATCATTGTCCCACAATCCGAGGCAAGGCGGCGGAGGCTGACGTTCAGCCTTATTTTTGTTTGACTTACGGCGATTCTTCCGTCTGCGGTAGCCCTGTGGAAACAGGGACTCTTCGCCCGCCGCCGGCAGCGCATGTGCGTTTTCACTTTTCGGTTAGCGACTTATCGGTATACTCTGCCCTGCGAACAGACGCGATCCAAAGCGAGAACCCGCAATGGCCGATGAGAAAATCCGCGTCCACTTTGACGACTATCTGAGCAAGGCCGAAGTGGTGATCTACTCCGTACTTGCCGCGTTGCTTTTTATAACGGCGCTCTTGACCATTGCAAACGCCGGCAAAATGCTTTGGGAGGGACTGGGTCACTGGACGATTGCCACCCAGACCTTGCTGGTGTTGGACCAACTGCTGGTAGTGCTGATGCTGGTGGAGATTCTGCATACCGTGCGCATCTCCATCCGCTCACATTTTCTGGTTACCGAACCGTTCCTGGTCGTGGGGTTGATTGCTTCGATTCGGCGCGTCCTTGTGATTACCTTGGAGGCGGCCACCCTCACAAAAGGCGGAACATGGTCGACCGAGGGTGCCAGCATATTTCGAGCCAGCATGACCGAGCTTGGCTTGTTGGGACTGCTCATCCTCATCTTGGTATTCTCGATTACGCTCTTGCGCCGGTATGCTCCCGCCCCGGGAAAAATGGAAAGTTAGGGACGCGATTGGTCGACTTTCCCTGATGGAGAGTTGGGCGTGTCGGTGCCCCTGTAGTTCGATTCCTGTATTCTTCGGATTACACTCAGAGAGAAGCTAGAGACTGCCCTGAGCTTGCCGAAGGGACGCTCGTCGCTCCTCCGGCAATCGTTCCGAAACCCCAGGAGGAACAGAATGAGGCGACTATCACGTGTACTCCGCGGATTTGGCGCGATCACCATAATGACAGTGGCAGGACTGGCGGGTGCGCAAGGCGGTGGAATCGTTATTCAGGTGCTCAATGGGAAGAATGGCCAGCCGATAGGTAACGAGCACCTTGTGGTGTTTACGGGTGCTTCCGCGGAGGCTGTCAAAGAGCAAGAGAATCACGTTGAGGTGCGGACAGATGCAAAGGGGGAAGCCCTGCTTTCCGTTGATAGTCTCGCGACTTCCCAAATCCAAGTGTGGGTTGACTGGCATGTCCTCTGCCAAGAAGTCCCCAAGAGCACGAGCTATAGCGTAGAAGACATCTTGAAGAATGGTTTATCTACCTCAAACAACTGCGGTCCGGTAAAGCACCCGTTGTCGCCTAACCATTTTGTTGTCTTCGCCCGTCCTGCACACTTTTGGGAAAAGATGCGTCAATAGCCGGTCAAATGCAAACCCAGCCATCCAATTCGCTCTTAGGACTTACCTTGCAGGAACTCACGGACCTCGCGACAGGGTCGGGGCAGCCTGCTTACCGGGGCCAGCAATTATTCGACGCAGTGTACCGGCAGAAGATTGACCGACTGGATCAGGTTTCCACGCTGCCGCTCGAATACCGCACTCGTCTGGCGGAACAAGGCTGGAGAGTGGGATTTCCGTCGATTGCCCGCAGGTTTGTTTCGAGCGACGGCACAATACGGTATTTGGTGGAACTCTCCGACGGCGAGACGGTGGAGACGGTCTGGATGCCAGAAGGAGATGGTGGCGAGATCGGCGACGGTAGCGAGGCGGGTGACGAGATTGAGGGTGGAACTGCTGCGCCGGGCTGGCGTCGCGCCACGATTTGCGTATCGAGCCAGGTGGGATGCGCGGTGAATTGCAAATTCTGTTTCACGGCGTTGCTTGGGGTCAAGCGCAATCTGGAGGCGGGAGAAATTGTCGGACAGATTGCGGCAGTACTGCGGGATCGGGGAGTTGAGCCGCCGCTGCAGCGCGTCAACATTGTGTTCATGGGCATGGGCGAGCCTTTCTTGAACTACGACAACTTCATGAAGTCGGTGCGGTTGCTGGTGGAAGGCGTGGGGATTCCCGAATCACGGATGACCGTGTCCACGGCGGGGATTGTGCC